>Ga0335077_10002339_pt1 | contig 22622 bp, 22 predicted proteins | sample Lox_Sample_31_FD_207151 | JGI IMG/M metagenome (GOLD analysis project Ga0335077, IMG submission 207151) | Soil microbial communities from Loxahatchee National Wildlife Refuge, Florida, United States - Lox_Sample_3.1 | ecosystem: Environmental > Terrestrial > Soil > Wetlands | place: USA...
GGAATTCGCTGAAGTTCGCGCGTTTTATCGCGTTCGAAATGCGCAAGCGATCCCAATGATTTTTGACGAGGTTGGTTGGGCCGAGGCGAGCAGGGTGCTTGACGCAGACAAAGCTGCGGTCGAAAGGCAGACGCTTTTGTTTGTGCAATCGCGGCATCTAGGGCATGAAGCGGTGTTGAATCCGTTCCGTGGACGAAGATCCGGCCGCGGCGCTTCTTCCGATGCCGCGGAAATCGTCGATCGCGAACTAGCTGAGAACGGGTGCGCCTGGTGCGATCCGTCCCGTTGGCACGTAGCGCAAGGCAGCCGCCTGGTTGAGCAATTCGGCGAGATTCGATCGCGTGACGGCCGCTTCCGCGCCTGTCCCAACTGGGCGCGGCTTTCGACCCTCAGCGGTATCGCCTATGGCGACGAGCGCGCCCACAATCTTTTTCGATTGCAGCGTGAAGATTTCAGGGCGTTGTTCGAAACCGCGTCGCAATATATTTTGCGATCGCAACGCTACCGGCCCAGTCTGCGTTATTTCATTTGCTTTCTGAACGGCGGTCCGCGTTCGGCCGGGTCAGTCCCTCACGCGCACGTCCAGATTCTTGGCCGCGAGGATTCGCACTTCGGAATCGCGGAGCAGGTGGCTCGATGCTGTCCGCGAGACTACTGGAAACGAATTGCGGACGTCCATGAATCCATTGGCTTGGCGCATCCTATCGGCGATTCGAAGGCGTGGGCCAATTTGTGCCCTGTCAAAGAGCGAGACGTAACGCTCGTGTCATCTGACCTAGTGAGTGGAGCCGCGGCGATTTTTGAGGTTCTGCGGGCGTTGATTCAGAGCGGTACGACAAGTTTTTCGCTCGCCGCGATTATTAAGCCACAGAACGAGCCTACCGATTCGCGGTTCGACCAATGGCCCGTCGTGTGGCGGTTCGTGGATCGCGGCGACATCCGAGCGGCGCACGCCGATATCGGCTCCCTGGAATTGCTCGGTGGGACTTCAGGGGTCGCGACCGACCCCTGGAGTGTGGCGAGGTTCATTCAAAATAGCTGAGGTTGGCTCGTGGCGGCCCGCAGGCGGCGGAACCTCCGCGGTTCGGGAGGCAACTCGTCCGCGGGATGCCAGACGGCGCAGGATTCAAAAGGATCCAGCAGATCCATCTGCCTGCAAGTCGCCGCATCATGCAAAAAGCTCCAATCAGCGGAGATACCTTGCTGGCGATTTCGATAGGCGTCCTCGATCTCCCGGCCGCGAAGCTTCGCCCGAGTTTCGACGGTCTCATGAGGTATGGTTTGAGAATCGATCCTGTGCTGAAGGCAGCCTTGAGCGTCGAGGATTTGAAAAATTCCTTGTGGGCCGACTCTGCCGAACTTGGTATCGAACTCGCAAAGTCCTCTCTGAATGTCGACGCAGCTGGGCACGTCAGTCTGAGGAAGCGTTTCGAGCGTATAGTTGAACTGCTTCACGTAATTCTCGAAAAGGCGCCGGCGAATCACCCACTCCAGACGCAACAGGCTCTGCTCGGCACCGGAATCGAGGTTGTCAAGGACTGTTCTCCACAGATTGCAAACCGCCTCAGCCCAGACGGGCAGCTTCGAAAGATAGTCGCCTACCCGACAAAGATAGTGCCTTTGTATGTCGATTGCTCGGATCGACCGTCCCGATACCGTGCGGACCGTGACTTGGCAGTTCGGGTCCTGCGCGAACTGTCGAATGGCGGCCAGCGGGGTCCGGATCGCAATGCCGCTTCCGGGTTCCACTCCGGCCTCAATCAGTCCCACCACCAAACTGGTGGTTGCACACTTGAGCAGCGTCGCAAATTCGCTATGCAGACCCTCTCCGATAATGAGATGAATTCGCTGCTCAAAAGGGCGCGCGTGACTCTCATCCCGAGTGTTCAGGATCGCTCGCTGAGTCACGGTATCGACTCCGCTGATCGTACGCATGAACTGCGCGCGAGTGGAAAGGACGAATCGGAATCCGGTCTTAATGTCAAAACCGCCGGATCCGGAAAAAATCTGCCGCGAACACAAAAATGGAATCAGATTTTTCTCGAGATCGTAGCCGCGGCGGATCAGGTAGTTCTCGTGACACCCCCAGGTATTTCCGCTCGAATAGTCGATATTGGTTTTGGAGAACAGCATTTCGCCGCCGACTTCATCTTCGATTTTCATCGCTAACTCGTTCATGAAGGCGTCGCCTTCGTGGATTCGCCTGACCAGGTCCACCGGATCGGCGCACTCCGCGGTAGCAAATTCGGGCTTTGCGGACCCGTTCATCCAGTCGAGGTAAAACCTGCCGCCGTTCGACAAGAAAATCCCGCGCCCTCCGAATGTCGGAACGCACGGAGCGATTTCTCCCGACAACCTTTCCATTCTTTGGAGAAGATCCTCGCGAGAGGTTTCGGCTCGATCTTCCGGCAGGTGCGTGAAACCGAACTCGGTCTCGATCGCAAACACGCGTGGAACCGCCACGACTACTGTCCGCCTTGTTGCCGGTTGGCGCGTAGAAAACTCTCTGCGTCGCCGGACATGATTCGGGCAATTGCTTCGTCGGCGGCCGCCAGGAATGCGGCTCCCTCCGCTGCGGCGTTTGGCGCTTGCGTTTCTTCTGGTGCAACCCGGCGCTCGGAAGGTTGTTCTACGGGGTCCCGTCTTCGAAAGTTCACGATGTCCCGTCCTTTCTGTTCATTCACGACTTCGTTAATTAACTGTGGACGCCACGCCCGTGCGGTTGCCGCGACTTCGATGCCGCTTCAACTGTTCCAAAACTTCTTCAAGCGTCACGTCCAGACTCAACAGATGACCAACCTTTTGTCGCGTGAACGCGGATGGATCATCCATCGGGAGCCGGTAAATCAGATCCCGCGTACCCGTTAAACTCCGGAAGGCGATCGAGTCCCAATCCACTTTCGATATCCGTTCGGGACCGGCGCGACGAAGCAGCATCGCACGCGTATAGGCCCGGGTATTTTCTGGGGGATTCGAAACCAGGTGGGCGATCCGATCTGCACGGACGACTTTTTCCACAAATCCGGCTGCTTCATACGCCCAAAACAAACCTTTCGCGGGGTCGATATTTGCGTATTGGAGATCCGCATACTGAACCTCCGGAGAATTCCAATCAAGTTCAGGGTGCCGATCCATGAGGCGAGTCAAGATGGAGAGCTTCAGAGCCCAATCGAGACGGCGCGCGAGGGAAGGCAGATTACGTGCACGAACCAAATCCAGCATCTGCGCCCAAAGCCTGACAACTCGATGAGCTCCCGGCAACAATCCATCCGCTCGGCCGGAATCGATGAAACGAGCAGCGCGATCCAGGAATCGTAGCTGGAGATCCAGGGCCGTTAAGTGCTTCCCGTCGACGGCTCGCAACGCCGACTCAAAAGTCAAGTCGCGACTGATCGCGCCGAAGGCCGCAACCGGATCTTCGAACGAACACGCGAAGTCGGCCTCTCCCGCCTCCAGCATCAGGAACACGATCGCGAGCATACCCGCCTTAAGATAAGCGGCGACGGTCTGTAGGTTGCTGTCGTAGCAGATGCAGTGGTAGCGGGCTCGATTGATTTCTTGCCCGGCGAGGGCTTCGTCTCTCTTGTTGACGATGCCGCGATCGGGTCCAGTCGTCTCGACCGTCGTCAGACGGCGGAAGAAATCGGCTCGCTCTGATAACTGAAAGTCGGCGGGGCGGGCGTCATTCTCAGCGCCGGTTTTCCCGGCGCCCGTGATTATTATCGATGACACGTGAAACGAAGCTAGCCAATGAAGGACAGCGCCCTCGAACAGACTCGTCCAGGCGGGTCTTGTGGTGGCGACGCTAACGTGAGATCCGAAGCTGTTCGATCGCCGGTCGCTCGTATTCGCCATCACTTCGAGCGTGATTCCCGGCTTCAGCCTTCGCTCCGCGTCGCTTCGAGCCTGGTCGGCGATCCTCAGCATGGCTCGCCATGCGGCTGCATAATCGGAAGGGCCCAGCGTTTCCGGCGAATTGACTTCGAAGTGGTGCGCATCGACATACACACTGGAGCCATTTGCCGGGAGGAATACGCGGCCCCATTCCGCAACGTAGGCATCCGGTGACATAGGATACGGCCTCGTCCGCGAATTCTTTTCAGCCGGAATACCATCCACCTCACCGGTCAGCAGTAGCGCGGCCAGCGGTCCGGTCGATTCACACGCCGGCAGCTCAGCGCCATGCACGAAATTTGCAAGCTCGACATCCGATCCGATGATTTTGGGGACACAGAGGCTCGGCACAGCAACCTCAAGCGATCGCCAGGTATTTATGCGTCGAATGGCGCCGGTTTACGCGAGGCCGCTCAATTCTTACGACGTCAAGATCGTCGGGCAGGCCGGCCACGTAGTCACGAGCGTTCGTCGGAGTCAGAACGCGCGTCAGATTTTCAATTTCTTGATCAATGGCCGAATGGATGTCTTCGGTCCGCAAGCCTACCGGCCCTCCTTGCACTTCCCGCCAGCAGGCCTTCTCGCGAGCCGCGCGCGCGATGTTCGCAAGGTTCGCGCCGGAGATGAGATCGGCGGCGCGGATTTCGCGAACGGTCGCGTCCCGAAAAACCATTTTGCACAGCGCGGCTTCGCCATTGGGCGAAAACAACCGCGACACCGCCGCATCGATCACGTGCTTCCTGGCGTGCGCCGGATTGCTAAACCCGTTGCAGTAAACCGGGCAACCGATTGCAATATGTTTCTCGAGAATGGAGGACGCAGCGCGCATGTTTGGCCGCGGGACTTGAATTCTCTTATTCGAGAAACGTCGTTGGATTGCAGGATCGAGACAGTCGGCGCGATTCGTGGCGGCAATGCAGAGTATGTTCCCGTTGCCGTTGACGCCGTCGAGTTCGGCCGCGAACGATTGCATGACGCGATCATCGACGTTGGACGCAAACTTGCCGCGGGTTGCGCCGATAGCGTCGAGTTCATCAAAGAAACAGATCACCGGGTATCGACTGTCCTTAGCGCCGGCGGCACGAGCGGCCGCGAAGCATTCGCGGAATTTACGTTCTGTTACCCCGTAATATTCATTGCGAAATTCGCCCGGCTGAACCGCGATCCATTTGGCCCCGCCGCCGGTAATTTCTCCAATCCAGTGCGCGAGCGCCCCTGCGAGCATGGTTTTTCCGGTACCTGGTGGCCCTTCAAGCAAGATCCCGCCCGTGGCGACAAGCCCGTAGCTTGCGGCTTTATCGGGATGGAAAAAGCGGAGCGTGACGAGACTCTTTAGCTCATCGATCTGTTTCTCCAGACCGCCGATATCTTCGAACGTCGCCTTGGGCGGATCGGTTTCGAAGAAGTGCTCATGTCCCGATCGCGGCAGCCGCTCATAGGCGAGCATCGCGTGTCGATCGAAGCGGACGGGATCGCCCGAAACGAGCGAAGCCAAGTCGGCCAGTAGCGGGCCCACCGGCTGAACGACAAATTCGTCGTCGCGGTGTTGGAGGACGACGCGTCCATGCACCGTGCGGTCGTAAACACCGACTTCGCCGCCGCCCTGGCCGACGTCCGAAACTGCCACCACCATGTTGAGATCGGCGCTCAGCAAGACATCGTCGCCGGGGCACAGGATTGCGGCGTCGAAATCCTCCGAGCAATTGACAATGCGCCGCCCGCCACCGGGCGCCAGCACCATCAGCCCGTTTGAAACCTCGCGAAGATAGGTAGCCGGAAACAGCGGAGGCTGTGTCATTCGTTCGAAGAGGTCACGCAACCGTGCATGCTCTTGATGAATCGCCGCCATCTCCCGATTCATCCGGATGGTTTCGCCGATGAAATACTCGTCCAGACGAAGCGACGCTTCGGCGCGTTTTCGCAGCGTGGCCACCATTTGCGCCTTTTCTTCCGCGGTGCCGGGCCCGTGCAGAGTTTGTTTCAGGACATCGACTTCTGGTGCTCGCACAACTCTTCTCCTTCTGTAGACATTTCCGGATCGACCGCTGACCGAATCTGAGAACGCGAATTGCCGCCAATCACGTTGTATGCCCGCTTCGTCAAAACGCCTCTTTTCCACCCGAACATCGCGAACTGGACGTCGCCGAGCGCGGAATCCGTGGCAACCAGAGCTACTGTGAAAGCGCGCGGGAAAATAGTCCTGTGCAAAGTTTTGTCGTGGTCAGAGAGGAAGCCGTTTTGCAACGAACAATCTTCTTGTCGCTCCCGGGGACACTCCGCGCACCAGTTCCTCGCGGGATGGCTGTGCCACCAGCCGATGATCGATTCGCCGCGTTGGCGAAGTGCGAGCGCTGAGCGGACCTCCGCCCAGCAATCCGCCGTAAATTGAAGGCGCTTTTCGTCGCCGACTGCCGATCGCGCGTGGATCTGCTCCGTCGTTTCGATAAACAACTCCCGGAGTTGGTGATCCCACTTCAGGTGGCCGAGCAAAACTCCCCCGGTCTCAACCCCACGCTTCGCCACGGTGAGATCGACAATCTCATCGAGAAGATGCCGCGGCAGGATCACGCCGATGTCGCGGACATTATCCCTTGCCTCGGAGGGCCAAAACCCATTCGAAATCGGGACCGGGACCGGCAGCGACGAAAGTTGAAACCGTTCGCGTGTCGGCGGACTGGGCGGGGCTTCGTCGGAATACGCTGTGACCAGATAAAGGAACGTGCTGTCGGCTTCGAGTTCCCCGCTCTTCACGAATTCCGTTGAAGCTTCGACCGCCGAAGCTTTGAACATCACGGCCCCGGGGAGTTCCTCGACCGGTTCCCCCGCGACGATAGTTCGCAAGCCGGCCACATAAGGCTCGCCGAGCTTGTCCGACCATGCAGGGTCGATTTCAACCGGGCGGTCGTAGTCGGCGGCTGCCGCGGGGCCGTGCCGCCTGAGATAGGAAAGCCGGGCGCACTCGATCACCGGAGCGAAATCGGGACTGACTACTTTTTGCCCCACCCGCGTTCCGTCGCGGCGCAAAATCTCCATCGCCCAGCGATACACGTTAGCGGCCTCCCGCTTTGTCCCCGGCTTCCCCTCCAGCTTCAATGTTCGGCTGCAGAACAATGCGGTCTCCCTGCTGGAGCGCATCACCGATTTTTTCGTCGCCCCGCAGATGCCGCCCTTCGCGCGGCAGTAGCGCCTGATAAAGCAGCGGCCGCCCTTCCACGTCGTTGGGGGGCAACTCCATCTGCCGGACGATGGCGTCCAGCACTTCCCGAACTTCGGCGTCCGAGGGGACATCGTGAACTTCCACCTGCTTCTGTTCAGAGATGTCGCTTGCGATCAAATTAAGCATCTTCGTAATCTCCTTTTTGTGATGAACTGCGTGATGTACTGGGTTTCGAGTCGAGAGCGAGATACCCCGCGGCTGCTCGCTCACTTTGCAGCACGGAAACGGACCGGGCAAAAACACGGCAACACGCCGCGAGCCCATCGAGCGAAGCGGTGATGGCGTCCTCCGAGCAGGCCGCCGGAAGACGCACGGCGAATCCCGCGCTTTGCCCAGCAAGAAATCCACGAGCCATTCGCATCGCCCCGCTTGCCCGAAGCATCAGCAGCGCGAGGGCTTCACGGGAGCGGGCGTTCCCGGACTCTGGCACAAGAATGGACACCATGCTCAACCACGCGCCCTGCGCGTCCGGAAGGATCTCGGCGTGCCAGTGCTCGAGGTCGACGACAATCCTGTCGGACCGGGTGCCACAACGGAAGCCAAGACTTTCGATTCGCCGTTTCAGATCTCCTAATGTCGGACTGGCGTCTTGTGTGACCTCTTCATCCGATAGCTCGTCCAATCGCAAGCTGAGTCGATCCTCCGGCCCCTCCAGGACATATTTCCAGTTGCCTTCGAGGAAATCATTCGCCTCGGCGAGCCTGATGTAAGAATCCGGGTTGGCCTCCAGGCGGCTGACGACCCAGTCGCCTTCGCGAACGCGAGTGAGTGGCGCGGTGCACACCGCCGTCATAGAGCCGCCCTCATTTTGTGAAATTTCAGCGCGAGCTCCCGGCGGCGCAGAACGCAAGTGTCGACCGGATAATGATGCCGGTTGTTCCGCGCCCACTGGCAGGCCTCGGCGTTTAAACCGTGGTGGACCGTAACCCGCCTCCACGTGATGATCTCGAACAATTGATAGATCAGCTCCACCAGCCCGACGCCGGCGCTCATGTTGCCGATGCAGACAGCTCGAAGCAACGGCGAAATGTTGGGATGCCACACGTTCGGCGGACCGAACCAGGTCACCACTTCCGCGGGATTCAAGCGCCGCAGATGATCCGGACCGAAGTAGATCCCGGCCTCGAAGTGCTCGGCCACTTCGATCGCGCCGGAAGCCGCTCGAACCAGGCCCTTGCAGTGGAACCTCGTCACATAGTGCTGCAGGTCGAGCGGGACGATGTCCACCAGATCGGACGACTCCGCCAGGGCCATGCCCTCGGCGAGCTGGCGTTCCAGGAACGCTTGAAGGATCTTGTCAGTCATCGACAGCTCCGAGCCGAACGCATTCTTCGGCCCCCGCACCACGCAGCACCAGAACATCGCCGGACAGCAGCCCCAGCTTGCTTAAGGGCCGTCGAAGTATGGCGGCTGGAAGATCGCCCCTCGTCAGTTCCGTCGCCATGTCAAAACCGGTGATCGTCAACGCCTGTTTGCAGCGTGGGCATCGCGGTCGCCGGACGACCTTCCACAAGTCGCGGTAGGTTTTATCACAATTTGAGCAGTACGCGCTCACGGCGAATCCGCGGGCCCCGACCACCGAGACACGCACGTCTTTCAATTCCGTCATCGCGAAGATTTCCGCCAAGGGCGCGCCGTGAAAAACGACCAAGGCCGTTGCAACCGGTAACATGCGATGGCCGAACCGGCACCCCGGGTTGCGCCGCTTAGAAACGATGTGCTGCTTATGCCACAGCGTGTCGTAAACCAACTGCCGGCCGGCGAGCGATTGATCGCGAATGCCGGTCAGAACCTTGCCGCACTCGATCGCCAGCAACGCCCCCGCGAGACCTCCGAGGCTGGCGGGGGCGTTCGTTCGCGCAACCGGAAGGTCCGGCGCGCAAGGGTACGCCGCTTCGAGCGTTTCATAATGGCGATCGGCCCAGTCGCATTCGATGCACGCGTTCTCGCCTCCGGGCAGGTATGTGCTGACGCTCACCAGCCCGCCCCCGGCGTTCACGCCGCTGTCGATCCACGGAACCCCCAGCCCCCAACACATCTGGCCAAGGTACTGGCGCGCGATTCTCGTATCCACGGCCGCGGCCAGTAGATCCGTCGCAAGCCGCCCCGCCGGCACGTTCTCGACATCGTCGTGGATCGCGATGATTTTTATGTCCGGGCGCAGCTCCCGGAGGCGCCGCGCCTGGACTATGACTTTCGGTTTGCCTGCATCTCCGCGCCGCATCGCCTGGGCTGTACCGTTCGCTTCGCTGTAAACATCGCGGTCGATTAGCGTCATTCGATCGACGTTTGGCATTCGCGCCAAAAACCCCGACGCATGGCTCCCGATGTTTCCCATTCCGACCAGCGTGACGTGCATGAACTACAACGCCTCCGGAGTCCACTGAAATCCGGCATCGAGCTCGGTCGGATTCGGGCAAAGCGAGCATTGTGGCGCGTAGGTCCAACAATCCTTGTGGTGGATCGCCTTGCACTTGCCGTTCGGACAGCGGACGATCTCCCCGCCGGTGATCTCCAATTTGCAGCGCGGACAGCGCAGCGTCTTGCCGGAGTATTCCTCCACCGCGGCTAGCGACTCGGTCGAAAAATACAACCGCTCGCCGTGGATCATGATTTCGTCCCGGTCGGCGAGCACGTGAATCTTCGCCGCCACCTGCAGCCCGTTGATCCGCACGCACGCCTCCCGCTCGGCGAAGAGTACCCAGTCGCCATCGACGTGAATCAGCTCGATTGCGCGACGGTCTGCACCAATAGCCGGCGCGGCCGGGTGGACGGTCAGGTCATACGCCGGCGAAGCGAGCTTCAGTACCGCCCATTCCTCCGCTTGTCTGATCCAAAGATGTGGCATCTGACGACCAAGGACAGTATGCGATCAGTCGAGAGCAACTCCGTCTGAGGAAACAGAATCATAGACGCGGAATGCTCCAAGAGGTTGGAAAGGGGGTTCTTGTTCCGTTCTACGGTACCGCGATAACAGGCCGTCACCCGCGTTCACGCGCGTTTGGAAACGACGCATTTCTTCGCTTGGAGCCTAAGCGCTTAGGCTTCACTTACTGGGGAAGCCCAACGTAATCGTTTCGTCCTTAGGCCTGGTCCTCTGCATGGCGACATCGGGAGTTGATGCACCTAAATCCCAGCGCCGCACGCACCAGCCGAGCTGTTAAATAACGGGGACGCCAAAATGCCAAACGGAGAATTCCGCCCGTTGCCGCGATCTGGGGCCAAGAGCGTGGCTCGGGCGGCGGAACAGAGACGCACGAAGCCCAAGAATTTGGCTAATCAGAACGGTTTGCTGTGAAATTACGGGGAGAGAAAGTTCGATGAAAACAAGTGGCTCCCCGGCATGGATTCGAACCACGATTCACAGCTTCCAGAGCCGAGATCATCCACCGCAAAAGCGGCAACGCTCGTGGACGGCGGCTCTGTTTGCTGAGGTCTGCGCCAAAGAAACATCGAGCAATCGCGCAAGTCCCGCATTGCGCCCGTTGGATGAGGATTCACCTTTTTGCGCTACGACAGAGGTATAGGTATGTCCATGGCCAAACACGTCATTCGATTCCCGCGACCACCCAAATTCGATCCCGACACCCCAATCGAGTTTGCGACTTTCCAGGTCGGAAACGAGCGCATGGTGCTCGATCTGAGGGGCCCCGAGCCTAAGTTTCGCAGCGAGCCGGCGGAGATCATTTCGATAAAGGCGCAACGCAAGCCGGGCCGGAAAAAGTGTGACGAATCGCCATGAGCACATCGCTGCGAGTGAAGGGGCATGAAAATCAGGACGAAAGCAGGGGATAGGAAAATCATGGAGAAACGAAATACCTTCGCCTGCGCGCCCCGGTCGCGCTGGGCTCAGAGTTCGGCGACTGGCAGGCGTGCTGGTTGGGCGGCTGGACTAAGCACCGATTGTATTATCTGGTGATGCTCGTGAGGGTCGCGCGCTGAAAATGGCAATTGGCTAAAAGACCGCCGCCGCGGCAGGACGCGCGGCGGCGATCGCGGAGGGCTATTTGGTAAGGTGATAGGCGCGCTCGCCGTCAGCGCGTTTCAAAGACTCAACCGGAGTCCCCATCTTCCTGCCGATGGTGCCGCTGAGGAAGCCACGGACACTATGTGGTTGCCAGCCGGTCGCTTTGGTCAACTCCTTCAAGCTGACGCCGCCGGGCCGCTTCAGCAAATCGAGGATCTTGGCCGTTTTGCTGCCGCGGCGGGCTGCAGTGGCCTTCTTGGAGGCGGTAGCCTTGCGGGCCGGCTTGGTTTTGCGCCGCGCAACGGGTTCGCGGCGCTTGGCAACACGAGCCTTCGTCGCAGCGGTCGGGGACGTACTCTCCGTCGCTTCGGGCGGAATTGAGGTGGTCATTGGTCATTTCTCCTTTGCGCGGCACGCGCCGCGTCATGACATTGATCCCTCGATTGGACCGTACAAGCAAGTCGGGTTTGGAGCCCTGCCTGTGCGGCCCTCGGTGGTGCGCCTACGCGGCCTTAGGGATTGCGTCTGCGAGCGTCGTTTGCCGCTCCCGGCGGACCTCCTCGAATGATTGCCCGGTCGAGGCCAGCCTCGCCTGCTTGCCAGAAAACGCCTCCCAACGGAGAATGGCCACGTCCACATAGCGCGGATCGAGTTCAATCATGCGACCGCAACGGTTGGTTTTCTGGCAGGCGATCAAGGTCGAGCCGGAACCGGCCACAGGATCCAAGACCAGATCGCCGCTCTTGCTGCTGTGCAGGATCGCGCGCTCCATCAACTCCACGGGTTTCATGGTGGGATGGAGATCGTTCACTCGCGGTTTGTCGATGAACCAGACGTCGCCTAAATTGCGTTCGCCGCAAAAATAATGCGCGCCTCCCTCTTTCCAGCCGAACAGCATGGGTTCGTACTGCCTCTGATAGGACGCCCTGCCGAGCGTAAACGTATCCTTGACCCAGATCAGATACGTCGACCAGTGACCTCCAGCGTCGGTAAACGCCTTATACAAAGTGTGCAATTCGGACGACGACATCGAGATGTAGATGGCGCCGCCGGAGACCGCGAGCATCGCGACGCACATATCGTACAGGAACGTCCCGAAATCGCTGCCCAGATTGTCGTTCAGGATCGAACGGCGAGTGCGCCCGTGGGGGGAGCCCGAATAATCTACGTTATATGGAAAATCTGCGTAAATCAGATCTGCCGAACGGTGTTCCAACACCATCACCAGGTTCGAGGGAATCGTGGAACTGGCGCACAGGATGCGATGTTGATCGTTCAGGTTCCACACATCTCCCAGCCGGGTGGCCGCTTGCTGCGGCGGTTCCGGGACGGCATCTGGGTCCACCAGCCCGGTCTGAGATTCGAGGTCCTTTAACACGCGTTGGAGTTCGCGTTCCTCAAGACCGAGCGAGGTGAGATCGATTTTGTCTTCGAGCAAGCTGGCGAGTTCCGCCTGCAACTTCTTCTCGTCCCACCGGGCATTCTCGGCGATTTTGTTGTCGGCAATCCGCAGCGCCCTGACTTGAGGGTCGCTCAAGTGGTCTACAACGATCACGGGAAGCTGTGTCAAGTTCAGGAACTGGGCAGCGAGAATCCGACCGTGTCCGGCGATCACATTACCATGCTGATCGACCAGAATCGGATTGATCACGCCGTTGTCCCGCATGCTGCGGGCAATCTGCCAGATCTGTTTCTTAGAGTGCGTACGGGCATTCTCCGCGTACGGAATCAGGCGTTCGATGGGCCAGATTTCCATCCGGCTCACAAGGATTACATTATTCATAAAGCTCCTTCTGGGAGAAGTGTCGTTCTGCGACCGTCCGAATGCCCTGCGATGCGACACCGGAAAATCGCAGTCTGCTCCTCCTACACACAGAATCGATGCGGTCGAAAAAACAACAGGGTTGGTGATTTCTACCTGCCGAAAGCAGCCCGACGGCTTGGCGGCCAGGGCATCGCCGACAGAAACGCTTCAGCAGATCATCGGCCCCGAGCGCTCTCCCATCACCCGCCGCATGGGAAGCTCGCGCGCAACGTAATAGCCGACCGCGTCGCTGGCGTGCGTCCGCAACGGATTCGACTTATCCACGTCGGCCAGAGAGTTCCCGTTGGGATCGATCTTCCAGCACACCTGCTCGAAATCCTTGATCAACTCCTTACACCGGGAGTCGATATATAAGCGCTGCTGGCCGGCATGGTTGCGCAGCATTGCGTTCACGCAGTTAATCCGGTCCTTGACGGGTGGATTCGCGCTGGGGACGCGAAAGGTGACCTGATAACGGTCCGGGTATCGGCCAAAGAAATCTCTCACGATCTGCCAATCGGTGCGCGAGGCCGAGCTGTTGCGGTGCTCACCGGTGGCATCGCCATACACATAGACGTTCGTGTGTTTGCCGGGGAACAGCTTCTTGGTGCGCGCCGCAAATTCCTCGCAGGCTGCGAGCGTATTTGAATTGGGCAGGATCAACTCGTCCAAAATCCCCACAACGCCGCCGACGGTTTGTCCGATTACCGAGCACATTGGATTCACGTTGAAATCGAGCGCCCAAAACAGCGGAGCAGATGCGCTACTGATCAATGATCGGACGTTGCGCGCGCGATCGAAGGCGTAGTAGACCCGGCCGGTCGCGAGGTTTTCGAAGCTGGCTTGGTATTCCTGCTGGAAGGTGCGCTCGTCGAGTTCGAGCCGTGCCGCTTCGAGTTCTGCGGGAAGAACAAGGCCGCCTTGTTCGGTGGTGTACTGGAAAGTCCCCCAGCCCTCTTGTTCGCGTCCGGCTTGGAACAGTTCATAAAAATGATTGTGTCCCTTGGGGGTTCCGATGAACAGGGCTCCACCCACCCGGTCCGAGAGTGCCGGACGCAACACTTCCGTCCAGGCCTCCGGGGCCATGGACGCGAACTCATCGAGGACGACGAAATTCAACCCCTCGCCGCGGAGGTTGTCGTAATTATCGGCGCCGCGGAGTGCAATGGTGCCGCCGTTGATCAGCTCGATACGCAAGTCGGTTTCATTGGGTGCGGATGTCCAAAAAGGCCGGGTAAGCTCCTTGAGAGGCTTCCATGCGATCCTCTTCGCCTGCTTGTAGGTGGGCGCGACGTACCACGCGATTCGGCCCGCGCCGAAGGCGGCGCGGCACAGCTCCGTGCAAGCCAGATATGTTTTTCCAAAGCGTCTGCCGGCGGCGAGCACGCGAAACCGGCGGTCGCAGATAAACACGCGAGATTGCGCGGGCTTCAATGAAATGTTCATGGCGACACGGTCCTTCTTGTGGAGAGATTTAGTCGGACTTGCCGACCGTGCGCGGATCGCGCGCAAGCAAGGTCAAACTGCAGTTTCATTTTTCATCCTCCAAGCTTAGGTACACATCGAAGACGAGTTCGGGACCGACCGGGGCCGGCCCGATCCGCTCCTCAAACTCGCACCGCTCCACATTGGGAACCGCCGTCGGTTCACTTTTAGACACCACAACGTGCCGCTCCTCCGCCGAGTCGTTTGGGAGGAGCTTAGTACAGCCGTAGCGAAAAACGACCTGCGGAACCGCACGGGTTTGCAGTATGGATTCGAGCCTTTGAATGCGCTTCGCCAAGGCGTTACTCATGTGGGGGCACCTCATTTACTTCCCTTCTTCTTCAACTCCGCCTCTACCACCTCCAGCCGGTGCGCAAGCTCCTCGGTTTCGATCATCTTGCGTCTTTCGCCGAGCATTTCGCACATGGCTTGGCCGTGCGCGGGCGTGCACTTTTGTTTTGCAACGGCCTGAAGAACTACGTCGAAGGCCTTCGCGATATCGCTGATCGTATTGATGCTCGGCATCTTCAACTTTACGGCGGGCCGCGTTCCCTGGAGTAGCTTTTCTAAGCACCACAGCAGGGACCTGACATTCCCCTTCAGTGCTTCGGAGATGTTCTTGGTCATCAGCATCCCCTCGTGTTGCTGGAGAACTCGCCATCCGACCGCTGATTTGTTCGCGCTGCCTTTCGGCCGCCCGCGTCCGAATGTATTTCCGGGTTCAAAGGGGCGACCGCGGCTCATGATGCTTTCGCACACGCGCAGCTCCATTTGCAACAACCGCCACTCGTATCGGTTCTCATGCCAAATCAATCGAAGTCGGGATTTGGACTACAGGCCCTGGCGGTGAACTGTTTTTGGCGTGCTTAGATGTTATTTTTTATCAGCGAGATAGAGGGGTTTGATTTCGCGGTGATGCCGCAGTCAGCGTTCGGAGCCTCGCGTTTTACGGCGATACGGGGCATCGCGGGCAAAGCCGGATGCTCTGTGCAAAACAGCCTGAACACAATGATAATGATAAGGAGGGCGAGGAGAAGCAACACCGCTCGATTCGGCGGTGCGCCGCGCCACTATCGCGGAGCGCCAGACTGTACTCCGCGAAACAGAATCTGCTGGTGCTCCCAGTCGACGACGCACGCAATCTTCCGCATGTGTCTCTCCGTAATGCGGTCATGCCCGGTCACCGTCTTCGGGAAAAACAAAACAGCTTCCTGAATCGCCGGTGCGAGGTTCAGCAGGCTCACGATCTGGGACAAGCGAGCGCGGCTCACCTGACCCAGACGCGCGATCTCGGCATAGTCGCCCACCCGCTGTTCCCGGACCAGCTTCTCAAACTTGATCGCCAGCGCCATCAACCGGCTAATGCGCGGAACTCGCCCTTCCCGAACGCGAACGCCAGTACGTACCCCGCGGCGGTTCGGCGTCGGCAACGAAAACTCAAACTGCGTGGCGTCTCCGAGCGCCACGGTCACCTGCCGGGTACGGCTGTCATAGGTGACTCGCTTCAGCGTCTGCCGGATGAGAGCTTCATTGGGACGGTCCCCCAGCATCGGTTCGAATTCGCGTACGACTGCCGGCTCCAGATCCACCGCAGCCACCGGAATCTGCGCGCAATCGCAAACGTAGTAACGATGCGCTCGATGGCGCGTGAACGTCGACCTCAACAGCGAGCCGCACTGGCCGCAATACACCAAACCCGCCAAAAGCGCTTCTTGCTTTGCGTGCGGACGTCCCGCTTGGTGACGGCCGTTGTGGAGCAACCGCTCATTCACGCGCTCCCATAACTCCTCCTCGACGAGCGCTGCCTGCTCCCCCGGATACACTGTTCCCTTGTGCCGGATGCACCCTTTGTACAAAACATTGCCCAGCAAAGCGCGTAGGATTCCTTTGGCGAAGGGCCTGCCCTTCCGATGAATTCCTGTGCGGCTGGTCCAATCTTTGGTGGTGAGTCCACATGCGTTTATTTTCTTGAGTGTCCCAGCAAGCGACCCGGTTTGATCGGCGATGCGAAAGATCTCTCGCACACACTCGCCTTCCGCCGGATTCACGACCAAACGGCCACCTTGCGGATCCACATCATAGCCCAACACCGGGATGCCGCCAATCCACTTGCCCTTGCGCCGCGCCGCACCCAGTTTGTCGCGGGTTCTTTCACTGATCAGCTCTCGCTCAAACTGCGCGAACGACAACAGAATATTCAGCGTCAACCGCCCCAACGAAGTCGTCGTATTAAAATCCTGCGTCACCGAAACGAAGTTGACGCCGCGCTGGTCAAACACCGAAATCAGACGCGCAAAATCGAGCAGTGAGCGGCTGAGGCGGTCCACTTTATAGACCACAACTACATCGATCTTGCCGGCTTCAATGTCCGCCAAGAGCTCCTTCAACGCCGGTCGTTCCAGACTCGCCCCGCTGAATCCGCCATCATCGTAATGTTGCTCCAACGCCACCCAACCTGCCTGCCGCTGACTCGCGATGTAGGCCTCAGCCGACTCCCGCTGCGCGTGCAAGGAATTGAAGTGCTGCTCCAGGCCCTCTTCGGTGGACTTCCGAGTGTAAATGGCGCAGCGCAGCGAACGTATGGGCTCATCCACGGCGGGTCCCCTTGTGGATGCCAAAGAACAAGAATCCGTTCCAGCGTGTTCCCGTCACCTGCCGCGCAATCGCACTTAGAGAAGCATAGACGGTGTGGTTATATTCGAAGCCCTTCTCCAGCACTCGCACCTCGATGGTGCGTTGCTGATACGAACGGGTTAACAGGCTGCCGGTTTCTGGCAGTCGCCCGTCGCGGCGGACGCCTGCGGATGTCGCCCCCTGCGTGGCGTTCCAGAAACTTCGCGGAGCACGCCGCCGGAGTTCCGCGTCATCGGCCAATTCGGCCGCCCGCTGCTGAGCGCGCTCGCTCAACTCCCCTGTCCCGCGCGCCTGCAATCGCCAGGCGACGCGGCGAAACAAATGCGCGCGATTGGACGATCGCGAGTCCTCGCCAAACAGCTCGCGATACCGCTCCTGTAGCTCCTTCACCTTGCTGTGGCGCAGGCGCTCAATTTCCTTCTCTAACCGTGGGTCCATGGAACTCTCTCCTTAGTAAAAAACGTGGGGTCAGTTCATGAACGCTCCAATTCTCTGCGAAAGCAACTGCGCCAGGAGCACGCCTATTTGGGATGGACACGGGCGCCGGTTCGCGATCAGTCGCGTCCGTTTCTCGAACTCCAAACCCAAGTCGACACGCCCGAGCGAGCTTCCGCGAACAAAACGCGAACCGGCGAGGAAATAACGCAAAAATAACGCTAAAAATAACGCGACGTTAACGCAAGAAGAGACGAGAGCCGACCGAGAACCCCGCGCCCTAGCTGGAGCACCCGGGTAGCCTAAGCACCTGAAACACCGCCTCTTCGGGGTTCACCCGGGGCGGCCCAAGCCCGGAGATCTTGCGCGCCACGCGTCGATCCCCTCAATTTTGCGTTATTTTAACGCGCAGCGCCCTACGGCGACGTGGTTTTCTTGCGAAAAAACCGCGGTGTACAGGTAAAACTCTCGCGAGAGTGAGAGGCCGTGTTTCTTTGGGGAGCCAAACTCTTTCTCTCCAACGTCTTTCCCGCAGTTCGTTGACGGCATCGCAGCGCCGGAAGTGCGCAACTGGCCGACGTTTGGCGCGTTCCCCGTCTCTCCGTTTCGTCCGCGTCCCTCTTGAACCGCGAGCCACACTCGGCTCCAAGGTTTACCGAAGGCCGTTTCTCTGCGTCTCCGGTTGCGTCCCCGCTCTTGGTTAACTCGCGAGAGAATTTGTCCGATCCGAGCCGGACACTTTTCCAGCGTTCCGCGTATATAGTTAACGGAAGCCCACCAGACAGCGTTTCGACCGCAAAGCGGAGATCGTTGTGGGTGGTCTCAATTAGGAGACCGCTCATGCCCGATCACGATCCCGCGTTCGACGACGCCATCCGCGAAATCGCCAGTCTTCTCGCCACGGCCTACCTGCGCCTCCGGTTTCCGGACCAGGCCAGCCAAGTTGACTCTCCGGAGACGGAGAGCCCTCATGTGACTGAGGGCTAACGCCATGAGAGAAGAAGAGACGATCAACACCACCGCGCTGCGGGAGCAAATCGAAGGGCTGCGCCAAATGACCGTGGGGCAGCTCAAGGACAGGTACCGCGAGGTCTTCGGCGAAGACACCCTGGACGGCGTGGCGCAGCCGACGATCGATACCTACGCCGACACTACGTCACCGATTTCCGCGCGCCGCCTCATCGCCTCGAGCGTCCCGCCCGGCACCCACGTGGTGGTCCTCACGGTATCCAGCTCCCACAACTCGCTCTCCAGCGGCACCAGTTGCCTCTTCGATTACTTGCAAGCTGCCGTCCTGTCCGACGTGGAGTCGCCCGCGACGACCTATCCGAACGTCAACTGTGCCTGCGATTTCGATACCGCCCAGACCTACGCAATCGCTCCCGCACGCGCCTTTTGGATTCTGAGCAAGGCCGGTTTCGCCGGCGACATCGATTTCTACTCTGGCGTCTTCTTTGCGTTGAAGCGCGTGCGCTACGGCGGCAGTTTTCACCAGGCCACGGTCACAATTTCCGCGGGTTCGAGCGGCTTCAATCTCGGGTCCCTCTATGGCGACGGCGACGCGATGTTTTTGCAGGTCGGCGGGATTAGTTACGGTGATGGCCTAGGCACCGCGTTCGGCGCGGCGGTCTATCCGACCGACACGGTGGACACCCTCGCGCAGCGGCTCGTCAACGCGATCAACACACTGTTCGTCGGAATCTCGGCATCAAAGACCGGGACCGGCAGGCTCACGATCACGACGCTCAGCCCCGTTGCCGGTTTCACACTGTTTTCAAGCTACTCCGCAGGGACCGGTGCGAACGGAGCGAATCCGTCGACCGGCTCGATCACAATCACCGGCGACATCCAGGCCGGGAACGAGGGCGTGTGGCAGGTGGACGCGTCGCAATCGCAGCCGCTCAATTCGGCGTTCACCGATTATTTGGCCGACTTCTGCGCGCAGGTCGACGCTTCGGGACAGACGATGACCATTTCGTTCTCCCAGGAACTGCTCGCGCCGCCGGATGTGAACACCGCCGCGGGCGCATGGGCGCAACGGTTCGCCAACGGCAACCAGGTTCTCACCGATACCGGCTTCGGAAGCTGGGGCGCCGGCTTCGTCGAGGCGGTCAGCGGGTCCAGCCCAATCACGATCCAGCAGACCGGACACGGCTACATCACCGGAAACACGGTTCACATCTCCAGCGCAACGGAATCCGGCGTCTGGTCGATCACTGTTACGGACGCGAATCATTACCAGCTCGCGACGCTGATCTCGGGCGGCTACACACCGAGCGTCGGAGACTCGACTTTCATCGATCTCCAAACCACGCAGTGCACCTTCAATCCGTCCACCGTGACGCCGTACCTGGCGGCCTGCTTCAAACAGGCGGCGGGAATCATGAGCACCGCCGGTTTGACACCGTGGCTCCAGTTCGGCGAATTCCTCTGGTGGTTCTACAGCGTGGTCCAGAACCTCGCGGTGGGATACGCCAGTTGGACGTCCCCGATTTCGATCGGCACAGTCACCCCGCACGGCTTGTCGACGGGTCAACGCACGATCCTCGCCGGCATCCAAGGAAACACGGCTGCGAACGGCGACCAGACGATCACCGTCACCGATGCGACCCACTTCACACTGAATGGCACGAGCGGAAATGGGAATTACGTCGGCGGGACCGGGACGTGCAGCGGTGGTGGCATGGCGTACTACGACGCCTACACAGCGCAAGCCGCGCAAACCGGACTCGGCAGGTCCCTGGCCGCGTTCTACACCCAGGATGACGACCCGAACGTCAACGGCTCGGCGGACGCAAACTTCCTCGCCAGCCTGATCAAGACCCACATCGATTCCATCCGGACCATCGTGCTTGCAGCCTTCTCCGGCGCGAAGTTCGAGCTGCTCTGGCCGTACGACGTGAACTTCGCGACGTGCTACTACACGCCCGACGTTCCATACCCCCAGGGCGGCCGTCTGAATCGCGCCGTCAACCTCCCGTCGCAGTATCTGTCCCAATCAGGCTCGGGCCTAGACCGTCTGAAGATGGAGGCGCTGTCGTGGGGATCGACCTACCGGAACTTCACCAATGCGCAGGCCGCGATCGTCTTCCCGATCACCGCCCCCGGCGGTTGGCCCGTGACCTCGACGGCGTACCTGGTGCCGTGGTTCAACGGCGGGTGCCCGTGGACGATGGAGTGCGTGTGCGCACTTGGCCAGTCGATTCCGCTGATTTGCTTTTGGGCGCTCGATCATCTCTGCTTGTTAGATTGGCCGCTTCCTTTACTGGAAGAAGCCGGCCGTGCCGTGTTCCTTTGAACGGCTGTTCCTCGACGTTGTTGATTAGGTGATAAGCTATAGCCTTGGCGAAACAGTTTTAGGGGTACTTGTTTTATGTCCAACGAGCCGGAGGATGGATCGGTCTTTACGCTGGAGTACCCGGACGCAGAGGTTGTAATCGGTGTTGTGTGCGCTGTTGGGGCGGACTACAGCAAAATCAGCGAGTTCTTCGTACGAACGCTCCCAGCTTTCGGATACCGGGCCAACGTCGTGAAGGTGAGCAGCTTCATTCCCGAAACTGCGAAGTCGCTCAAGCTGCGCCTTCGTCTTTCGGCGAGTCCCGAGGGCCGACGGCTCAAGGACTACATGGACGCCGGAAACAAGATCAGAAAACAGACCAATCGCTGCGATTTCTTCGCTCTGATCGCTGCCTCCCGTATTGCCTCCTCCCGCACGGGTGCCGCCTCGGAAAGGCCTGAGCCGTTCAGCAGGGTAGCACACATCATCCTCTCTCTGAAGCGCCCCGAAGAAGTCGAGACGCTGAGGCGAATTTATGGAACCGGATTCTTCTTGGTCGGTGTTTTCGCTACCGAACAGGAAAGACTCGATTTCTTGATGAACGAACGGAACGTATCAAGGGACGAAGGACTCAGATTGATACGTCGCGACCTAGGAACTTGTTGAAAAGCTCGCGCGAGCGTAGCCTTCGAGTCCATGAAAACGTCTTTGCATCATGCGCGGAGACGACCAACAACAAAACAACGTGTTCAGCTATGTCAGCCTGGAGGATCGTGTGCCTTCCGATCATCCGCTGCGGCCGATACGCGACAGCGTCGATCGCGTGTTGAAGGCCATGTCGCGCGAGTTCGACAAGCTGTACGCCGAAGGCGGCCGCGCCTCGATTGCACCGGAGCGGTTGCTGCGCGCGCTGCTGTTGCAGGTGTTCTATTCCATCCGCAGCGAGCGCATGCTGATGGAGCAGCTCGAATACAATCTGCTGTTCCGCTGGTTCGTCGGCCTGGAGATGGATGAGCCGGTGTGGAATCATTCGACGTTCAGCAAGAATCGTGACCGTCTGCTGAATCAGGATATAGCGCGGAGTTTCTTTGCGCGTGTGCGGGAGCAGGCGCGGCCGTACATGTCGGACGAGCACTTCACGGTGGACGGGACGATGATCGAAGCCTGGGCGAGTCAGAAGAGTTTTCAGAAAAAAGACGGTGATGACGCGGGCAGCAGCGGGAATTTTCACGGGCACAAGCGAACCAATGACACGCACGCGTCCAAGACTGATCCGGATGCGAAGTTGTACCGCAAGGGTCACGGACAGGAAGCGAGGCTGAGTTATCTGGGCCACGTGCTCACGGAGAATCGCAACGGTCTGATCGCGGATGCCATGGTGACCGCGGCCGACGGCCGCGCCGAGCGTGAAGCGGCGTTGCTGATGGTGCATGATCGCTGGAAGCGGCACGAGCCGATCCGCACGGTCGCGGCAGACAAGGCCTACGACACCCGCGAATTTGTGTCGCTGCTGCGGGAAATGCAGGTGCGGCCGCACGTAGCGCAGAACCTGAACCGACCGGGTGGCAGCGCGGTGGATGCGCGGACCACGCGGCATGTGGGGTATGAAATCAGTCAAAAGCGCCGGCCACGGATCGAGCGAGCGTTTGGATGGATGAAATCGGTGGGTGGAATCCGCAAGGTGAAACTGCGGGGGTTGAGAAAAGTCGGCTGGCTATTTGTGATGACGGCGGCGGCGTTCAATCTGTGGCGAATTCCGAAACTGATCGCGGCTGAAAGATGAAAGCGCGAGCCGAAAAGCTGGATTCCGCTCGCCGAGCGGCGGCACCGGCGACGTCAACCCTGACCTGATCAACCGCTTTCGACGAGTCTGAGCACTAATCCCGCGCACTTTTCAACAAACTCCTAG
>Ga0335077_10002340_pt1 | contig 22615 bp, 24 predicted proteins | sample Lox_Sample_31_FD_207151 | JGI IMG/M metagenome (GOLD analysis project Ga0335077, IMG submission 207151) | Soil microbial communities from Loxahatchee National Wildlife Refuge, Florida, United States - Lox_Sample_3.1 | ecosystem: Environmental > Terrestrial > Soil > Wetlands | place: USA...
CCAGGCAGACCTCGACGCCATCGCCGCCAAACTCAACACCCGCCCCCGCGCCACCCTCGCCTACGCCACCCCCGCCGAAGCCCTCAACGACCTCCTCGTTGCAACAGGCGCTTGACACCGCCCGGCTGCGGTACGCCAGATGCCCGTTTCCTCCTAATTTTCGCGGGCCAAACGCGTGAATAGTGGCCCAACTGCCGGCCGGCCAGGCGCCGCGTGGTACTCCACTGCGGCGGCCACAGGTACAGATCCGGACCGTGACGGCAGCGGCATGGCGCTGACGCAGCACCGATCGGTTGATCACGGATGCCGGGCGAGTGCGGCGGTTGGGCGGAGCGGCGCAGCGCGGGCGGGTGACCGGTAGACTCGTTGGGCCGCCCGCGCGGTGGCGCGCCGCCTTAGCTCAGTCGGTCAGAGCGACGCACTCGTAATGCGTAGGTCATCGGTTCGATTCCGATAGGCGGCTCCAGGTCAGGGAAGTTTTTCGAACGAGCCGTTCGATGTCGTGGAACGGGTCATCGGGCTGACATCGCACCGCAGCAGGCCCCCCGGCTGCGGACGCGGCAGCACCCCGTCGCCGTCGCAGCGAGGTAGCCGACCGCTGTGGACCAATCGATGTGGGACACGCCGGCTGATCTTCCCTGGGTACGATCGACCTCCGGGAGGCTGCCATGGCGGGATTCGTCGACGTCCACGCTCACTTCCTCACCGACGCCTACGTCGCCCGCGCCCGAGCCGCCGGACACGACGTCCCCGATGGCATGCCGGGCTGGCCGCGGTGGTCGCCGGACGAGCACCTGGAGCTGATGGACCGGGTCGGGATCGACAGCGCCGTGCTGTCGGTGTCCTCCCCGGGCGTCCATTTCGGCGACGACAACGCGGCCCGAGCCCTGGCCCGGGAGGTCAACGAGGCCGGCGCGCAGATCGTGCGGGACCATCCCGGTCGGTTCGGCCTGTTCGCGTCCCTGCCGGTGCCGGACGTCGACGACGCCCTCGCCGAGATCGGGTACGCCCTGGACACCCTGCACGCCGACGGCGTCCTGCTGGAGACCAACGTCCACGGCGTCTACCTGGGCAACCCTGCGCTGGAACCGGTCTTCGCCGAGCTCGCCCGCCGGCACGCCACCGTCCTGCTCCACCCCGCGTCTCCGCCGTGCTGGCAGCAGACGGCGCTGGGCCGGCCGCGACCGATGATCGAGTTCATCTTCGACACCGCACGTGCCGTCACCGACCTCGTCCTCGGCGGCACGTTTCACATCAGTCCTTCTCGCGGTCGAGGGCCTGGCGGGCTGCTCGAGCCCCCGACGACCACGAGCGACCCGGCCGAGGTGTCTACTGGCGAGCTGCCGGTCGAGGGCTGGCCGGTTGAGGGCCGGCCCTCGGCGGCCGCGGTGCGGCGAGCGGCTCGAGCTGCTTGAGGTTGGGCCGGGGTGTCCGGCGGCACCGGCGCCCCTCGGCAACCAACCCAGGTCGGACGACCGCATCGGTCCGGCTCGAGACGTGTCGAGGTGCGCGCCCACCTTCTTCGGGTGATGGGCGTGTTCTTCGGGTGATGGGCGTGCCACGTCTCCCGGGGCAGCGATAGGTGATCGATCGTGCCCAGGTCCTCGTCCGCGATGTCCTCGTCGGTCTGCTCGTCAACCAACTCCAGGCGCCGGCGGAGGCCCTGCGAGTAGGTGATCATGTTCTTGCCGGGGGCGACCCGTTCCCACTCGTGCCAGGCGTCCAGGGCGTCAGCGTCGCCCAGTTCGGACACCTACAGTACATGCAAGAGAGCTAAGGCCTTCGAAGGAGGGGGTTGGGGTGGCCATCCCAGCTAAGCACTTGAAGCGACTCGAAGCGGAGCTTTCGGCGCATGAAAGTTGGCTTCGAACGCTCCGGCGCCAGATCGCGGCTCTCGAGTCCGAGGCGTCCGCGCACGAGATGATGCTCAGGCTCGGTCGCGACCCCGACCTTCTCCGCGTCCTCGATGAGTTGCACGATCAGCCAGATCTCGGCGAGCGCATCGCCGAGGATCCGCGCTCCTTCTTCGAGCAGCGGGGAATCGAGGTGCCCGATGGGGCCGCCATAACGGTAACAACGGTTCCGTCGACAGCGATCGAGGCCCGCTTCGTCAACCCGTATGTTGACTACGGAGTGGGTTGGTCCCGCATGGACGGCTTCTACCTAATCGCACCAGAACGGCCAGAACCAACCGATGACGGGGAGCTAGCGGGGGGCTGATGAATGATCTACACAGTATGGGTCGCGGTCTACGAAAAAAACGGCCTCAAGCGTGGCCCGGGGCTCCTAGACGCGTTCTTCGCACTTACAGAACCATGGGTGGCGGACATCGACAGCGTATCCGGCGGGGGCCCTCTTGGGCAACCGGTCTATAAAGTCGCCATCTCAATCCATCCCCGATTTGAGGGCTCAATATTCGGGTTGGAGGTCTTGGCCCCGCGCCACTACCCGCAGAGATTCCTCGTTCCCGATGGTCAGTCGTTCGAGGTCCGACTCGATCGCATGCCGTGATCGGGTGTAGGTCCTCCTGGGTGGGTTCTCAGTCCGCCGAGGAGCCTACGCCCGTCGACTGTTACACCACTCCTGGGATGCCACCGGCCTGATACGTCACCTCGGCCGATAAGCTTGAGATATGTCACGGTCTGTCAGCGGCCTGCAGCTGGGTCGGCCGGCACCGGTGCCGCGGGGGCGATGGCAGTGGCGGACTCGGGCCCGTGCGGCCGGAACTCGGAAGAACCGATAAACAGCAACGGCTACCCCCCGTCCGGCCGTCAGTACAGCCATCGGCTCAGGCCGCATGTGCGGTACCCACCGCGCCGCAGCACCGCTGCGACCTCGCCTCAAGTTTGAGGGCAAAGGAAAATGTTCCCTTGACTGTTTCTTGACCTAGGTGTAGACCCGAGGTAGCCATCTCATCGGCTCCAGGCATCGTGCCAACCGGTCTGGGGGGCGGGCCGAATGGGGGACAGGCCCATGGCGGGAGCGAGATATCGGGCGTCGTTTTCTTTACGCAACGATCTTCGGGTGACGGACAAGAACGGGATGCAAGGGTAGACCAACTGCCCATCTATCGACTGCGAGGCAGGCAGATGGACTCGGCGCTGCTGATCGACACAGCCGGGCGCGCTTTCGGCATAGTCGACAACTTCAAGATCACTGACCTCGGTCCATGGCTGACGTTAGATCGAAGCGATCTTCTCGTTGAGGTGGGAAAGGCCAGCGCAGGCGTCTGGGCGGCCGAGCGAAGCTGGTTGTTCAAACCGGATGTGCGTCCTTCGGTGCCCCACGAACGAGGCTGTCTCGGGTCGCTGAGGAGATCGCACGATTCCGCGCGCTGCTGAGTCTAGGTCACGTGCTGATGAGCGTCGCGCCTCTACCCTGAACGAGAAAACGGCTGCAACCAACAGAGCAAGGCCAGAAGGCGAGAATCCCATGGATGATCACGACAAGACAGAGGTGACGGCGAGGATAGCAAGACAGGTCGAGGGCTCACCGCTACTCGCCGACTTTCATATCCCATTTCCTAAACTGGCTGATGTCGGCCAACTGAACTCCGATGCCGCATTCACCCGCCTAAGCGAAGTGCTTGGCGCGGTTCAGGAACCACTGACAGTGCACTTCCGGATCACCGATGAAGGAATCGGGCAGTCATGGTTCATCGACAGCGGGCCGGAAGGTTGCCGGGTGACGAAGGATGCCCCCAGGCAGTCGGATGTGGAGGTCATTCTCGATGCTGAAACCTGGAATCTGATTGCCAGTGGCACCATATCGCCTCTTGAGGCTTTCGGACGCGGTCAGCTACGGATACGTGGCGACATCAACCTCGCGCATCGCTTCGTCCAACAGGTGCACCGCGCAAGCGCTCCACATTCTTAGAAAGATTGATTCGCATGGCTACAATCACTGGCACCGTGCGCTGTGTGCGCATCGGCGATGAATTTGCATTCACTACCGTCCGCGAGCAGGGCACTAACACCCAGGAGACGCTCAAACTCTGGTGGGATGGCGTCTCCACATCGGCCAATCCGGCGGCACACACACGGATCGTCCAGAGCGACTGGGTAAGCCTTTTGCGGCAGGCCATGGCCAACAATATCCTGGTTACCATATCCTACGACAACAACAACGCTGTTGTGGCGTTCGTTCAGCTTGGACAGCTATGACCGCTTGCAACCATTGGAGCCGCACAACCAGCCCGGACTTATAGTGCTTCAGACGGAGGTGTGTCATGGAGAAACTGCCGGTTGGCTATCGGCGCGTCGAGGGCACCAGGCGCTCGCCCGCGCCAGGTGCCACCCGGATTGGGCCAGCGGATCCGAGCGAACGGGTGTCGGTCAGCGTCCGGCTACGGCGCCGCCTGGATGCGCCACAACTGCCAGAGGCAGGGTCCGCCGCACGTCTGTCGCACGAGGAGTTCGCGGCCACTTACGGTGCCGATCCGGGCGACATCGCACGCGTGGCAACCTTCGCTGACGAGCACGGGTTGACTGTCGAGGAGACGAGCATCCCGCGCCGCACGGTAACCCTAGTCGGCACTGTGGCACAGCTGGAACGTGCTTTCGCCGTGGATCTTGGCCATTACCAGGCGGGCGAGACGAGCTATCGGGGCCGTGAGGGCTACGTGCATCTGCCGGCTGAGCTGGCGGCCATCGTCGAGGGTGTATTCGGCCTGGACAACCGGCCGCAGGCTAGGCCGCAGTTCCGGTCGGCAGCACCGGCCGGAACTGCGCTGGCGACGCAGGCCGTGCGGGCTATGACGCCACCCCAGGTCGCGAATCTGTACGGGTTTCCAGCCGGATTCAGTGCCGCCGGCCAATGCATCGGCCTGCTTGAGTTCGGCGGCGGCTATCAACCTGGCGACATCACCACATGGTTCAGCCAGCTCGGCCTGACCCCGCCGACACTGGTGAATGTGGGCGTGCAGGGTGCCACCAACTCACCGGGCTCGGATGCTGACACCGAGGTGATCCTGGACATCGACGTGGCAGGCTCAGTCGGCCACGGCGCCAGACTCGTTGTGTATTTCGCGCCATGGACCGAGCAGGGTTGGGTCGATGTAGTCACCACCGCCGTGCACGATGCCACCAATGACCCATCAGCGCTGTCCATCAGCTGGGGGTGGCCCGAGTTCGAGACCGCTGACGGGCTGACCTGGACCACCGCTGCCATGAATGCCGTGAGCAGCACCTTCCAGGAGGCGGCCGTGCTCGGCGTGACTGTTTTCGCCGCCTCAGGCGACCAGGGCAGCGACTGTCAGATCGGCGACGGGTATGCCCACGTTATCTACCCTGGCTGCGATCCATACGTCACATCCTGCGGCGGTACGGAGATCGAGAATGTATCTGGCACCAGCTTCACCGAGGTTCTCTGGAACGGTAATGGTGCGAGCGGCGGCGGCATCAGCGTTAACTTCGGCGTGCTGTCCTGGCAGGCAACGGTGACCATACCTGGCTCGGTCAACGACGGCCACCATGGCCGTGGCATCCCGGATATCGCCGGAAATGCCCACCCTGACAGCGGTTATCTGCTCGTACAGGACGGCGGCAATGTCGGGCCGGTTGGCGGGACCAGCGCAGTCGCGCCCTTGTACGCGGCGCTAGTGGCGCTCATCAACGCACACCTGACCGATCGGGTCGGCTTCATCAACCCAGTCTTGTATCGGCTCGCGGGATCCGAGGTCTTTCGTGACGTCACCTGTTGCGGAACCAATGCATTCGACGGCGCGCCGGGCTACCCTGTCGGCAATGGCTGGGATGCGACCACGGGGTTCGGCAGCGTCAGGGGTACAGCATTGCTTGATCAGATGTTCGACTACCTCATTGCCGCCCTCATCCCATCCTGGCACTAGGAGCTACAGCGGGAATCCAACTCGCCAAAACCACGGGGCGGGCCCCTCATAGCAGCGCCGATCACGACCGTGAGATGAAGTATCTGACCTTCGGAATCCCGAGCGTCGGCCAAGATGCCGACACCGAGGCATCACCGCGCCAAGGATGGTACCGGCCGGTGGCGTCGGCTGGCGTCGAGGATGAGCATGCTGGCGGCCAGGATCAGGCCGTCCACGGTGAACGGGACCAGGCGTGCGGTCACGCCGGTCTCACCGTGGGTGCCGGTGAGTTCGCAGGCGTGGCGGTAGGAGATCACTGCGGCGACCGCCGCGACTGCGGCGACGGCGGCTGCGGTGGTGATCCGGATGAGCCGGTCAGTCACGCGAACCCCTCCCCAAGCTCGGCTCGCGGGTCTTCGAGGCGCTTGCGGGCATCGAGGGCGTGACCGTCACATATCACGTAGGCGTGGCCGTGCTTGCCGGTCGCTGTCCACCGGGCGGGCGCGATGCATGGCAGGCCGGCGCAGATGCCGCGGTGCAGGGCGTCGATCTGATCGGCCAGCGCTTCGGCGCGAATCGCAAGGCTGAGCGCCCGGTTCGGGCCTGCCGCAGCGTAGTGGGACCTGTCGTTGATCATGATTGTCATAGGTGATCCCTCCCGCCCGAGGGCCCGCGGGGGCCAAACCGGGGGCCAACCTGCTCAGGCCCCGGCCGACTCAGCGCGACCCACTCAGAGCGTTTGCACAGGTGAGGGCGAGGGGTCCCCGGTTCGGCTTTGCCCAGACCAGGGCATATCCGCTGACATTGCTTCGGGACGAAGAGGCCATGTACGCGGCCATGGCTGGTTTGCAGCGCATAGCCGCAGGTCGGACAGACCCGGGATCTAGACCCGGCCTACGGGCCGATTAGCTAGCCAGAGGCCAGCTGCCCCACTCCGGAGGCTAGGCTAGTTGGCCCTAACTTAGCCCGGTCCGGCCGTCGATCAGTTCTCTGGCGATATCCAAGGTGGGCGGCATGCCGCGCGGTCTCCTCGATCATGCAGTACGGCCCAGGCCGGTCACCGTGGAACGCTGCCTCCGGGTCATCGGAGGCGGCCCCGCCCGATGGGACACCCGGGGGATAGATAAGTTGACCATCAAGTTACGGATCATTTACGAACCCTTGACGAGCCGGTTGTGACGGTGGTACATCAAGGAGGTTGACTGCGGTTTCATGTCAGGGGGAAGAAGGCAGCCGCGGCTGATCAGGCTGGGAGGGGAAAGCCTGGGCGAACCTCACTCCGACCGACGTGTTCATGCCGGGCTAATGGGCGAACTAGTCGAAGGGGGCGGAATCGTTGGGGTAACTCGAATGGGAGACGGGTATCGGCATGGCCAGCCCCGACTTCGCTCGGCGATCATTGGAGGGTGGTTAGCCCAGCGAATGGGCAACCCAGGTTCAGCGGATGAAGCTGCGCCTGCTGCATTCGATTTTGAAGACCAGGGATTCCTTGAGTTTACTGAGGGACCCCGTTGCGGGAGGTTGACATGGCGTATACGATCGCTGGCCTGCCGAACAATGGCCAGACCCAATTCTACCATGTTCAATACGACGATACACTCAGCCCGGCTAGGGGCAAGGATCTGACGACTGAGCTGATGCTCCACTGTGACGACGACTTCGCACTCCTCCGCCGTTGGTTCTCGGGCCGCGGTCTCGACACTTCGCCGCCCATCAACGTGTCAATCAATCAAGTGGCAATGGACGCTGCTGGGAATCCCAGTCCACCTAATCAGTATATCGGCGGCAAGTGGGGCGGCTGGGGGCCGGTTCCGCTCCAAGTCACGATCAACTTCGGCGATCTTGCAATGGGGGAGGGCACCCCGATCCAGCTGGCCCGCTATCTTCTCGTTGCCGAGGTTAGCGAGATGTTCATGCGTTCCTTCTCATTCTATACCTTCGGTCCGTGGTTTAGGTTTGGCGAGGGCAACAAGGGCGAGTCGCTGTCCCGGTTCCTTAGTGCTCAGCTCCTGAGAAGCGCCTACCCGGGTATCATGGCGCTGCCGACATTACGGGTTGGTAGCTGGAACGTTTCCAACACCTGGCTTAACAGCGACCGCGCCAACTGGCTGGAAGCCAACGACGAGGACATTGACCCAGCCAGCCCAAAGATCGGCTGCGGCACACTGTTTCTTTTCTACCTTTCCGATCAGCTCGGATATGGGATCGAAGACATCATCAACGCGGGCGGGGGCCATCTGTCGAACGTTTACGAGAATCTTCCCCCGCACGACAGTTCGGCCAACGCCTGGCCGAAGTTTAGCCAGATCGTCGATGATCACTACCCGCGCACCGCAACGAGCGATTACGAGCCTCCGCTTGACACCATGTTCCCGGTATCTGACCTAGCTTTCTTCACGGCCCCAGTGGAGGCGAGCTGGGTACAGGCGGCTTCGCCGCCCGCCGTTAGCGTCGATGTCGATCATGCCGCCTTGTTTCCCTTGACGATCGATATCACGAGTAGTAACTCCTCACTAATCAAGCCGCTAACCCTCACGGTCGCTGCTGGCGCAAGGACCTCGTTCGCGTCACTCACGGTACTGCCACAGGCAGCGACGTTCACAGCGACGTCGGTGACGCTGACCGCGACTTACGCGGGACGCTCCCTGAGCCGTGACGTCATGGTCGTCCGGCCCGAATCCACAGCTCGGCCACCACTATCGATTGATATCGATCGCTCAGCCGACCCGTGCGCGACTCCTTTTGTTGAGGGCCTAACGCAGACGTTCCTGGTGAGCAATCTGCCTTCGGTACTCAACGATCCGGGCGGGTACGTCTTCTCATGGTTGGTGACCGGTGCAACGCACGGCCCGGATAACGATCGCGAGCTTACGATCGACCAGCTGCCACCGGCGGGAACTGCTGTGACCGTGGAGGTGACCGTCACGAACAGCCAGGGTCTCAAGGCGAGTGGATCATTCTCGTTCGTTACGATTTCCGGGCCAACCAGCTTGAAGGAGCTTGACAACGAGCTACGGTGCCGCCTGAGCCGATTCCGCAACGGCACGGTGTCGATTCCACCGTGGGTCCCGATCGAAGAGCCGGCGTTGGCCCGGGAACGATTGACCGCACTCGAAAAGGAACTATCTGCGGCCATGGAGACGGCCGCCCAGGTGAAAGCGCTGGTTCAGACCATGAAGCAGGCAACTTCACCCGGCTGACGCCCGATGCTGGTTGATTGCTGGGCAAGTCTCTGATCAAGAGAAATGGAGGCAGGCATGCCTGATGGTGGCGAGCGACTTGAGCTGCGGGTTTCCGATATCGATGACCCGCTGCCGGATGCGACCTTCGGCAGTATCGGTCGCTATGTCGAGGTAGCTTGGCCCGATCAGTCCGACGATCCCTTGGTCCCACATCTGCTCACGCTCGGCTTCGACGAGGGACGGGCCGTGCACGTCGATCTCTGGACCCTCATGCTATTTAGGGTCGACCGCGAGTCCCGTGAGTTTACGCCGGTCGAGAGCTCCCGCGTCGATGTGGACAAACGCCAGGTCACGGCCTGGGTGTACCAGCCAGGCACGTACGGGCTGATCGGGCTGCCCAAGCACCTGGGCGTCCTGGAGACGCTCCGGTTGCTGAACCGCCTCAGCCCGCAGCTGCTCGACGAACGCGAACGCGGCGAAAGCGGGCTCCAGGACCGGATCTGCGGACTGATCCTCTGCGCCGATCCGACGACCTGGGACAGTGCGCCCACACCTCCTGGCGACCTCTGTCAGAAATGCCTCGGGCTTGACGTCTCCGGAAGCCACCTGCCCGAGAAATACCTGCTGGAGCGGCAGCCCTACGTTCCACCACTTCGCGAGGTCGGGACTGGGACCGGTGAAGAGCCTCCCGGTAGTCCAGCTCTGGTCGCCTGGGGCGAGAACGACTATGGGCAGCTAGGTGACGGGTCCACCACCACACAGAGGGCGCCTGTCTGGGTCGTGCCTTCATTGGCGGCCAAGAAAGTCGTTAGTGGTGACTCGTGGACGCTTGCGCTCGCAACCGACGGCACCGTCTGGGCCTGGGGGCTTAACAGCAGGGGCTCGCTCGGCGATGGGACGTCCGTGCCTCATAGACCAATCCCGGGACGGGTCGGCGTCCTCGACAATGTCGTCGACATCGCGGCCGGTCAGTCTCATGGCGTTGCTCTGCGTGCTGACGGTAGCGTCTTTAAATGGGGAGTCGATCCAGACACCCTTTTTGGTGCCCCTGGCACGGAAATCATTAACCGCCTGCCGGTTTCGGTGGGACTCAACAACATCGTCGCGGTTGCGGCGGGCATGCAGCACACCCTTGCACTTCGGAATGACGGGCGCGTTTTTGGGTGGGGCATGAACTATTGGGGAGAAGCGGGTGACGGGACACGAGCCCCCAGGGCAAACCCGGTGCTGGTGCCGGGGCTGACGGCAGTTGTCTCGATTGCCGCTGCGTTCGGATTGTCATATGCGATCGTCGGCGGCGGGACCGTGTATTCGTGGGGAGTTCGGCAATGGGCCAACTGGACCGGCTCAACCGTTGTTGACACCACACCTGTGCCGGTGCCCGGTCTGAGTTACGTCGAGCAAATCAGCGTCGGCTCAGAGCACGCCCTCGCGCGAGACCTTTCTAATGATGTTTGGTTTTGGGGGGAAGGGACGCGCGGCGACGGGACCTCGGCCAGGCTGTACACCACGCCGGTGCAGGTTCCATTTCCAGGCGCTCCCGCTGGGACCTGGATCACGGACATAGCAGTCGGAGACACGCACAACCTCGCACTCCGGTCTGACGGCACCGTCTGGGTCTGGGGTTACAACGGGTCTGGTCAGCTCGGCATCAACGCGGCGTATGGGCCGTACACGCAGACGACGCCGGCTTCGGTACCCCTGCCGGCCGGGCGCCGCGCCTCGGGTGTCGCCGCAGGGATGCGATGGAGCCTTGCGAAGCTCCGCTAACTTACGGGGTCACCCACCAAGCTACAGGGCCAGCTGCCGGGTCTGGAGGCTATGTCCGGCCGGGAGGCCGAGCGGGTACAGGCGGCGTGGAACGGATCGTGGAACGAGTGGCCGCGAAATCCCAGTGGAATCAGTGCATGCAGCGCTATCCGCCGGGCTGTTTGTGCAGGTAGCGGCTGTATGGTGTGGTCGCATGCCTCTCGTAATGCGTAGGTCATCGGTTCGATTCCGATAGGCGGCTCCACAACAAAAGCCCAGCTAGTCAGGACTTTTCGCATTCCGGCCGGACTCGTTTTCTGTTCGAATGGGCTCCTTAGGTAGCTCAGATGCCCCCGTGGTGCCCCGATCAGCCGGGCGGCCTGCCACAAGCTGGCATCCACCAGGTGCCCATAGAGGTCCATCGTCATCGCCGCGGTGGCGTGCCCCAGCACCCGCTGAACCACCTTGGGGTCCGCGCCCGCGGCGAGCCGTAGCGAAGCTGCGGTGTGGCGCAGATCGTGAACGCGCACGCCGGGGACACCGGCCGTTGCCTTGGCCGTGCGCCAGCCGACCGAGCGCTTCCAGTTCGATTCCCGCAGCGGGCCGCCCTTCGGCGCGTCAAACAGCCAGTCGTTAGGCTGCTTGCCTACGCTCCAGCGATCGACGATCGGCACCAGCTCGGCCACCAGCGGCACGGTCCGGGCCCGGTTGTTCTTCAGCGTGTCCACATACAGGGCGCCGCCGCCCTCGCTCGCCAGCACCGCACGACTCAGCCGCAGGCCAGGACCAGGCGCAGTTACCCGGTCACCGACCTGGAGGCCAACCAGCTCGCCCCAGCGCAGGCCGGCCAGCGCCAGGACCGGCACCACATCGCGGTACGGGCCCACGCAGGCCGCCGTGAGTGCGTGTACCTCGTCCAGGGTGAGCGCCTGACCTTCCCGCCGGATCCGGCCACTGGTCGGCCGCCGGACAGCCGCCGCCACGTTGTGATGGATCCGGCCATCAGCCACAGCGAACGCGAGGATGGAACGCAACGTGGCCAGGGCACGGGTGGCGGTCGCCGGGGACAGGCCACGGTCAACCAGGCCGCCAACCCAGGCCGACACCTCAGCGGCTGTGATCGCGGCAACCGGCCAGTTGCCGAAACGAGGCCGGACGTAGTTGCGCCAGTTGGACTCGTCGCTCTCACGGGTGCGACGCTTGACCGAGCCACGGGAACTCAGCCAATCGGCGGCCACATCCGACAGCGGAACCCGGCCACGGCGCGGATCAGTCCATTCCCCAAGCCGCAGCCTACGACGCTGATCTTGCTCCCAGGCGATCGCGTCGCCCCTACGCTCAAACACGCGAGCAGCGACCTCGCGGCCATGGGACTTCAGTCGCGCCCGGTACCGTACTGCGCCCCGACCGCAGGGTGTAGCGCTGCACGCCCATCAGGCCACCTCCGTGGGCTCGCGGTGCGATTCCAGCCAGGCCGCAACGTCGCGAGCATCCCATACCAGGCGGCGGCCAACCTTGATCGCAGGAGCAAACCGGCCCTCCTGGCGCAGCCACCGTACGGTGAGCACGGATACCCGCAACCGCTCGGCGACCTCCTCGATGGTAAGCAGGTCGATCATGCCATCGCCTTTCGTCTTCACGCTGCTCTCCCATCAATTGCCGAAAGATGGCCGTCTTGGTCGCGGGCTCTTCGTCTGGCCTCATCGAGCGCTGCTTTCCAGCGGGTCCGGTCGGCGACGATGTGCAGCAGCCGACGTTCGGGCGGCAGATAGTCGGCGTCACCCGGGGTGACGTGGGCCCAGGTGTAGCGGGCCGGGTCGGCTACCTCCAGGCCGAGCGTCTGGACCAGCCAGGCCTTCCGGTCGGCGCGATGGTCGGCCAGCGTCTTGCCGGACCACTTGCGGGAGACCAGCACGCGCCGTCCGGCATAGCCGCAGTGCTCAGCGCGGTGCGCCTTGCCCTTGCACGCGCCAGGGACCAGGCCGGGCCGGGGGTTCTTCGGCTGGATGCCGTAGCGGAGCCAGTTCGCACACGCCGGTGAGCACGGCTCATAGCGGAGCGCCTCGGCGAGCCGGTCGGCGTGCGCCCGCTGCGCGTCCGTCTCTGGGACGTGGCAGTCGGCGACCTGCTTGGTCAGGTATTTCGTCAGATACGTGATGCACCGGTCGGCGTCCTTAGACCCGGCGAGCACGCCCTGGGCGTCGAACTTGGGGCCGAACCGGGCCACATGCCGGGGCTGGTCGTGCGGGCCTATCGCATCCAGCGCGTCCTCCCACGTCTGCAGGACTTCGCCGGTGGCCGGGTCGACGTAGTTGCCGAAAAGTTCATCCCAGACGGGCAGCTGGTCCCCCGCGAAGACCACGGTGTCGGTGACGGGCCACCACACCTGGTGGTACGTGGCGGCCAGGACCTGGCGCAGCAGCGGCCTGGGCACGCTGCCGCGGACGGCCAGGTGCAGGTGCGGGGCCAGGCGTTTCTGCGGCTCCACGCCGCCGAAGTACTGCGCCTCATAGCCGAGCACCCTGCGCAAGTTCTGGATAAACCGGTCAAACAACGCAGCGAAGTGAATCGCGTCCCGCGACGCCCGGACATAGTCGTAGGCAGCCGGGTCGGCCGGGGTGCCGTCATCACGGACCTTGCCGTAGCTGTCACAGGTCAAGGTGAGGAACATCGAGGGCCGGTAGCGCTTGCCGTCCGGCGCTGTAAACACTTTGCCGACCGTGCGCGGAGCGATCTTGCGGGCGGGCAGCGAGGCGGCGTCCTGGCGGCGCCGGGTGGACCGCGACCGGCGGCTCCGCTGGCTGCCATCACTGCTCTTCCCACGGTGAGTCGTGACGGTGCCGCGGATCCCGGCGCGGGTGATCTCGATATCGAGCTCGTCGATCAGGTCGTCATAACCGGTGGTGTCCTCGCCGCTGGCGGCGGCGACATCGCGGCGCAGCTGCGCCTCGGCGCGCAGGATGAGGCAGAACTGCTGCATCTCATCGGGCGGGCCCGGGGCCAGGTCGGGCTCGTCCTCGAGGTGCCAGCCCTCCCGGCACTGCGCGGCGCGCAGCATCTTGGCGCGTTCCGCGCACGGCGGGCAGATGCTGGCCAAAGTCGCCCCGCACGGCACCATCACCGGCACGGTTTGTCCGGTCACCGTGTCGGTGCGGCGCAGCTGCACCGGGCGCAGGCACCCGCCGACCGACTCGGCGATCTTGCGGATCGAATCACGAGCCAGCGGGGTGGCGGCACGCTCGGCGCGGGTCTGGCGGCCGGTCATAAACGGGCGGCTCCTTCATTGAGACGACGTGCAGGGGGGTGAGCGGGGCGCAGCAGCCAGCCCGGACAGGCCGGAACTGGGCAAAGGGGTGTGTGGTGACCCGAAGGCTTTGGCTGCCTCTGCAGGGTGGAGGGCGAAGGTGGGCGCCCGCAGATCGAAAATGCCCTCGGTGTGCGTTGATAAGTCGGTTTTGGGCGGGTCACCCAGGGGGTCATGCCCCGCCGGCCAGGCCGGATCGTTATCGTCGCGCCCTATGGCGCCATCAATGCTGCCGGTGACCTTGGGCTGCTGCCCGCCACCGTAGGCAGGGTCCGCACTCGCGTCCTTGTAGTGTGTAGCCCCTCGCGGGCGGGCGCAAACTGTCGCAGGGGCGGTGCGACGGTGGCCATTGTCCGTGAGTGTCCGTGGTAGTCCGGGAGTGTCCGCTGCTGACCACTGGTCCCAAGCAAATGTGACGTAAATCACATTTGATCTCACGCCGAAGCGCTCTCTTGGACCCCGTTCGCCAACCCCGCGGCAGCAGCCTCAGACGTTCTGCCGCGCTTACCACCAGGCGCCACGGCAGCCGGGACGAGCAAACAACGCGTGCCAGGCCTTCGTGACCGCACGGCGGCAGATGCCAGCCAGCGGATCAGCGGATTGTCGCCCTGCGGCCGACACCGGCACATAAGCGCTGCACTGCCGAAATCGCCCTTAATTATGATCAAGGCGGCACCGCTATGCGGTGCCGCTGGCTCGGCTCTCGCGCCGGGCTCTGCGTTGCGACGCCCGCCCGGCGCATGCCGGGCCACACACGCAAGGACACGCAGATCAAACTGGCTCACAGGCCACGCAGACCGGTACTGCGCACAGCCGTCAACCCCGGCCTCCGATTGTCCGGCTCGCGGCCACCGCGTCAAAGGCGCCCTCCGGGCGTCGCTGCGCGATCGGCGTGCGCCGACCTTGGACCCGGCGTTCACTCACCCGGAGCTTTGGGCACCTGCCGGGGGGGACGGGGAGGGATGTCGGCGGATCGCTGTAGGAGCGTTCGGCCCGGTCACGGCACGATGATGCTGGGCAGAACCACGAGCAGGCGGAGGAGGGCTTGTGGGCTCCATAGAGGCAAATGGCATCCGGATCTACTACGAGAAGCGGGGCTGCGGGCCCGCGGTGGTGTTCGTCTCCGGGGCCACCGGCGACGCGGGACATTGGACAACGGTCGCGGACATCCTCGCCGACGCCTACACGGTCATCACCTACGATCGCCGGGGCAACTCCCGCAGCCCCCAGCCGCCGGGCTGGACGTCGACCACGATCGGCGAGCAGGCTGACGACGCCGCCGCCCTGCTGCGATCGCTCGACCTGATACCGGCGACCGTGTTCGGCACCAGCGCCGCCGCGGGCATCCTCGCCGATCTGTGCCTTCGCCACCCGCATGTGCTGCATGGCGCGATCTTCCACGAACCGGTATTCCCCTCCGGGATACCGGACATCGGCGCCGCCAACGCGGCGCGCCAGAGGCTGATCGATGAAGGAATGGCCAGGGGCGGCCCGCGCGCCGCGATGGCGCTGTACCTGCGCGGCGTGGCGGGCGATGAGGTCTATGAGTCGCTCGATCCGCAGCTGCGCGAACGGCTGCTCGGCAACGCCGAGGTCCTGTTCGGTATCGAGATGGCTCCCTTCATCGCCTACGATCCCGCACCCGGCCAGCTAGCAGCGATAGGAGTGCCCTGCGCGGTCACAGCGGGCGCCGGCAACCGCGACAGCGCAGCTGGCGGCCACTGGCGATACCAAGCAGCGCAATGGCTCGCCGCCCACCTGGGAACAACTGTCATCGAACTGCCCGGGACACACATGGGCTACCTCGGCCAGCCCGGGCATTTCGCCGAAGCACTGCGGCCGATACTGGACAGACACACCTGATCCGAAGAGGGGGGGCTCGCGGACCAGACGCGGACCAAGCGCCAGACCGAATCGGGAGCTGCACAGCTAAGCATGCTGCCGACCTACTGCCTCCGAAGTCGTGAGCGTGCTCGACTGAACAGTCAGGCACGGACACTCGCGGTTACTCGCGGGGCCAACACACAAGCGATGACCTGCATGACTGCTGGCCTGGCCGGGCACAGTCGCAGCCTTCCGTGCTGGTGCGGGGTGTCAGAGCAACTCGCGCAGCCGGTCGGCACTCATGCCAGCGGCGCGCAAGATCGACCCAAGGGTTCCTGACCGCACCTCGTTGTGCAGGGGAACGATCACAGTCCGCGGGCCCCGGCGCAGCTTGCAGTGGCTTCCCTTGGTACCGATGACGTCAAAGCCGTCCTTCTCAAGAGCGCGCACCACGCGGGCACCGGAGACGACCGGCAGCCGCCTGGGGCTCACGCAGAGAGCCGGATTTCGACCGGGGCGACGATTGGCTCCGGCGCATCAGGCGCGGGCTGGTCCTCGAAGTACAGCTCCAGTGCCTCGCGCAGGTTGGCCAGCGCCTCGTCGATGGTCCGGCCCTGGCTGGCGACCTCAACATCGAGGCAGCGAGCCACATACCAGTCGCCGTCTGGGGTGACGGCGGCGGTCAGCCTGACTGTCCGATCCATGATCTGAGCCTACCCCGGTGCGGCCTCTCGGGACGGCCCTCCAGTGGCACGAGCGCGAGTGGCCATGCCCCCGAAATGCCCCCGAACCGCCATTAACAGCCAGCGATCGCCGCCAGCAGCCACCCGCGAACATGAAGCTGACCTGGGGTTTGAACCCGCGAGCAACGCACTGTGACACCCTCGTAATGCGTAGGTCATCGGTTCGATTCCGATAGGCGGCTCCCACGTCAGAGGCCCCTTCCGATCATGGAAGGGGCCTTCTTGCTAACGGGCGTGCTAACAGCGGGCGCGCTGCTTTGCTCGTGTCATGCGGTCTGCACGGCGTCGGCGAAGATGTCCGCGGCGGCGGCTTTCGCGGTGTGGATGACGTGGGCGTAGACGCGTAGGGTGATGGCCGGATCGGCGTGGCCCAGGCGGGCCGCGACGACGTGAACTGGCACGCCCGAGAGCAGCAGGGTTGCGGCGTGGATGTGCCGTAGGTCGTGCAGCCGGGCGTGCGGGAGCGGGTCCTTGGGCGGCGGTCCCTGCTCCGGTTGGTTGTGGACGCGGATGAGCTTGGTCATCAGCGATGTGACGGTATCTGGGTAGATGGGTTCGCCCCAGCCGGTGGTGAACACGTAGCCGTCTTTGACGCCGCGCCAGGAGTCGCCCGCCTTGAGCTGGTCGGCGGCCTGGTCGGCCTTGTGCTGGCGCAGCACGGCGACAGTGCCGTCGTCGACGGACACGACGCGGGTCCGGCCGCTCTTGGTGGTGCCGTCGATGCGGTCGCCCGCGATCACGGCGGTTGAGCCCGTGACGGTGATGCGCTTGGCGTCCAGGTAGATGTCGGTCCAGCGCAGGTTGAGCAGCTCGCCGCGCCGGGCTCCGGTGTACCCGGCGACGTGGAAGAACGCGCCCAGCCGATGGTGCGCTGCCGTTTCGAGGAAGGCCCGGAGCTGGGCCACAGTCCAGACAGTGCCGGGTTCTTGGAGCTGGGCGTGTGGGCGCTTGGCCCGCTCCACGGGGTTGGTGGCGATCAGCTCGTCAACGACCACGGCGTCACGGAACGCCTTCCGCAGCACCGCGTGCAGGTGGGTGACGGTGGCGACGGCCAGCGGTCTGCCGTCCTTGCCTCCGCTGGTCAGCAGGTCGCGGTAGAGCTTGGTGATGGTGGACGGCCGCACGGCCTGGATAGGCAGGTGACCGATACGCGGCATGACGTAGAGCCGCAGACAGGAGCGGTAGTCGTGCAGGGTCCGCGGCTTGATCTCCATGGCGTGGCTGTCGATCCAGTCATCGAGGTAGGCGCGCACGGTGATCCGGTTGCGGTCAATGTACTCGCCCCGGTGAGCCCTGACCCGTGCCTCGTCCCGGGCGGCCTTGGCTTCCTGTTCGGTGGCGTAGCCGCCGACCCACCGGGGCTTGCTGATGCCGGTCCCGGTGTCCTTGACACGGACCACATAGGACCAGGTGGCTCCGCGCTTCATGACACCATCGCGGAGCTTGGGATTGGTCTTGCGGGGCATTACGCGGCGGTCCTTTCGGCCGAGCAGTCGGGAGACGTAGTCCTCCAGGGCGGTGAGGGGGATGCGTCATGATCCGTCGATGCGGATCGAGGGGATGGCGCCACTGGCCAGCAGCTCGTAGAGCTTGCTGCGGGAGCACCTGAGGGTGACTCACCCGTTTCGATTACTCAAGCTGACAACTTGCGCTTGAGCTTAATTATCTCCTTGTCGCGCTGTTCGAAGGTGACTTCAAATGTAACCGGAAGATTTTTGATCTTGCTCAGATAGAGTGCCGCGAAGTCCTTTATCCGTACTCTTTGCAGCCTAGTTCGATCGAAACCCGATACATCCGGAGACGGCCTTTCGTAGTCGACGACCGTCGTATCGTTCAGCAGTTCGGCAAGTTGGTGTACGGACTGTTCACCAAATACAAGGAAAACGCTCCCCGCAACACCCAGGTCCTCGTTGCTGCGCAGAAACCCCCAATCAGTCATCGTTCCCGTGTAATTGCCAAGAAGGGCTTGGATGTACACGCCGCTCAGGGAGTTCAAATCTGTTCTCGAAAGGAAGGTCATATCCTTACGCAGCAAGACTTGGCTGCTCAGGAATCGCGCTAGAGAAGGCGCTCCGGTGTCTCCGGCCAGCCCTTCGAACTCGTGCTGCGGTGCGCTCGCCCAGATCTCATCCAAGAGGCGCTCATGGTCAGCTCCGGTGAAAAGCGCCTCGTATCCGCGACTTGTGAGCTTCCGGCCAAGGGAGCGGGTGTCTTCGGACATGGCCTAACTTCCTTTGGGCTAGTGAGTCCCGAGTACCTCCCTGGTCAGCAAGTTCTTCTTCACCCAGCCCGTCTTCCCGATATCTGGGCCATCTGCAACCTTGACGTAGGTCCATGCCGGGTCTACGGTTGCGCCCAAAACAGCCGCCACCGCCTTGACCACGAGGTCAGGCATGATGGTGACCCTTGTGCCCTTCGCAAGCTTGCTGATAACAGAGGTGTCGACCTTGGCCGGATTGGTCACCATCCAGGCACCGGCAACCTGGGTTGTGTAGACTTCAGGCACCGGTAGGGCGACAGCTGCCCGGCCGACATCCATCATAGCCATATCAGTGCTCTTTATGACACCGGAAGTTCCCGCGCTGGGTCCGTCCTTTACACTGACTACCCTATAGGTAATTCCAGCCGCTGTACCATATGCGCCACCCCAGGTCAACGCCGTCCCACGTGTGACTGTGGCCTTTGTGTTCGACAGATTAGTTGGATCCAAAATGGCAGCTGACGCAACATTGACGCCCCAGTTGAAGTCCTCGGTCGCAGCGCTCCAGACGCTCGCAGCGGTCAGGAAGTTGACACTGGGCGTGCCTTGCGAGATGGCTTTGAACGGAACCATTGAGAATTTTCCAGCCGCGTCCAGCCGGAAGCCCCAACTGACCGAACCATAGTATGTATCCTTTTGAGTACCTTCGATAGCCAGCGCCGCGGATTCGAAAGTCGCATCCGTATTACCGGCGCTGCCCTGCTGCGGCGAGTCATAGAGTTCAGCCGCCTCGGGGCCCTTCAAATGCCCGGCGTCCATATACCGATAGCCATGCTTGCCAAATCCCGTACGGGTTTCTCCAGTAATTCCGGTTGCGGCTTCCTGGGCAGTAATTTGGGGGGCCGTGAGGGCGGTCGAAGGCATGGTGGGATACGAGGTCAGTTTCGACGCGTCTGCGCCTGCCGTTGGTGTGGCAGCGGTCGCGTACAAAGGACTGGGATATCCTGCCAATACGTCAATGAAATGTCCCTTCCCCGGCCCCGATGTCGCACTGCGTCTTCCATAGTTGGGATCTAGACCGGCAAAAGAAGTGCCGGCTCTCTGTCCCGTTACAGACTGCGTCAACGCTATCTGCTTCGCGTCGACTTTTGCGCCGGGGTTGAACCTCAAGAACATCTCCACGCCGACTTCTTTACCATCTGCCTTTCGTTTAAGCGGATGGTATTTCACCGCCTCAAATTCACCAAAGGCAGTATTGGCTTTGTCCCCATCTGTTTTCTGAATCATTGGTTGTGCGCCCAGGTGACCGCTGGGAACCACGCGTTGCTGCAACGTGTGCGTCAACTCATGCGCCAGCAAACGCCTCCCCTCGGCTGATTCCGGCGAAAAGCTGCTGGTACCCAGATATATGTCCTTGCCCACGGTAAAGGCTCGCGCACCCAAGTCCCTCGATAGACTTGCGGCATAGTCGCCAGTGTGAATACGCACGTGCGAGAAGTCCATACCGAAACGGCTCTCCATGAAGCTTCTGGACGACTCTGGTAGCGGGCGACCACCACCACGGGTCGACGTGATCTGATTTGTTATCGCATCGCTCGCTGTCGTTTCTTCAGACGCCTTCGGTGGAAGAACTGGCGTGACGGCTCGCGCTATTGCGGTTGGCTGAAGATGGTGATCGCCGTTTGCGCCGTGATGCATACGGATACGCTGAAGTTGCGGCTCCGGCATGCCCACTACTTGCTTCGTGATACGGTCTGCTTCCTGTTCGTATTTGTCGCCCGGCTTGTTGACAGACAATTTCGCCTGGGATGAAGGTGATCTGGTGGCAGCGGAATGTACAGGAACCCGGCTGAAGTCAGCGCCGGAGCGAGACAATGCAGTGGCCAGACCTGGCGATCGGCGGACAGAAATCTGATTTTCGTCTGAGCGCTGTGAGTCAACAATCGAGTTCACGTCGCGGCTTTGCCAGAACCGGGCCCGAGCGAACGTCATGGGCTTAGCGCGTGTTTCCGACTTCGGTGCTTTCGGGTTATGCGCCAAAGCGTGCATGATCAACCTCCGATTCCGCGCGGCCAGGTGTTTAGGCGGGCGCCTGGATCGGGTGGACCGCTGATCCTTTCACCACGCTGCCCAGACCACGTCCTCATTGTAGCGCGTGAGGTGTCACGGAGGCGTCACCGTCGCCGGACCGCAGTCGCCCGGTGCTTAACAGATCTTCAATGGGCGATCTGCTCCAGATCACCGGCCTGCTCCAATGACAGCCATATGTCGCCCGGCAGCATCATGGGACCGCGCTGAGCTGAGTTTCGCCAGCAGCATGTCCCTGGCGGACGACAAGCCATAGACCAGTCTGGCCGTCAACTGATTTGCATCCAGGAGGTCAGGCGTTCGAGTCCTTGGCTCAGTGCGAGCCAGTGACCCCGCGCGTCAGGTCGAGAACTGCTGCATCCCAGCGATCAGCCTGCAGCCCGTGCTAGCCCGAAGTTGCCGTAACTCTGTGTAGAGGTTGTTGCTCTGACATGCTTCAAGTCCGCGTCTGCGATTACCAGGTGTAGCCACGAAATTAGCGTGTCCTTCCGGGCCATCCTGGACGTTACTGGCTATAATTTCCGGTATGGTGGCACGCAGCGGCGCGATGCATGTAGCCCGGAACAGGCGCACGTACGTGGCGAAGTCCGGTGAGCGGCGAGTGTATGAGTCGGTGCTGGTGCGCCGGACCTACCGCGACGGCGCCAAGGTGCGCCATGAGACGCTGGCCAACCTGTCGGCGCTGCCGGCTGAGGCGGTCGCCGCGATCGAGGCGACTTTGAAGGGTGAGCGGCTGGTGCCGACCGCCCAGGCGGTCACCATCACCGCCTCGCTGCCGCACGGGCACGTCGCCGCGGTGGGCGCCATGGCGGCCCGGCTGGGGCTGCCCGCGCTGCTCGGCCCGGCGGGCCGGGCGCGGGACCTGGCGCTGGGGCTGGTCATCTCCCGGGTGGTGGCCCCGGCCTCCAAGCTGGCCACCGCCACCTGGTGGGAGGACACCACGCTGGGCGCCGATCTGGGCATCGCCGGCGCGTCCACCGGCGACCTTTATGCGGCGATGGACTGGCTGGTATCCCGGCAGGACGCGATCGAGGCGGAACTGGCCCGCCGTCACCTGGCCCCGGCGGTGAACCCGGGGCGGATGGCGCTGTTTGACCTGTCGTCCTGGTGGCTGGAGGGCCGGTGCTGCCCGCTGGCGGCGCGCGGGTATTCCCGGGACGGCAAGAAGGGCCGGCTGCAGATCGAGTACGGGCTGCTCACCGACCCGGTCGGCCGCCCCGTCGCGGTGCGGGTGCTGCCCGGCAACAGCGGCGACCCGGCCGCGTTCACCACCATCGTGGGCGTGGTGCGGGAGACGTTCGCCCTGGAGAAGATGGTCATGGCCGGGGACCGCGGCATGATCACTTCCGCGCGGATCGCCGCGCTGAACCAGCCAGCGCAAGACGGCACGCAGCCACCCGGCGGCAGCTATGGGTGGATCACCGCGCTGCGCGCCCCGGCCATCCGCAAGCTGATGGCCGGGGACGGGCCGCTGCAGCTGTCGCTGTTCGATGAGCAGGACCTGGCCGAGATCACCAGCCCGGACTTCCCCGGCGAGCGGCTGGTGGCCTGCCGCAACCCGGTGCTGGCCGCCGAGCGGGCCCGCAAACGCGAAGACCTGCTGCAAGCCACCGAGAAGCTGCTCGCCCCCCTCACCGCCCGCGTGGCGGCCGGGCGGCTTCACGGCGCCGCGGCGATCGGGGTCGAGGCCGGCAAGGT
>Ga0335077_10002341_pt1 | contig 22615 bp, 16 predicted proteins | sample Lox_Sample_31_FD_207151 | JGI IMG/M metagenome (GOLD analysis project Ga0335077, IMG submission 207151) | Soil microbial communities from Loxahatchee National Wildlife Refuge, Florida, United States - Lox_Sample_3.1 | ecosystem: Environmental > Terrestrial > Soil > Wetlands | place: USA...
GAAGCAGTTCTTTGGAGCTCACCGTGCAGAAACGAAGGTAGACAGGAAGCAAACGAAATGAAAAGCTCTTCTCCGGGTTACATCGCTGGAATATGGTGCAGGACGATGCACGACTCACCCATGTGGCCTTCTCATGGTCATTACCAATGCCGCACCTGCGGACGCGAGTATCCGGTCCCATGGGAACTCGGCGCAACGAAAGTGCCGTGGCGCCAGAGAGATCAGGACTTGGCCGATAGCGGAACGCCTCCCGGCGGAAGACCGATCGCGCACGCCGTACAGCTGACTCGTCCGCTGTGATATGAACGTTTTCGACATCGCTTATTCACGAGGTGATCATGTTCAGAGTAGTGACAGTAGAACGGGAATATGGCAGCGGCGGCGGCTTGATCGCACGGCGGGTTGCACGAGACTTGGGATGGAGACTGCTCGATCACACACTGGTCTCAGAGGTTGCGCAAACGGCTCGAGTGGACGCCGGCACAGTGGAACGATACGATGAGCATGTCGACTCATGGTGGCATCGCGTGAATCGAGACGGTCTCCAGGCATGGTCGGTCGCCGCCGGTGTAGCCCTCGAGGATGCACGGTTCTTTGACGCTGACACGACGGCAGAGCTCGTGAAGGATTGCATCGCGGCAGCGTCGGCAGATGGTAATTGCGTGATTGTTGGCCGTGGGGCCGAATGTGTGTTGCAGGGCTGGGAGCACGTTTGTCGCGTTTTCATTTATGCCCCCTGGGAGGAGCGGGTTGCGCGTGTGCGCACTCGCGTCGAAGATGGGCGGGATGTCGGGGAATTGATTCGGGAGACCGACCGCGAACGCGCCCGCTATATCCGGACCTATTACGGATGCGAGTGGAAGGACCCGCATCTTTATCACATGATGCTCAGCTCGCAAATCGGTATCGATAGGGCGGCATCGACGATCGTCAATGCCGTTTTGCGAAGCGGCGCCTGGGGAACCAATGAACGTCTTCGTCATCAATGCGGGAAGTTCCAGCCTGAAGTTCCAGGTGATTGCCACAGACGTTGAGCGAATCCAGCACGATCAGGATGAGCTTTTATGCGGTGGGCAGGTAGAGCGAATCGGCGGGGAAGCGATCATCACGGTGCAGAACCGCGCAGGTCTCCGGCAGAAACTAACCGCCCCCATCCGCGACGTCTCTGCGGCGCTCGACTATGTGCTGCGCTGGCTGGCATCGGATCGCTCCGGGATCGACGAGATACGCAGCCTGGGTGACATCCATGCCGTGGGACATCGCGTCGTGCATGGCGGCGAGCTATTCAAGGAGTCGGTCGTCATCAACGACGACGTGCTGAAGGGAATCGAGGACTGCATTGACCTGGCGCCGCTCCATAACCCCAATAACCTGCGCGGAATCCGTGCATTGCGGGAAATCTTCGGCCAGGCTACGCCACAGGTCGCAGTATTCGATACCGCTTTTCACACGTCGATACCCGAGTACGCTTACCTGTACGCGCTGCCCTATCATCTCTACCGCCGTCATCGCATCCGGCGGTATGGATTTCACGGTACGTCACATCGATACGTGGCGTTTCGCTACCGGGCATTGCACGGGCTGACCCGCGAACAGACCCACGTGATCACGCTCCACCTTGGTAACGGCTGCTCGGCCGCGGCAATCCGTGGAGGACGTACGGTGGATACCTCGATGGGCATGACGCCGCTTGAGGGATTGGTAATGGGAACGCGCTCGGGCGACCTGGACCCGGCGATCGTCAGCCTCATCGCAACCAAGGAAGGGCTCTCCACGCACGAAGTCGAATCTCTCCTCAACACGCAGTCCGGACTGCTTGGCATTTCCGGCCTGACCAATGACATGAAGGTCCTGGAACAGGAACTCAGCGAGCACGACGACCGCCGCGTACGCCTGGCTATCGAGGTCTTCTGTTATCGTGTGCGCAAGTATATCGGCGCGTATCTGGCATCCATGGGCGGGGCTGATGCAGTAGTATTCACTGGCGGAATTGGCGAACATTCGCCCGCGATCCGTGGCCGTATCTGCGCGGGCCTGGAATGGGCCGGCCTGACCGTAGATGCCACTCAGAACCAGCAGATCGTGGGACGTGAGGGCCGAATCAGCAACGACGGATCGCGACTGCACGCCTGGGTTATCCCTACCAACGAAGAACTGCTGATTGCGCGCGATACGGTACGCTGCGTTCTGGGCGAGCCGCACCCAGCGTAAGAGAATCTGCCATGGCGCTACGCCCAACTTCGGCAGAAGACACAGGCATTTGCCAACGCCACAGGCACAAGTCTGACCTGTCGCATCCAAATTCTCGCGCAACCCTCCTACATCCAATGAGTAACGACGATTGCCCAGGCCCTGGCGATGCTCACCGTATGGCCAATCGAATGCGAATAGAGCCCGTGATGTCTCAACCAGCGCAGAAGTACGGGACGGCGTTTCAACGAGCTTGAGTATTTCGCCTGGCAAAAAGGAGTTTGCGGAATGATGCCTGTTATGGAAACGGAACAACCCTCCAGCGATTCACTGAGTGCTTATGGGATCGCACGGTCCACGATCGCCGGATCGCCACTGAGCCCCTCGGAGCTCATAAAGACCCACGCTTATTGGCGGGCCTGTAATTACCTGGCGCTCGGCATGATCTATCTTCAGGACAATCCGCTTCTGAAAATGCCGCTCAAGCCCGAGCACATCAAGAACCGGCTTCTGGGCCATTGGGGATCGAGCCCTGGACTGGCGTTCACGTATGTCCACCTGAACCGTCTCATCAAGAAACTCGACCTCAACACGATCTTCATGGCCGGCCCCGGGCACGGTGCGCCGGGAGTTCTGGCGCCTGGTTATCTGGAGGGCACCTACTCAGAAATCTATCCGGAAAAGAGCGAAGACGAGCGAGGGCTGCGAGAATTCTTCCGGCAGTTTTCGTTTCCAGGCGGAATCGGAAGTCACTGCACGCCTGAGACGCCCGGCTCCATTCACGAAGGCGGTGAACTGGGCTACGTCCTGTCGCACGCCTGCGGGGCCGCTTTCGATAATCCGGATTTGATCGTTGCCGCCGTGGTGGGCGATGGCGAGGCCGAAACCGGGCCGCTGGCGACATCCTGGCACATCAGCAAATTCCTCAACCCGGTTCGTGACGGCGCCGTTCTGCCCATCCTTCACCTGAACGGGTATAAGATCAACAACCCCACTCTTCTGGCCCGGATCACTCACGAGGAGTTGGAGGATCTTTTCCGGGGCTACGGCTGGACGCCTTATTTCGTCGAGGGATCCGATCCCGACAGCATGCATCAGGCGATGGCGGCGGCGGTGGAACATTGCGTCCGGAAAATATGGTTGCATCAGCAGGAATCGAGGCGCAGCGGCGTGGCTCACCGGCCGCGCTGGCCCCTGATTGTTCTGCGTTCTCCTAAGGGCTGGGGCGCGCCGCTAGAGGTTGGAGGCCATAGGGTTGAAGGCTTTTGGCGGGCGCACCAGGTTCCACTCACGGAAGTCAAGAAAAATCCGGAGCAACTGCAGGTTCTCGAGCGGTGGATGCGCGCGCTGAAGCCCGAGGAACTGTTTGATCAGAACGGCAAGCTGATCCCCGAATTGAAGGAACTCGCGCCTGTGGGCCAGCGCCGGATGAGCGCCAATCCGCACGCGAACGGTGGAATTCTCAAGAAGGCTCTGCGTCTGCCGCCCTTCTCCGACTATGCGGTCAAGATCGACAGGCCCGGCGCCATCGAGGCCGAAAATGTGGCTCCGCTGGGCACGTTCCTGAGAGACGTCATGAAGCTGAACATGACGAACTTCCGTGTGTTCGGGCCCGACGAAAACACTTCCAACAAGCTCCAGGCAATCTACCAGGCCTCCAAGAAATTCTGGATTGCCGAGTATTTCCCCGAAGATCAGGACGGCACCGAACTGGCGCCCGATGGCCGCGTCGTCGAAATGCTCAGCGAGCACACCATGGAGGGCATGCTCGAAGGTTATCTCTTGACCGGAAGAAACGGCTTCCTGTCTTCGTACGAAGCGTTCGTGCACGTGATCGACTCGATGTTCAACCAGCACGCCAAGTGGCTGTCGATCTGCAATCGTCTCTCCTGGCGACGCGACATTGCATCACTGAACCTGCTGATCACTTCCACCGTCTGGCGGCAGGACCACAACGGCTTCACCCATCAGGACCCCGGTTTCCTCGACGTGGTGCTCAACAAGAGCGCGGCGGTTACTCGCATCTATCTTCCGCCGGACGTGAACTGCCTCCTTTCCGTTGCCGACCACTGCCTGCGAAGCGAGAACTACATCAATGTGATCGTGTCGGATAAGCAGTTTCACCTGCAGTACCTTGATATGGAGGCCGCGATCGAGCACTGCACCAAAGGCATCGGGATCTGGGACTGGGCGAGTAACGACCGGAGCTGCGAGCCGGATGTGGTTTTCGCGGCCGCCGGAGATATTCCCACGCAGGAGGCTTTGGCCGCATCTGTTCTGTTGCGCGAGGAATTCCCCGACCTCAAGGTCCGCTTCGTCAACGTGGTCGACCTTTTCAAACTCGAGCCCAGCACCGAGCATCCACACGGCCTTTCGGACAAGGACTTCGACTCCCTGTTCACCACGGATAAACCGATCATCTTCAATTTCCATGGATACCCGTGGCTGATCCATCGATTGACCTACCGGCGCACCAACCATAAGAACCTGCATGTGCGCGGCTATAAGGAAAAAGGGAACATCAATACCCCGATGGACCTCGCGATCAACAACGAAACCGACCGCTTCAGCCTGGCCATCGATGCCATTGACCGCGTCCCCACACTGCAACGCGTCGGCGCCCATGCAAAGGAGAAGTTCCGGAACCAGCAAATCGCCTGCCGCCGGCACGCATACGAACATGGCATCGACGCCCCGGAGATTACGGGATGGCGCTGGCCCAATAAGTAAGCACACTGCGGAACTGGAGAGGGCATTATGCGAAATGGCGACCGAGAAGCTGGCGGAAGGATCCGCAAATTCAACACCGATGCCCGCCGTCTGCAGGAGTACGCGCTGCAGAAAACCGGTCTGGCGGCGGCGGAAGCGGGGCGATGACGCACGTTACCGCGCATCGAATGCCTCTCCCTCTTATGGCGAAAACCAAGATTGTGGCTACGCTCGGTCCGTCCAGCGACTCGCCGGACACCATCGGGCAACTAATTCGCAGCGGCGTCAGCGTCATTCGGCTGAACATGTCGCACGGCACCCATCGGCAACACGCTGATCGCATTCAGCGCGTGCGCCAGGCAGCCAAGGAACAGGACGCGCAGACGGCAATACTCCTCGATCTGCAAGGTCCGAAAATCCGTTTGGGTACGTTTCAGAATGGCGGGTGCGTGCTTGAGGCGGGTGGACAGTTCGTGCTCACTGCCCAGCAGGTTGTCGGGACGTGCGAGCGGGCATCCTGCAGCTATCCCGAGTTGGCAACCGATGTCCAGGCGGGCGATCGCGTGCTGCTGGCCGACGGGGCTCTGGAACTGCGCGTCTGTTCCTCGCAGGGCCCAGAAGTCGTGTGTGACGTGGTGCGCGGCGGGCCGATTTCCGATCATAAGGGCCTCAACCTGCCGGAGGTGCATGTGAGCAGCCCTTCGCTCACCAGGAAGGACGTGGCGGATTTGCGATTCGGCATCGAAAACGGTGTCGATCTGGTGGCGCTGTCGTTTGTACGCAAGCGGGAAGATGTCTTGCGCCTGCGGGTGCATCTGGAAGACTACGATGCGAAGCTCCTGATCGTATCCAAAATCGAGAAGCCTGAAGCGTGGACCAACTTTGACGCCATTCTCGAGGAATCGGATGGCGTGATGATCGCGCGCGGAGACCTGGGCGTGGAATTGGCGCTCGAGAAGGTGCCATCCATTCAGAAAACTGTTATCCGGCGTGCGAGACAGCTCGGGAAATTCGTGATCACCGCGACGCAAATGCTCGAGTCCATGATGGACCACCCATATCCCACGCGCGCCGAAGTCAGCGACATCGCCAACGCGATCTACGATGGAACCGATGCCGTGATGCTCTCGGGCGAAACGGCCGCGGGCAAATATCCGCTGGAAGCCGCTCGGATGATGGCGCGCATCGCGGCTGAGGCCGAGATGTCGGCTGATTTTCGTGCACTCCCGCAGCCCGAGAATCCCACCTACGCTAATGTCGTCGCGGACGCCGCATACCATGCCGCCCAGGCCGTTGAAGCGCGCGCCATTGTCGTTTTCACCGCCACCGGCTCGACGGCGCGGCTGATCTCGCGCTTCCGTCCGCCTGTGCCGATCTACGCCTTCACACCCAGGGAAGCGGTCGCGCGGCAATTGCAGGTGAGTTTCGGCACTCGCGCAGTCATCGCACCTGATACATGCTCCACCGACGAGATGCTCCAGCAGTTGGATCGAATCCTGATGCAGAACGGTTCTTTGAGAAAGGGCGACACCGTCGTGTTTGTTGCGGGCCAGCCGATCGGCCGTGCCGGCACCACAAACTTGATGAAACTGCACCGCGTGGGGGAACTGCACTGACCTGCATTCCGAGGTCGGTATTACTCCATACGTTAAACGAGGGATGGCATGAGATTCCGCGCTGAGCCCCTGATACCGGACAAGCGGCGCCGAAAGCACGTACTAATCAATAAGCCGGTTGGTTTTGGCAGTCAAGTCCCGCAGCCAGGCAAACGGCTCATCCCTCAGCAATGCGGCCGATGCATAAGAGACGGACCAGGGCCGGCGGTTGCAGCAGTGATGGGGTTGAGATTCCCGCCTGTCAAAGCTTCTTGCTGCGTTTTACCAAGCTCCTCGAACCAATGAAAGCCGGCCGATCCACGCAAACGCCTCCGGCCCCAAGTCGCCAATGCCGTACGCCGGCGGCAAGGACGTGGCATGGAGCAGCAAGCCCGATGCCCGGTAGTCTGGCGCAAACGGGAGTGCTTTGTGCAGACTGTTGCGCCCTACGGTACCGGGCACGGTTCCGCCTTCCAAATCTCAGCCGCATATTCGGCAATAGTGCGGTCGCTGGAGAACTTGCCGCTGGCGGCGACATTCAGAATCGCCTTCTGCGCCCATGCCGCGGCATCGCAATATAACGCCCCCAGGCGATCCTGCGCCTCGCAATACGACGTCAGATCGGCCAGGTGCATGTAGTAATCGCCGTGCTTCAAGAGCATGTCCCGAAGCGGGTCGAAGATTCCGGGCTCGCTGCGATTGAAGTGGCCGGAACCGATGAGATCAAGGGCCGCCTGCGTTTCCGGCTCGTTTTCATAGTGCCAACGCGGGCTGTACCAGCCCCTGTTGGCCTGCACCTGCTCCACGGTCAATCCGAACAGGAAGAGGTTCTCTTCTCCGGCCTCTTCCGCCATCTCGATGGTTGCGCCATCCCGCGTCCCCACGGTGAGAGCCCCGTTCATCATGAACTTCATGTTGCTTGTGCCGCTGGCCTCGAAGCCCGCGGTGGAAATCTGGTTAGAGACATCGCTCGCGGGAATCAGCTTCTCCGCCAGCGAAACGTTGTATTCGGGAAGAAAGACGATGTTGATGCGGCCGCGAGAAACCGGATCGGAATCGATCGTCTCTGCGAGATTGTTGATGAACTTGATGATCAGCTTCGCCAAATGGTACGCCGGGGCCGCTTTGCCGGCAAAGAAGTATGTGCGTGGAACCACCTCGAGGCCCGGGTTGTTGCGCAGCCGGTTGTACTCGACAATAATCCGCAATGCGTTCAGTAATTGTCTCTTGTATTCGTGAATCCGCTTTACCTGGCAGTCGAACACCGTTTGCGGGTCCACAATTCGCCCCGATGAAGCTCTGAGCCAGTTCGCAAACCGCGACTTGGCTTGTGCCTTGGATGCCAGAAAAGCGTCGCGAAAGGCGCTATCTGCGGCAAGCGGCTTCAACTTCGAAAGCCTTCGGAGATCGGTAATCCACCCCTCGCCGATGGCTCCGGTGATGACGCTTGCCAGCCCCGGATTGGCCTGCAGCAGCCATCGCCGCGGTGTCACTCCATTGGTTTTGTTGTTGAAGCGCTCCGGGAACATCTCCGCGAGATCTTTCACCGTGGAGGTCCGCAACAGCTTCGAATGGACTGCCGCAACGCCGTTGGTGCTGTGCGAACCCACAATCGCCAGGTTGGCCATTCGGATCTTCCGTTCCGCACCATCCTCAACCAGGCTCATGCGTTCCACTCGGCCCTCATCGCCGGGGAAACGCTTGCGGACGTCCTCCAGGAGCCTCCGGTTGATTTCGTAAATGATCTCCAGTTGCCTCGGCACCAGTACCTCAAACCCCTCCACCGGCCACTTCTCCAAAGCCTCCGGCAGCAGCGTGTGATTGGTATATGCCAATGTCCTCCTGGTGAGGCTCCATGCGTCCTCCCACGTCAAATGAGCATCATCCAGCAAAACTCGCATCAGCTCGGCGACCGCGATGGCAGGATGTGTGTCGTTCATCTGCATCGCCACCTTCTCGGGCAACCTGTCCCAATCGTTGTGCAGCCGCCGAAACCGCCTTACGATATCAGCCACCGAACAAGCGACCAGGAAGTATTCCTGCACGAACCGCAGGCGACGGCCCATGGTGGTCGAGTCATCCGGGTACAACACACGGGTAAGCGATTCCGCTTCCAGCGTCTCGCCGAGAGCTCCGATGAAGTCTCCACTCCCGAACTCCTGAAAATCGAAATAGTCCGGCGCCGCCGCGGCCCACAACCGCAAAGTATTTATAGTCTTCCCACCGTAGCCCACCACGGGACGATCGAATGGAATCCCGTACAGGCTCGATGGCCGGTCAACGACTACTTCAAATTGACCGCCCCGAACCTGGATCGAGCAATTCAGCTTGACCTCCACTTTTTCGGTCGGACGCGCAATTTCCCACGGGTCGCATTCGCGAAGCCAGTTATCAGCGTTTTCCTTTTGCCAGCCGTTCACCATCGACTGCTTGAACATGCCGTACTCATATCTCAGGCCGTAACCCGTCGCGGGTAGCTGCATGGTGGCCATGGAGTCCAGAAAGCACGCGGCCAGACGGCCCAGTCCGCCATTGCCGAGACCGGCATCGGGCTCTTCTTCAATCAGATTGAGCCAGTCGATTCCCTTTTCTCTCGTGGCTTGCTGTACCAGAGGATCCAGAAGTAAGTTGGTTATGTTATTCGCCGTGGAACGTCCGATCAGAAACTCCATCGAAAGATAATATATCCGCTTTGGATTTCTTCGCTCGTAGGTCTTCTTGGTCAGCACCCAACGTTGCGCGAGAATGTCGCGGATAGAATGGGAAAGCGCTTCGAAGCGTTCCCGCGCCGTTGCTACTTCCGCGTCAATCGCTCTGTCAAATATCAGATGCCGCTCGTAAAATGCATTCTCTGTTCCGACGAAGGGTATAGGCCCGCAGCCATACTGTCGCAGCAGCGGCGAAGCCGGCAACGAGCCGTTCGTAGGCTGCGGCACTTTCGATGAGATCGTCTCAATGGGATGTCTTGAAGTCATTTGATGTTCTCCTTATGGTTCGGTCTCAATGTCAATTCGGGCGCGTGTCAGCCGGTAACTTTACCCCCAGCCGCGCGGCAACGGCTTCGAGTCCCTCTGAGGATTGAGAGACAGGGAAGCCGTGCTCCCGCCATGCCTTGAGTCCGCCCTCCAGCACCCACACCTTGTTGACTCCTATGCGTCTCAAACCCACCGCCACCCGGGCGCTTATCGCGTCGCTGCCGGAAGGACAATACAGAATGATCTCGACGTCATCGGGAACAGCGATTTGTGCGGCCTTCCGCAACTCTGAGGGATCCAGCACGAAAGCGCCTGGAATGCCCTCCACGCTCTCACTTCCGCTGTCGTCTCCTTCGAAGCTCGTCAGATCGACCACGGCGATCCTCCTGTCGGATTTCAGTTTGCGCGCGAGCATCGGAGGGCTGATGTGGCGCTGCCGTAGCTCGAGGATCATTCGCACCAGAGTCAGTCCCCTCCAGCCGGCATAAAGGACGATCGGAACCGCAATCGCGATACCGAGCGCGGTTCCACAATGCTGAACCCAACGAATTGCGATCTCCAATTGGTTTGCGAAGACGTAGCCCAGCCCTCCATAGCAGGCTGACCAAAGCAAGCTGCCTATGGCGTCGAGCGCCAGGAAACGCGCGAGAGGCACTCGTTCCGCACCGGCAAGTGGCGGCATCACGGCATCCAGTCCGGGAATAAACTTAGCCGCACACATAACCGGGAGACCATATCGGTGGAGTTTTTGTCGTGCGTCCTTGGAGCAGCCCTGCGGGTCCGCAGTGAACCGGCAGATCAGCCGCATAGCCTTGGAACCCCACTTGCGGCCAATCCAATACCATGCCCCATCGCCTCCCAGGCAACCCAACACACCCAATAAAAGAATGATCGTCGGGCTCATTACTCCACGGGCCGCGAGCGCGCCTGCGGCCATCAGAAAAACGACGGAAGGGATAGGCAAGCCGAGTTGTTGGGCAAGAACCGCAAGAAAGAGCCCGCTATAGGTCAGTTGTAAGAGAGTGCTCACGATTGGACTCCAGTTGAAATATCCGGCATTCGCCCGCTACTCGCGATGAGCACTACCACGGACCGTGCGCCAACACGATATGCACCCTCAGGAACTGATTCCTCGGCATGCCATTCGCAAATCTCATGCGGCGGATCGAGCGCGGTATCGATCCATCGGCGCCACGGCTTGGTACCGCCGCTCAGTGCCGGAAGCTCGAAATCGAGAGGTTCCCAATACGCATTCAGAATGATGTGCGCCGACACCGCTTCGTTTTTGGCTTCCCCGCCGATTGCAATGCTGTGCGAGAAAGGCGACCAGTCCGGCTGATTGGGTTTCACGCCATGCCAGGCGGCTTTCGTCTCGCTCAGGACCTGCCGTAGGCTCGCGCGCCGTTGTTCATGGTCCACATCGCGCATCAGACGCCGTTCGATCAGCAACCTCACGAACCGGAGGACATCGGCATGCTTGCACAGCAGATTCCAGTCGAACCAGCTCGTCTCATCGTCCTGGCAATAGGCGTTGTTGTTGCCGCGCTGGGTGCGCCTCACCTCATCGCCCATGACAAACATCGGTACGCCGCCGGATAACATTAAGACTGTGAAGAAGTTCTTCACCTGCCGGTTGCGGAGCCTGTCGATTTCCGGATCGTCCGTCGGGCCTTCGAAGCCGCAGTTCCAGCTTCGGTTCTCGTCACATCCGTCCCCGTTGTTCTCGCCATTTTGCTCGTTGTGCTTACGGTTATAGGAGACGACGTCGTTAAGCGTAAATCCGTCGTGGCACGCAACGAAATTGATGCTCTCCTCAAGTTCGCGCTCTTTCCAACCGTAGATGCTCGGGCTGCCGAGCAAACGGTCGGCAGCGTGCGCCACCGAGTCATTCGCGCCGCGGAAGAAATCGCGGATGTCGTCGCGAAACCGGTCGTTCCACTCCTTCCAACTGTCGCCTGCAAAGTTGCCGACCTGATAGAGCCCCGCCGCATCCCATGCCTCCGCGATCATTTTGGTGCCCGCAAGAGCCGGATCGGACTCGATGTCCCAAAGCACTGGAGGATTCGACATGACAGCACCGGAGGAATCACGCGACAGGATAGAAGCCAGATCGAAGCGGAAGCCATCCACGTGCATCTCCTGTACCCAGTACCGTAGACTGTCCAGAATCATGCGCCGGACAACCGGATGATTCGCATTGAGCGTGTTTCCGGTGCCGGTGAAGTTCGCGTACCGTGAGCGATCTTCGGATAAAACGTAGTAAGTGGGATTATCCAGGCCGCGGAAGCACTGCGTCGGCCCATCGTGTCCGTCTTCCGCGGTGTGATTGAAGACCACGTCAAGAATCAGTTCGATACCGGCCCGGTGCAGCGCCTTCACCATATCCCGAAATTCATCCACTGCCCCCAACGGCTCCTGGCACGAGCTGTAGGCCTGGTGCGGCGCAAAGAACGAGACCGGTGAGTAGCCCCAGTAGTTCGTCCGGCCGAGAGGCGCATCCTGAGAATCGAATTGAAAAACGGGAAGCAACTCGACCGCGGTGATCCCCAGTTGCTGAAGGTAGGGGATCTTCTGCGCCAATCCGGCGTAAGTGCCGCGTTTCGATTCCCTCAGCCCGGAGTTCGGGTGCGCGGTAAAACCACGCACATGCATCTCGTAGATGATGGTACGGGTCCAGAGTCGCTTTAGGGGCAGATCGCCTTCCCAATCGTACATCTGCGGGTCAGTAACCACGCTTTTCATTGCGGTCGCCGCGGTGTCTCCCTGCATGCGCGCCGCATCGCGGCTATAGTTCTTCGGCACGACAACCGCGCGACCATATGGGTCCAGTAGCAGCTTGGAAGGGTCGAACCTCAGACCCCGATCTGGCTCGAACGGGCCGAACGCCCGGAATCCGTAGATCTGGCCTGCTTGCACCCCGGGTACGAACAGGTGCCAATAGTGGTAGGTGCGGTTCAGACAAGGATTGATTGGAATGACGCGCGAAGGACAAGCGTCGTCCAACCGATCGAAAAACAGCAGGTCGATTCTACTGGCATTCCGGGAAAAGACTGAGAAGTTTGCGCCGCCGGGTGCCAGCGTCGCGCCTATTGGCATGCTGCGGCCAGTCGTCGGCGCGGCAAGTGGAGATTGCATAGCGGTCTGCTGTTGAGATCGGATCATGAAACTGGCAATTGGCTAAGGAGCACTCAGCGAGCCACTGTTGCGGCGACATGAAATCAAGTACTTAAGATTATCCTGGCCGAATCTGCTGCGGCGCCCGCGGCACGTGCCGACACACATGCCGATGTCGCGGGCACGATACGGCAGGTTAGCGCCTTAAAGATCAGATGCCTGCGTTGTGGTGAAACATATGGCCGTGTCGTAGCGTGTGGCATCCTGGAAGGCGACGCGGCGCGTCCGTAATCTGCCGGTGGCGGCGAAATGTGCACCAGTTTGGCGATCGAGAAGAGCCATTGCTAGCACAATAATCGAGAGGTCGGGGCGCGCGTAGTTCGCAGACCAGGGAAGGGTTTTGTCGGCCATTGAATCTGTGAGGCCGGCGAGAAACTCGGCGGACGTATGGTACACAACGCGCCAGCTGGACGCGGGCTTTCTTCCCCAATGCCCGTACAATGTGACTCTTTCCGATGCAGCTCCAGCCGACCATAATCAGGTTGTTGCGCCGATGAAATCGCCGGTGGCAGTTCCTCGATCTGCAGGCGGTCAAAGGCTTTTGTGATCGAACTTACAGTCGTACCCCTCCAAGGTCTTGGCTGTCGGCAACGCGAGGTTCCCGGAATCTGCCGCGCGACGGCGCGTTCACGTCGCGTGTCGGCCTGCGCGTCCCAATAGCAGGTCTAGGAGGTGCAGGCGAGAGAGCTTCTCTTTCTCCGCGCTGGCAGCAACTCGCCCAGCGGATACGCCTTCCAAATCCTCAGCGTCGTGCAGCGGCTCAGACATCGGTCACGTTGAGGGGATGCCGCCCTCGTCGCTTTCATCGTGGATCGCTGCTTCTTCCATAGCGCCCATACTCCGTCGTGGAGCGAATGGATCGGGAGACTAGAGAGGTATATCGTCGAGTTGGTCCTGCGCCTTGGCTCGTAGCGATTCCCATCCGGAGCGGGGACATGCTTGCGCCGCCGGGATCCGCTCCACCGCCAACCAGGAGAAGCGCGGTAACGGGTGGCGCCCTGTAATGCGCGCGCCAGATCCTCGCCATGATACGTGGCCAGCAGGCCCAGCACGCGTGCGGGCTTCATCTTTGCCACGAGCCTGGTACCGGCAAGTTCGTCAAGGATGGCCCGAACTCCGCAAAGAAGCTGTTTCAGCAACTCATATTTCTGATGGTGATCGCGTCCGGAGCTTGACGCCTACGGGTGCGCGACAGATCGTGCGGTTGCCGCAGGGCAACCAGGACCGAAGTGTTGGAAGCGATCCAGCGCGAGACGCTGTCCAGTGCGGAGTTGGGCTTTGAAAGCAGTTCAGCGCCGCTAGTGTCCCGGTTCCACCCCGTACTCACCATTAGCGGTCTGGTCCCGCTGGTCCGCCAAAATGGCAGCGTCGCCGGCCGCGCTAACACTCCGAGGCTAGGGACGTCGCCCCCCGTATGGGGGCGTGGATCGAAACAATGTAGGCTGGCGGCGTGATCAAGCCTCCAAAAAGGTGGAACAGCCTCCAAATGCTCGGCTGCGGTAACTGGGTCGACCCGACAAATGCTCTCACGGTTTTGAGGGGAACCCGCCTCCGCATTCTGATTCTCCATTTCCATGGATTCCACTTAAGCCTCCGATCTTCCCGAGCACTCCCATAGCCGGCAGCAGCGGCGGCCAGATGCGTGCATCGTTCGACTCTGAGGCCTTAGGGAAGTAGCGCCGGGCATGCGCCTTGTTCTGGAGCACAGATACCTCGAGCGCAACTTCGCTACCGGCCTTCGTTAGGACGATAAGGTTGAGGCAACCGCGACCGGCGAATCTGAGGCGGCACGGATCAGCTGGCCGGTTGCCAGTATCAGGGTGGCTCCCTCGGATCTCGCCAGCTGCGCGGCGGTCTTCCTCTCGCAAATGTACGACCGCAGGTGCTGCCAATTAAAGGGTCGCCAACAGGACGGTCAATGCGCTTCGAGGCAGCGCGCGTGTGTCGGAAGGCCCGGACGCCGCATAAACTACTCAGCGCTTCGTCGGCGATCCTCCTCTTTTCCAGTTGCCGTTTGGCCCATTCGTGCCCGTTCAGGCACAACTTCGTGCTCCACGGAGCATAGCTGGCCCCTGGCCCCGCGAGCGCAGCGAGCATCTTGACTTGCCGCTAGCTTTTCGCGTTACTGGAATTGTGCCTGAGCTTCCGGAAGTCGAGACTGTCGCCCGTTCGATTGCGCCGCTGGTGGGGCGGCAAATCGTGTCGGCGGAGTTTCGCGCGACGCGGGTGCTGCGGGGAGGGGATCCCGACCGCATGTCGGCGCGCCTTCAGGGGACGCGGATCGCGGCGGTCAAGCGGCACGGTAAGTTCATCCTGGTGTCCATGGAGGGGGGCGGGTACCTCGTCATCCATCTGGGGATGACGGGCCGGCTGCTCCTGGGCGGCGCGGCCGGTAAGCACACACACGCGATCCTGACCCTGGATCGCGGCGTGCTGCTGTACGACGACACGCGCCAGTTTGGGGCGCTCGAGTTCCACGAAGAGTTTCCCCGCCGGGTGGCGAAACTGGGCCCCGAGCCGCTGGAAGTGAGTTTCGAGGAATTCGCCCGCGCTCTCAAACGGCGAAAAACACGGGTCAAGGCACTCTTGCTGAACCAGAGTTTCCTGCGCGGGCTGGGCAATATCTACGCGGATGAAGCCTTGTTTCGCGCGGGAATCCACCCTTTGGCGATCGCCTCGCGTTTGCGGGGAGATCGTCCGCGGCGGCTGTTTGATGCGATTGCCGCGGTACTGTCGGAGGCCATCGCGGCGGGCGGCTCTTCGATCTCCGATTACGTGGATGCGGAAGGCCGTAAGGGCTTCTTTCAGATGAGCCATCGGGTTTACCAGCGGACCGGGGAGCCGTGTGTAATCTGCGGGACGCCCATCCGGCGGCTGCTGGTAGCCCAGCGATCCTCTCACTTCTGTCCCAAGTGCCAGAAACGTTAGCTCCGATACGGTTGAAACCGAAAGACTCGAAGTGCCGTCCTTTGTAGTGCAACGGCACCCTGCGTCGCGCTAGAGTTATGAATAAGGGACACTTGAGTGCCGGGAATCTCGGCTTCAAAAGTTGAGGGTTGGCTATTTTTTGCGAGATTACATGAGGAGATTCTGACGTGAGACGCATCTGCCGTTACCTTCCGGTTTTTCTGCTGCTCTTCGGCATCCAGTTTGCCCACGCCCAGAGCGGCTTTGACATCAATATCGGGTTTGGCTCATCCCAGGACAAAGCATCATCACCGGTGGATCTGAACTCGCAGACGTTGGCGCCGTGTTCCGTGACCGGCGGCACCGTCTGTCAAAGCCCGAGTTCTCTGAGTGGGTTCTTTTTAGGGTTCGGTGGAAACCTGATGCTTTGGAAGCGCTTCGGTGTGGGCGCTGCCTATTCCCTGCAACCCGCCAAGTCGGATTACCTGGTTTTACAGACGGAGAGCGCGAGCGCTGGTGTACCCGGTGTGAAGATACAGTCGCGGGTCGGCTTTTACGACTTTAACGGCATCTTCCAACCGGTGAACGAGAAGAAAGTGGCGGTGCAGTTGATCGGCGGAATTGGAGGGGCAAACACCAAGTTCTACGAAAACCAGACGAGCAGCGGTTCGGTCCTCGGGAATTCGAACTTCTCCCAATACATCCAAAGTGCCAATCATTTTCAGGTGCACGGGGGAGTAGGCGTTCAGTTTTACCTGACCGACCACGTTTTTATCCGGCCTGAGGTCCAGGTCCGTTACGTAACCAGTTTCGACCAATTCGGCCGAAATGTCGTGACGTCGGAGATGGTATGGCTCGGTTACAGCTTTGGCGACCGGCCGTAGCCCTCGGGCCATCGAGAATTCCAAAGGACCCGCTGCTTCCGCGGGTCCTCCGCCCTTAACGCCTCAAATAAGCGTCATCTCCCCGCTTCCAATCGTCGCGTGGAGGCGAGAACACGTCCACCGCAACGCAATCTTCCAGAACTTCCACCGCGTGCGGCGCGTTCGGCGGAATGGCGAGCACGCCGCCTGCACGCACGATCTCCTCGCGTCCCTCGATGAAAAACTTCAACGCACCGCGCTCGACCATGGTGACCTGCTCATTGATGTGGCTGTGTTCCGCGACGGTGGCGCCCTTCTGCATCTCCAGCCGCGCGATGGTCATGTGCGCGCTGTGGATCGCCCGGCGCGTAATCCGCGCGTTCATCTGCTCCCGCTCCAGCCTGTCCCAATCGTATAGTTCCATGCAGGGTATTCTAGCGCGCCGGCGCGGCAGCCTCGAAAACCCCTTCTCTACCACCGGCACTGTGTACGCCCGAAAAGCGTCCCGAAGAGTCGGGACGCGGCAGGCAGGAGTGCCTGCGCCAAATCGCCGGCGCAAGATACAATGTAACTGCGCATGAAAGGTGTCGTTCTCGCTGGTGGCACGGGTAGCAGACTTTTCCCGCTGACCAAGATTACCAATAAGCACCTGTTACCCATCTATGACCGGCCGATGATCTATTACCCGATCCAGACTCTTGTGGACGCGGGTATCCAGGACATCATGATCGTCACGGGAGGGCGAAACTCGGGCGATTTTCTGCGTCTTCTTGCCAACGGCAAGCAGTTCGGGCTGAAGCACATCAATTACACCTACCAGGAAGGCGAGGGCGGTATTGCCGACGCCCTGGCGCTGGCCGAACACTTTGCCGACGGCCAGAAGATCTGCGTGGTGCTGGGCGACAACATCATCGAGCGGGATATCTCGGAGGCCGCCGAGCTGTTTCGCCGGCAGCCGGAAGGCGCCCACATTCTGCTTAAGGAAGTCCAGGACGCCGAACGCTTCGGCGTGGCGGAAGTGCATGACGGAAGAATCGTGGGGATTGAGGAGAAGCCGCAGCGGCCCAAGTCCAATTACGCGGTGACCGGCATCTACATGTACGACGCCAGCGTCTTCGATAAGATCAAGACGCTGGTGCCGTCGAAGCGCGGGGAACTGGAAATCACGGACGTCAACAACGCCTATATCCGGGAAGGGACGATGGCATTCTCGTTTCTTGACGGGTGGTGGACGGATGCCGGAACGTTCGAGTCCCTGCTGCGCGCGGCGAACCTGGTGGCACAATCGCGTTCGAGAGAAGGAGCGATGGGAGCGTGATGGCGGGGGAGACGGCCATGGAGAGGGTGCGCGCGGAACTGGCTTCCGCGGGTGACCTCCACTTGGCGCTTCCCGAATGCAGCCTGGGCATCGGCGCGGTGATCGCCTCGCCGGACTCGCCGCACCTGATTGCCGGGGTGCGGGTGGAAGCTCTGAAGCTGCATCCGGACGACCGCGGATACTTCCTCGAGGTGCAACGCATGGGTCAGGGATTGGCGGCCTCGTTTCCGGCCGAAACGAGCCAGGTTTCGGCGGCCCTGAGTTACCCCGGAACGGTCAAGGCGTTTCATTATCACCTGCACCAGACCGATTGCTGGACACCCGTGATGGGCATGTTTCAGGTGGCTCTGGTGGACTTGCGGATCGGCTCGGTGACGTTCGGCCAGCGCAACACGATGTACCTCGGCGCGCTGCGCCCGTGGCAGGTTTTGATTCCCCCCGGTGTGGGACACGGGTACAAAGTGATCGGCAGCGAAGCCGCCCTGCTGGTGTACATGACGGACCGTTTCTACAATCCGCGGGATGAAGGCCGCATTTCGTATAACCATCCCTCGATTCACTACGACTGGGAGACCCAGAAGAAGTAACCGGGGGTGGATTCCCGGCCCTCTCACTCTATGAAGATTCTTGTTACTGGCGGCGCGGGCTTCATTGGATCGGCCTTCATTCGTCTGGCAATTGGCGAGACCGATCACCACGTACTCAATCTGGACAAACTGACTTACGCCGGAAACCTGGAGAACCTGGCGGCAGTGGACAAGTCCGAGCGGTATCGTTTCGTGCACGGCGACATCTGTAACGGCCAATTGGTGGAATCGCTCGTCGAAAGCAGCCGTCCGGACGCGATCGTGCATTTCGCCGCCGAGTCACACGTGGATCGCAGCATTCTGTCGCCGGAACCGGTGATCCAGACGAATCTGCGCGGCACATTCACGCTGCTCGAGGCGGCGCGGAGGCTCGGCGTCGGACGGTTTGTGCACGTCTCCACGGACGAGGTATACGGCAGCGTGGCTGCGCCGCGGGAGGCCAGCGAGGAGTCTCCGCTCAATCCCAGCAGCCCGTATTCGGCTTCCAAGGCCGGGTCCGACCTTCTGGCGCGTTCCTATTTCGTCACCTACCGGGTGCCGGTGGTGATCACCCGGGCGTCCAATAATTACGGTCCGTACCAGTTTCCGGAGAAACTGATTCCGCTGATGATTACCAACGCGCTGGAGAACCGCTCCTTGCCGGTTTACGGCGACGGCATGCAGGTTCGCGACTGGTTATATGTGGACGACCATTGCCGGGGCCTCTTATCGGTACTGGCGAAGGGCCGCGGCGGCGAGATATACAATATCGGGGGGAATCGTTCCCTGCCGAACCTCGAGGTGGTGCGGCAGGTGCTGTCACTCACTCAAAGGCCGGAATCTCTGATCGAGTACGTTCCCGACCGCCCGGGTCATGACCGCAGATATGCGCTGTCCAGCGGGAAAGTGATGCAAGAGACAGGCTGGCGGCCGGTGGTGGACTTCGAACAGGGGCTGGCGAAGACGGTGGATTGGTATCGGGCAAACAAAGAGTGGGTAGCCCGCGTGCGCAGTGGCGACTATCGAACCTACTACGAGCAGAACTACGCGCATCGATGAGCGAAACGTGGTTTGGCGGCGGCCAAAAAGCGCCCCGATGAGTCGGGGCCCGGCAGGCAGGAGTGCCTGCGCCACCGTTGATTTATGCGCGTAGCGATTGAGGCGGCTGCGCTCGCTCTCACGAGCGGCGGCCTGGCGCGGTATACCGCGGAACTGAGCGTGGCCCTGGCGCGTGAGTTCCCGGAGGACGAGTACTTTCTGGTGTCGGACCAGCCGTTTCGCATGCCGGACGTGGGGCCCGCGAACCTCCAGCGGGGTGGCGGCCCGCGCGGCGCCGTCGAGCGCCGCTGGTGGCTCTGGGGGCTTCCGCAGGAGTTGACGCGGCTCGGCGCCGACGTGGTGCACGGCCCGGATTTCGCGGTTCCGTATCTCGCTCGCTGCCCGTCGGTCCTGACCCTGCACGATTTGTCTCCCTGGATGTATCCAGGATGGCATCATGCCGCGCAGCGAGTCAGAGGGCGGACTCCGGTGTTGTTAGAACTAGGCATCGCAACCATGGTCATTACTCCGAGTGAGTCGGTCCGGAAGCAGGCGATCGAGCGGTTTCGACTGCGTCCCGACCGCGTGGTGGCGATCCCGGAGGCTGCGGCGCCGTGGATGAGGCCGATCGGCGTGGAAACGAGCGGACGGCCCCCGTATTTCCTGTTTGTCGGGACCCTGGAGCCTCGCAAGAACCTGCCTGCGCTGCTCACGGCCTGGCGCGAGGTGCGGCGGCAATACCCGGTTGACCTGGTGCTGGCGGGGCGGCGGCGCGCCGATTTTGCTCCTCTTCCGGAGGAGCCCGGGCTTCGCGTGCTGGGCGAGGTGCCGGACGAATCGCTGCCGGAGTTGTACTCGGGCGCTCTGGCATTCGTCTACCCTTCGCTGTATGAGGGATTCGGCCTGCCTGTGCTGGAAGCCATGCAGTGCGGCGCCGCGGTGATTGCCTCGAGCGCGGTTGCCGAGGCCGGGGGCGATGCGGCGATGTATGCCGATGGCGAAGTGCCCCTGGCGCGGGCCATGTGCGAGGCGGCCGCCCGCCCCGAATGCCTCCCCGCATGGCGTGACCGATCGCTGGCGCATGCCAGGAGCTTTTCCTGGGAACGCACGGCTGGTTTGACGCACGAGGTTTACCTGGAGGCTCGCAAGCGCTTTGGAGAATAGCAGCCGGCCGTCTGCGTTGTTGCTGGCGCCGGAGGCTCCTTACCCTCTGGCAGGCGGCGGAGCCTTGCGCACAGCGTCGCTGCTGCAATACCTGGCGCGGTCCTACGAGGTGGATCTGATCGTCTTCCGCCAGCCTGGCGCCGAGGATCCCGCGGCGCATATGCCGCGAGGCCTGGTGCGGCGCGTGGCCGTCATCGGTCTGCCGCGAAACGGCCGCGGCGTGGCGGCGCGCGCGCTGCGCAATGCCGCCCGGGTGGCGCGCGGTGTGCCTCCCCTGGTGGACCGCTTCGCCGGGTTCGCGAGTTCTATCGAAGACGCGCTGGCGGGCACGCACTATGACCTCGGCATCATCGAGCACTTCTGGTGCGCGCCTTACTGGAGCCAATTGTCGGGGAGTTGTGCACGCACGGTGCTGGATTTGCACAACGTCGAATCCACGCTGCACGAGCGGTTGTCGGCTGTGGAGGGAAGTCCGGCGGGGCTGGCGCATCGCGTGTTTCGGCAGGCTTCCCTGGAACTGGAGCGCGAGTGGCTGCCGCGGTTTTCCCAGGTCTTGGCGGCTTCGGAACGGGATGCGGAGCAGGCCCGCGCGATCGCGCCGGGAGCGAATATCGCGGTTTACCCGAACGCGATTCCGTCCACGCCTCTTCCCAAGCCGGGGAACGAAGAGGTGATCGTGTTTTCGGGGAACATGGAGTACCACCCCAACCGGTCGGCCGTGCGATTCTTTCGCCGAGAGATCTGGCCTGCATTGCGGGAGCGCTGGCCCGGACTGGTGTGGCGCCTGGTGGGTAGAAATCCATCCGCGGTGCGACAATTTACATCCGGCGATCCTCGGATCGAGGTACAAGGTCAAGTGGACGATGCGGTTCGGGAACTGGCGCGCGCCAAACTGGCGGTGGTGCCGCTACTGGCGGGCAGCGGTACCCGGTTGAAAGTTCTGGAGGCCTGGGCTGCCGGATTGCCGGTAGTTTCTACACCAGTGGGCGCCGAGGGGCTGCCAATACGTGACGGAGAGAACATTTTACTGGCGGAAGGCCCCGGTGAATTCACCGAAGCGGTATCACGGCTGTTAGCGTGCAACGGCCTGAGAAGCAAACTCGGGGCGGCTGGCAGGCTACTGTTAGAAAAGGAGTTTACATGGGAGGCCGCATGGCGCAGGCTGGATTTTTAACACAGCCCAGGGTCACAATGCTCCGCTATACTGGTACGGTTCATGCGTTTTGCCGTTGATGCTCACGCCATCGGCCGCCACCTCACTGGTAACGAGGTATACGTTCGCAGCCTGTTGAACGCATTCGCGGCTCAAGACGGACACTCCGAATTCGTGGCGTATGTATCGGCCGATGATGCGGCACAGCATATCCCGGCGCGCTTCCAGACTCGGCGCATCTCCGCCAATCCGTTTCTGAGGCTCGGCTTCGATCTCGCGATGAAGGTGCGGGCAGACCGTCCTGACCTGCTGCATGTGCAGTATACGGCTCCGCTGGGGTGTTCGGTGCCGGTGGTGGTCAGCGTCCACGACGTGAGTTTTCTGGAGCATCCGGAGTACTTTCCGCGGGAGCGCGCGTGGCAGTTGCAGTGGACCGTGGAGCGCACCGTGCAGCAGGCGGCGAAGATTCTCACCGGCAGCGAGTTCTCCCGGGCGTCGATCCTCAAGGTGTACGGCGACCTGGAAGAGGACAAGGTGGTGGTGGTGCCCAACGCGGCGGCCTCGCAATTCCGGCCGATCTCGCGCGAGGCGGCGGGCGGCGCGGTGCGCGACCGTTTTTCGATCGCCGCGCCATTTCTGCTGGCGGTGGGCGATATCCAGCCGCGGAAAAATCAGGTCGGCCTGATTCGTGCTTTTGCGCGCCTGGTGCGGGCGTACCCGCAACTCAAGCAGAACCTGGTGCTGGCCGGCAAGGAGACCTGGTTCGCGGACCGGGTTCACGAGGCTGCGCGCGAATCGGGCGTCTCGGACCGCATTCAGTTTTTCGGTTTCGTCTCCGACCGCGATCTGCTCGACCTGTATAATGCCTGCGACCTGTTCGTGTTCCCGTCATTTTATGAGGGCTTCGGACTACCGGTTCTGGAGGCCATGGCATGCGGCCGTGCGGTGGTGTGCTCCAACACG
>Ga0335077_10002342_pt1 | contig 22602 bp, 27 predicted proteins | sample Lox_Sample_31_FD_207151 | JGI IMG/M metagenome (GOLD analysis project Ga0335077, IMG submission 207151) | Soil microbial communities from Loxahatchee National Wildlife Refuge, Florida, United States - Lox_Sample_3.1 | ecosystem: Environmental > Terrestrial > Soil > Wetlands | place: USA...
TGCCCCGCCTGGTCGCGATCGGCGCCCCGATGAGCACCCCGGCCGCGTACCCCGCCAGCGCCGTCCCGCTATGGATGGCCAGCGACCCGGACTGGGTCGCTACCGCCACCCCGAGCAGCACCAGGTTCCCGGTGATGACGCTGCTGAACACGTTGCCCAGGTGCAGGAAGCAGGACGCGTCCACGGCGCCGGTGGTGAGGGTGAGCAGCACCAGCAGGCCGTCGCGGGCGCCCCCCTGCCAGGAGCGCTTCATCGCCGGCCCGGCGCCCGCCGCATGCCCCTACAGCCAGCCGCGGCGGCGGAACATGACCAGCATGGCCACCACCACGGCCAGCTCGGTCCCCAGCCCGAGCACCAGGAACTGGCCCAGGCCGCCGAGGCGCCGCACCATCCAGGCGAAGTTCTGCCCGAAGAAGCCGGTGAGGAAGGACAGCGGCAGGAAGATCGTGGCGATGACGGCGAGCTGTTTCATGACCACGTTGAGCCGGTTCGACACCGTGGACAGGTAGGCGTCCATCGAGTCGGTCAGCAGGTCGCGGTAGCTGTCGACGAGATCGCTGATCCGGATGAGGTGGTCGTACAGATCCCGGAAATAGCGCTCGATCTCCCGGGTCATGCCGGGCAGCTCGTTCACGCCGGCGACCAGCGAGGCGATCATGTCACGCTGCGGTGTGATCACTTTCCGCACGCCGATCAGCCAGCGCTTGCGGTCGAACAGCTCCGACAGCTGCTCATCGGTCGGCTTGGCGAAGATCTGGTCCTGCAGCTGGTCGACGCGGTCGTCGAACGACGACAGCACCGGGAAGAAGCCGTCGGTCAGCTCCTCGAGGATGTGGTGCAGCAGGATCAGCCGGTTCACGGGCTTGGCCCGGTGCATGAGCCGGCTGCGGCCCTCGGCGAAGGCGGCGCAGTCGCCGTGCCGGACCGTCACCAGGTAGCGCTCGGAGTAGAGGAAGTGGACCTCCACCAGGGACGCGCCCGCATCCTCCACGCCGTAGGCGACCAGCTGGGTGAAATCGTCGTAGTCCTCCAGCTTCGGGCGCTGCCCGAAGCTGGCCGCGTCCTCGATGGCGAGGTGGTGGATGCCGAACACGGTGGCCAGCATGCCGAGCTCGTCCGCGTCCGGCTTGTAGAGGTCAAGCCACATCAGTTCGCCCTTGTCCAGCAGCTGCTGGATCGTCTGGCCGTCCGCGCTGGCGGCCGTGCCATCCTTCTCGATCACGTATCCGGTCACTGGCACATCGTGTCAAATTCTGGGCACCAGGCGCTCAGTACCGCGGGGCGCCAGCCATCAGTCGCGGCGGGCACCCGCCGGCCAGATCACCTGCGCTGCATGGGGCTGGGCGGGCCGGTGGGGCGGATGAGCAGTGTCTATTTGAGACAGGCCGGCGTTTTGCAACGGTTCGGCAAACACGAACCCGCCTGCCGTGCAGGGTGGGTGGGAAGCGCCCTGCGCGCGTGATGGCCGCCTACGGGCGGCCTGGCCCCCTGACCCGTGCCGGTCACGCGCGCTACTGCCCTGGCGCCCCGTCGCGGGCGGCCGGCAGATGTCGCGGGCGGAAGCGAGCGCGCACCCGCGCGCCCGACCAAAGGTTCGCTTTGTCCTCCGTAAGGTCAAGGACTCTTCGCAACCGCAAACCCACTCAGATCACCCCCGCAATCGCCAGGCCGGCCGCCGTGACGGCCGCCACATCCGGCACCACACCCACCGCTCTGACCGCCTTAATAGGGCTGCCGGCCGCTGCCCAGGCGGCGGCCGGGCCAGTCGCATCTGGCACGGCTCACGCGCTGGCCAGGCCACGGTCAGTGCCGATGCGGGTCCTGCTGGCGGCGCTGGCCGCCGTTCTCGCAGCGCTGGTACTCGCCCCGCTGGCACCATCTCCGGCCTCGGCAGCCGCGACGCCGAAACGGGTCGTCGCGCTGCAGTGGGCGGAGCGCCAGGCCGGGAAGTGGTACTGCATGGGCGGCACCGGCCCGTGCTACGACTGCTCGGGCCTGGTGATGAAGGCGTTCGCGCACGCGGGGATCAAGCTGCCCCGCACCACGTACGGGATGCTGGCCAGCTGGCACCTGGTCCGGATCAAGGCGAGCCAGCGGCACCGCGGCGACCTGGCGTTCTACGGCAGCGGCCACGTGGAGCTGGTCACTGCCCACGGCACGTTCGGCGCGGCGTCAGCGGGCACCCGGGTCGGCTGGCATTACCCGAACACGTGGTGGCATCCAACGATGTATTTCCGCGTCAGATGAGGTGACGCCGGCACCGCGCGCGGCCTGCGCCACACCAGGCTCAGGCCGCGCGCGGCTGCTCGCTGGCTGGCCTGCCCATCAGCCGGCCGGCGACGTCGCCGACGGCGCCGGCCACGCCCCGGCTGGCCGCCTGCTTCGCGACGGCCCCGGCGATGCCCGCGCCGTCCGCGGCCAGGCGGCGCAGCTCCGGCGACGTCCTGATCGCCTCCACCGAGCTGCGGACCTTGGCCAGGCCGGCCCGCCCGTGGCTGGTGCCGACCAGGTAGCCGGCGATGAACCCGATCACCGTTTCCATGTCTGCCTGCCTACATGTCGCGTAGTTCGAGGTAGCGCTTGATGTCGGGGAGCGACTGGATGATGGCGGTCAGCACCACCGCGATGACCGCTGCCTTGATCAGCTTGCCGATCATTGCCTTCCTCCTGTGGCTGGTGCGGATGGGTGGACGGCCTCCGCCGCTGCGGGCGGCGGCCAGGAACATGCCAGGGGCGGCGGGTACGCGGGCGCCGACCGGGCGCCGGTCATGCCGGCACCTCCAGCGGCTCGACCTCGTCGGGCGCGAAATACAGGAAACGGCCGTGACTGCGCTGCAGGTCAGCGGCCGGGTCGTCCTCCGGGGTGAGCGCGAGGTGGACGTTGCCGTCGACGTCGTGCAGCACCGCCTCCACCAGGGCGCTGCGGCCGGCCAGGAACAGGTCCTGGGCGTCCGCCCGGCGGGTCCCCGGGCGCATCAGGACCCGGCTGCCGCGGGCGACCCGCACCCCTTCGATCAGGATGTGATCGGTCTCCGGCGAGACGCTGGTGTCCGATCCCGGATCCCACCATGGCGCCGAACGATCCTGCCGGGCCTGGCCGGGCTGCCACCCGCCGGTCCCCGTGCCCGGCTGGCCCATGACCGGCACGCCCTCGCCCGGCTGGCCCATGACCGGCACGCCCTCGCCCGGCTGGCCCATGACCGGCACGCCCTCGCCCGGCTGGCCCATGACCGGCACGCCCTCGCCCGGCTGGCCCGTGCCCGGCTGGCCCGCGGGCGGCTCGCCGGGCGAGCCGAGGTAGCGGATGGCGCCGTGCATCCGCTCCAGCATCTCCGGCGGGAGGTCGTCGAGCCGGTCGAGCAGGTCGGCCGCGCGCGGGTCGGTGGCGCGGGCCTCCCGCTTCTCCTCGTCGGTCAGCGCGAGCGTGCGCAGGGTGAGGATCTCGTCGATCTCGGTTGAGTCGAACAGCTCGCCCGCGCTCTCGGCCGCGATCTGCGGGTGGTCATAGAGGATGACCGGCGAGCTGAGCACCACTTCCCGGCAGTCCTCCGGGCCGGCCAGGACCGGCCAGGTGGCGGTGTTGACGCACGTGGCGGCGTACGGCGCGGCCCACTCCGGGGGGTCGGTCAGCGACAGGAACCTGCCCCCGGGCACGTGGATCAGCGCGTGCGCGGCGATCAGCGCCTGGCGCAGGCCGTCCTCCCTGCGCCGCAGCGGGCCGTCCGGGCCGGTGCGGTTCTCGATCTCCACCCGCAGCCGCAGGGCGCCGTAGGGCCCGGGCAGCCGCTGCGCCGACAGGCGGAGCATCCCGGTCAGCGGCGCATGCCGCCGGACCAGCCGGCCGGCCGGCCGGCCCTCGCTGCCGGTGAGCGGCTCGGTGCTCTCGCTGCCCGGCACCTCGATGGGCTCATCCACCACGCCGGCGAGCAGCGCCGCGAGCGGGACGGCCGCCCGGTGTTCCCGTTCTGCCGCTTCGTCCCAGGTGATCACCTCGGCGCCGTCCACCTGGAGCGAATCCACCGCGCGGAAGCCCTGCGCGCCGTCACCGGCCTCCACCTGGCGCCGCTGCAGGTGCAGGAACCGGGCGATGACGGTGACCGTGGCGTCCTGCGGGCATTCCAGCAGGCACTCGGTCCGGCTGGCGGACGGCTCGCAGCCGTCCACCTCGCGGTAGGCCGGGGGCATGAGCACCCCGAACTGGAACCGGGACTGGTTCTTGCGGGCCGAGCTGCGGTAGGGGTAGAGCAGGTACCCCTCGTACAGGATCGCGTCGGCGACCCGGCGGGCGTCGGCGAGGAATTCCGCGCTGGTCACGGGGCCTCCCGGTCGGCCTGGTCCAGCAGCGCCCGCAGCGTGGCGTCCCAGGTGGGCAGGGCATGCCGCGACTTGAAGCGGATCAGCTCGTCGAGCGTGCCGCGGCTCATCGTGACCCAGGCGCTGTCGGGGAAGTGGGCGTCGACCGCCTCCCGCCACACCTTGGCGGGCAGGCCACAGGCGATCTCCTTGCTCCACGGCACCTGCTGCACCTGGAGACGGCCGTCCACGGTGGTGAACACGGTCCCGCTGAACAGCAGCAGCAGCGGCGCCACCCCCTCGTCGAGCGAGGCGAAGTACCGGGTCGAGGCGATCTCCAGGTCGTAGGTGAACGGCACCTGCAGGTTCAGCGCGGTGCTGCCGCTGAACCCGGGCACCATCACCGCCAGCGTGGTGAACTGGAGCGGCTTGAGCGTGTCCGCCCACCGGCTGGTGTCCCCGAACAGGTCGTGCAGCCGGGCCGCCTCGGCCTCGCTGTAGCGGCGGCGCTGGGGCTCGATCCTGATCTGGCAGCGCAGCGCGATCGCGTCCACCCGCTGCCCGGTGGTCTCGCTGAGCCGCAGTTCCAGGGTGAGGCTGGGCACCACCGAGAACCGCTCGGCCCGGGCGCCGGTCCAGTCGAAGACCAGTTCGGCCATCTCAGGGCTCCCGGGCGAGCTCGCGGGCGCGGGCCCGCACGGAGCCGAGGAAGTCGGCGATGGCCTGGCGCGCCTCGGCGCCGCCGTCGAAACCCTGCCACAGCAGCCGCATCCGCCCGGCGAGCTCGTAGCACACGTCCACCGGCACCAGGAAGCACTCGACGCCGGCGTCGGTGCGGTTCACCAGCACCGCCTCGACATCGTCCTCGGTGGCGGGCAGCAGCGGGTGGGCCTGACCGAGCCGCGCCCAGGCCTCCAGGTCGAGGGTGCATTCGGTGACCCCGGCCGGGCTGGGGTAGAAGCCGCAGACCTGCCCGAGCCGGGAGCTGCGCAGGAAGAACGCGAGCCCGACGGGCACGTCGAGCTCGGCCCATTCGGCGGCGGTCAGCGGCCTGGCCTCATCGCGCAGGTAGCGCTCGGGCACCGCGCGGTATCGGCCGCGCCCGGCGCCGGGGTCGGTGAACAGCAGGTAGCAGGCGCGGCAGGCGCAGGTGAGGGTGGAGCGCTCCAGGTCCGCCACGTGGCCGTGGACCGGGCCGACCGGGACGGCGCACAGCTCGCAGACCTCCTCGGACTGGCCGGAGGGCTGGCCTGGCGGGCTGGCCTGGCGGGTAGCCGGGCCGGGCACCATGACGCCGCGGGGGGGAGCGGCGGGGCTGCCCGGCCCGGCAAGTTCGGTGGCCGCGGATCCAGCGGCCGCGGCTCCCGCCGTGGCGGCGCCGGGTGGGCCGGTGTCCACGGCCGGGCCGGTGTCAACGGGCGGCCTGCCCGTGGCTGGCTGGAGGAAACGGCGCAGGCCCGGCTGGCCGGTCACCGGGGAACCGCCTGCGCGGCGGGCCCGCCTCCGGCCGCCGCGCCCGCCGGGATCGCGACCCGGATCCCCTGGCTGTCGGTGAGCAGCGGGAGCGGGTCCAGGTGATGCTGCGGGTCGTCCAGGCCCCGGCCCGCCGACCGCACGTCGTAGCCCGCGCCGCAGCCCGGGCAGCTGAGCCGCTCGCCGGCCAGCGCCCCGCCGGCCAGGGACGAGCCGCACGCGGCACAGGCGTCGCAGTAGGCGTAGAGCGTGCCGCGGACCGAGCAGACCACGATCGGGATCCCGCCGGCCACGGCCGCGGCGGGCCGCCCGTCCGGCGGCCCGACGGCGGGCAGGGTGACCCAGCCGGGATCACCTGCCGCAGCGGGCGCGGCGCCCTGGCCGGCGGTGGGCAGGGTGCCCGGCGGGCCCGGCGAGCCGGGTGGGTGGGACCCGCCGGGCGGGCCGACGGCGTCGCCGTCCGGCCCGCTGGCCGCCATGCCGGGACGGCGGCCGATCTGCAGCAGCTGCGGCCCGGGTGGATCGGTCATCCCCTCCACCACGACCTCGGTCACCTCGGGCGCGGCGTCCTGCACCGCTCCCTCGATGGCCAGCTGCACGGTCACCGTGGACGACGGGCAGCCGTGGCAGCTGCCCTCCAGCCGCAGCCGCGCCACCCCGTCCGGGCTGACGCCGAGGTACTGCACCCCGCCGGCGTGCGAGCCGAGGTAGGGCCGGACGCGGTCGAGCGCGCGCTGGATCCGGGTGTCGGTGTCGAGCGGATGCAGGTCGTGCAGCAGCAGCAGGTTCTCCACCAGCGGGTCGGCGAGCAGCCGGTCGCGGACCGCGTCCCCGGCCGCGCCCTCGGCGGCCAGCGCGTCCATGATGTGGCCGAACCCGTCGCCGTAGAGGGCGAGCAGCAGCCGCACCAGCTCCTCCGCGGCGTCCGCCGCGCGGCCGCTGGTGGACCGCAGGGTGGCGAGCAGCTCCTCGATCCGCTCCCCGGCCTGCCGGACACGGGTCATCCGCCTCACCTCTCCCTATGAGGCGCCCCGCTGCCGGGGCCTGTCCGCCGGGTGTGCCGCCGGGCCGTCAGGTGCCGTGGTGTCACCGCCGGGTCAGGTGGCAAGGGTGACGGTCATGGGCGAGTGCACCTTCTCCAGCACCTTGCCGTTGCCGAGGTACATGTGCACCCCGCAGGGCAGGCACGGGTCGTAGCTGCGGACCGCCCGCATGATGTCGATCCCCTTGAACCGCTCCGGCGGGTTCTCCTCGAAGATCGGCGTGTTCTGCACCGCGTCCTCGTAGGGGCCGGGCGTCCCGAAGGAGTCACGGACGCTGGCGTTCCACGGGGTCGGCGGGTACGGGTGGTAGTTGGCGATCTTCCCGTCCCTGATGACCATGTGGTGCGACAGCACGCCGCGCACAGCCTCGGTGAACCCGCAGCTGTTGGCCTCATCCGGCACCGTGAACGGCTCCCAGGTCTTGGTGCGGCCGGCCCTGATCTCGGCGAGCGCCTTCTCCACGAAGTACAGCGCAGCGGCGGCGCAGTAGGCCTGGAAGTAGGTCCGGGCCCGGTCGCGCTCGATGGCGTTGGACAGCGGCGCGCCGTTCTTGTCGGTCGGGATCGTCCACTCGAAGCTGACCTCGGGCCTGGTCACCGTGCGGGGCAGGTTGATCTGCACGCTGTGGCCGGTGGACTTGACGTAGCCGCCGATGTCGACGAGCCCGCCGAGCGCGGTCGCCCACAGCCGGGCGATGGGGCCGCCGCCGGTGTCGGCGGCCAGGTGGTTCTCCCCGTCGAACCAGCGCGGCGACATGACCCAGCTGTACTTGCTGTCGAAGTCCCGCTTGGCCGGCCGGGGGATCGTGTGCTGGTTCCACGGGTGGCGGCGGTCCACCGGGTTGCCCAGCGGGTCCCGGGTGACGAACATCTCCTGGTCCTCCCAGTCCTCGTAGAACGAGGACCCGAGCAGGATCCGGATGCCGAGGTTGATCTCGACCAGGTCGTTGGTGAGGAGCTTGCCGTCCCGGATGACGCCGGGGCTGACGAACATCTTCCGGCCCCAGTCGGTCATGTGGTCGTAGCGGAAGTCGCAGTGCTCCGGGTCATTGAGGCTGCCCCAGCAGACCATGTCGGCCCGCCGCCGCCCGACCTCCTCGTAGCCGGGCAATGCCTCGTAGAAGAAATCGAAGAGGTCGTCGTGCATCGGGACGACCCGCTTCATGAACTCGACATAACGCATCAGCCGCGTGAGGTAGTCGGTGAACAACTGCACCGTCGCGGTGGTCCCGACCCCGCCCGGGTACAGCGTGGAGGGGTGCACGTGCCGCCCCTCCATGAGGCAGAACATCTCCCGCGTGGACCGGCTGACCTGGAGCGCCTCCCGGTAGAACTCCCCTTCCAGGGGATTGAGGGAGCGCATGATGTCGCCGATGGTGCGGTAGCCGTGGTCGGCGGCGTGCGGCGCCTCGGTGTTGTTGGCCTGCTCCAGCACGCCCGGGTTGGTCTCGCCGACCATCTTCGCGCAGAAGTCCACCCCGACCAGGTTCTCCTGGAAGATGTTGTGGTCGAACATGTACTCCGCGGACTCGCCCAGGTTGATGATCCACTCACCGAGGTGCGGCGGCCGCACCCCGTAGGCCATGTTCTGGTTGTAGACCGAGCAGGTGGCGTGGTTGTCGCCGCAGATCCCGCAGATCCGGCTGGTGATGAAGTGCGCGTCCCGCGGGTCCTTGCCCTTCATGAAGATGCTGTAGCCACGGAAGATCGACGACGTGCTGTGGCACTCGACGACCTTCTTCTGCTTGAAATCGATCTTGGTGTAGATGCCGAGGCTGCCCACGATCCTGGTGATCGGGTCCCAGTTCATCTCCACAATGTCGCTGGCCATCGCTCATCCCTCTCCGTGCGGTCACGCTCAGTGCGGTCAGGCGCGCCAGGGTGCGCCGGTCAGCCTCACCAGGTCTTCTGGTAACCCGTGAGCAGGTCATCGCCCTTCTTGCGCCACTTGGGCTCTTCGTCGGCCGTCTTGGCGGTGAAGCCGCGAAGGGTCCGGATCACGGTTCCGTACAGGGTGGACGCGGTCGCCGACACCTTCGAGCCCGGCGGCTCGTCCATGAAGGGCATGAACTTGTCCGGGAAGCCCGGCATGGTGCACGCGATGCAGATGCCGCCCACGTTCGGGCAGCCGCCGACGCCGTTGATCCAGCCCCGCTTGGGCACGTTGCACTTGACCACCGGGCCCCAGCAGCCCAGCTTCACCAGGCACTGCGGCGAGCCGTACTCAGTGGCGAACTGACCCTGCTCGTAGTAGCCGGCCCGGTCGCACCCCTCGTGGACGGTGGCGCCGAACAGCCAGGTCGGCCGGAGCGCCTCGTCCAGCGGGATCATCGGCGCCTGGCCGGCGACCTGGTAGAGCAGGTAGAGGATGGTCTCCGACAGGTTGTCCGGGTGCGTGGGGCAGCCGGGGACGCAGACGATGGGCAGGCCCGCCTTCGACCGCCACTCCCAGCCCAGGTAGTCGGGCACGCCCATCGCCCCGGTCGGGTTTCCTGCCATCGCGTGGATGCCGCCGTAGGTGGCGCAGGTCCCGGCCGCGAGAATCGCGGTCGCCTTGGGGGCCAGCCGGTCCAGCCACTCGTTGGTGGTCATCGGCTGCCCGGTGGCCGGGTTGTTCCCGAAGCCGCACCAGTAGCCTTCCTCCTTGATCGCCTCGTTCGGGATGGAGCCCTCCACTACGAGGACGAACGGGTCGAGCTCACCGCGGTCGGCCTTGTGCCACCACTCGATGAAGGTGTCGGCGCCCTGCTCCGGGCCGCACTCGAAGTCGATCAGCGGCCAGTGCACGGCGACCTTGGGCAGGCCGGGGAGGGCGCCGAGCGCGATCTCCTCGATGCTCGGCTGAGTGGCCGCCGTGAGGGCCACCGAATCCCCGTCGCAGCCCAGCCCTCCGTTCATCCACAGGATGTGGACAACGGGCTCGGCGGCAGCGTCGCCCGGCGAGGGGTCGCTGGTCTGCGTCTCAGTGGCCATTGCCAGGCCACCTCCTCACTGGAAAATGGCTCATAGCGGACCGGCCGCACCGGGGGTGCAGTCGCGATCATGCTAAACCCGGGACCGGGGCAGGACAAGACTGAACCGTCGATCTGGTGGACATAAATGTCCGGTAGGCCAGCTGGGTCCGGCCGGCACAAATGATCATCGCGGCTGATGCTCAGCACCACTAGTAATATGAGTCCCAGGTAACGGGCAGGTCTGGGTAACCCCGCGTACGCTGCGTACAGGGCCACGCCCGGAGGGCCGGCGGGGGTGCTGGCCGGGCTTTGCGAGGGAGAGACACGAGTGCCTGACCGGAGCCACGGGCACGAGGACGGCTCGGTCGAAGTCGTCCCGGTGGTGGTGCTGTCCCAGACCTTCCCCGCCCGCCCGTCCTGGATCCCCGAGATCCGCGACTTCGTCCGCAAGTGCCTGGCCGAGTCACCGCTGACGGAGGAGGGCAACCGGGAGGTCGGCGAGACCGTCTTCCGCGCCCTGCTCGACGCCGCCGGGCCTACCGGGGCGATCCAGGTGTCGTTCCGCATCTTCCCCGAGCACGTCGAGGTGGACGTCCTGCACTCCAATGACGCGGTGGGCGGCATGCCGACCGGTGTTCCCGCCGCTGGGACACCGGCCGCGGTTCCGGCCGCCCCGGCCCGTGCGGCAGAGCCGGCCCGCCAGGCCACCTTCGCCGACTGGATGTCCTCCACCCTGCGCCGCGAGGGCCTGACCCACGAGGCGGCCGCCCGCCAGCTCGGCGTGTCGGTGAAGACGGTCGGCCGCTGGGTCGGCGGCGAGACCGAGCCCCGGATGCGGGACCTGCGCCGGATCCAGGAGCTGTTCGGGGAGCTTCCGTTTCCCTGACGCCGGACTCACATCTGCCAGTCATGGAAGCCCGGCCCTGGGAGACGCCCTCGCGGGACAGGTAGGCGGCCCCGCGGATGCCGGCGCCCCAGGGCCTGCTTCGTCCGGACAGGTGTGTCCGCTGGTTGGGCTGGACGTTCCCCCATAACTGTCCTAACGTGCTGTCATGACGGTAGCCCCTGGGCGTTACCCGCTGGGCCCGGAAAACGGCCGGATCGTCATCAGGACGTTTCGTGAAGGCCTGGGCGCGGTGGCCGGGCATGATCTCGTCATTGACGTGCGCCGGTGGTCGGGCGAACTCGCCGTGAACGACGACAAGACGCCCGCGTCCATCGAGGCCAAGATCGACATGACCTCGTGGATCGTCCGCGAGGGCAACGGCGGGGTTAAGCCGCTGACCGACCGCGACCGGCGTGAGATCACCTCGACGGCCCGCCGCGTGCTGTCTGCCGACCGGCACCCAGAGGCGGAGTTCACCGCCACCCAGTTCCAGGCCGCCGGGGACGACCGGGGGGCCATCGACGGGACCTTCACGCTGGCCGGGGTCGCCCGGCCGCTGCGCCTGCAGGTCAGCCAGGTGGGCGAGAACCGCTACCGGGCGACCGGGACGGTCGTGCAGTCTTCCTATGGCATCAAGCCCTACACCGGTTTCTTCGGCGCGCTGAAGGTACGCGACGCCGTCGACTTCGAAGCCGAGGTCGAGGTGCCCTCACCGGCCGGCGCGCCCGGATGAACTCTCGCTGAGGAAGTGAGCGCATTGACGCGGCTCTCCACCGACGACGACGTCGCCGCGTTGTTCGCCCGCAGGCAGGCGCCGATCGAGGACCTGGCCGGCCAGGCCGGGGCGGTGGCCGTGACGTGCCACGCCATGGCGGTGCGCTTCCACCAGGGCGGCAAGCTGGTGGTGTTCGGCACCGGCACCGAGAGCACCGACGCCCTGCATGTGGCGGTGGAGTTCGTCCACCCGGTGATCGTCGGCAAGCGGGCGCTGCCCGCCATCTCGCTGACCGCGGACGTGGCCACCGTCACCGGGCTCGCGGCGGACGGCGGGATGGACGGCATCTTCGCCCACCAGATCCGCCTGCTCGCCGAGCCTGCCGACATCGCGCTGGGCATCGCGGCGGACGGCAGCAGCCCCAGCGTGCTTGGCGGCCTGCAGGCCGCCAGGGAACTGGGCATGCTGACCATCGCGCTCACCGGCGGCGACGGCGGCCCGATCGGGACGAGCCCGGCCGTGGACCATGTCCTCGCCGCCCGGTCGGACGATCCGCGCGTGATCAAGGAAGTGCACGTGACCATGTATCACGTGCTGTGGGAACTCGTGCATGTGTTCTTCGAGCAGCCGGGCGTGCTCACACCGGGGGTGATCGCATGACCAGCGGGCCGGGTGCGCCGGGCATCCCCGAATGCCACGACGACGTGTGCGTGACCTGCTCCGACACGGCCGTACCTGTGACCGTCGTGCGGCTGCTGGCCGACGGCCTGGCGGTGGTGGACACCGGCTCCGGCGAGGAAGAGGTCAGCGTCGCTTTCGTATCCGCCACGCCGGGCGACACTATCCTCGTGCACGCCGGCGAGGCGATCGCGGTGGTGGCGTCATGACCCCCGCAGGCGCCCCCCGCAGGACCGGCGGCCCAGGCCGGGCGGGCGCCGGCGCGGGCGGGGCCTCTGGCAGCGCCGCGGCGATGGAGTCGCTGTACCCGTTCCTGTACGCCGGCCAGAGCGACCTGGACGCGGTGATGGAGGAGGTCCGTGCCTCCACCGTGGCCAAGACCGCCGAGATCGCCGCGCTGCGGCGCGAGGTCTGCGCCCGCGATGCCGCCCGGCTGCGCGCCTGCGCCGCCGACATGGCCGGCCGCTTCTCGGCCGGCGGGCGGCTGCTCGCGTTCGGCAACGGCGGCAGCTCCACGGACGCGCAGGAAATGGCCACCCTGTTCCTCCATCCCGGTGACGGCATGCGCGCGCTGCCATCGTTTTGCCTGTCCAATGACACCGCCGTGGTGACCGCGCTGTGCAATGACATCGGGGTGGAGGTGGTGTTCGCGCGGCAGGTCGCGGCGTTCGGGCGGCCAGCCGACATCGCGGTGGCGCTGTCCACCAGCGGCAACTCGGAGAACCTGCTGCGGGGCCTGGCCGAGGCCGGGCGGCGCGGGATGCTCACCGTCGGGATCGCCGGCTACCAGGGCGGCCAGATGGCCGAGCTCGACGGCCTGGACTACCTGTTCGTGGCCCCGTCGTCCTCGGTGCACCGGATCCAGGAGGCCCAGACCACCATCTACCACGCGCTGTGGGAGCTGACGCTCGCGGCGCTCGGCGAAGGCGGGTGACCCGGTGACCCGCCGCACGCTCGTCGCCTGCCTGGGCAACATCTTCCTCAGCGACGACGGGTTCGGGGTGGAGGTGGCGCGCCGGCTGGCCCTCGAGGAGCTGCCGGACGGGACGACGGTGACCGACTACGGCATCAGGGGCATGCACCTGGCCTACGACCTGGCACAGGGCTGGGACGCGACGATCCTGGTGGACTCGGTGCACCGGGACGGGGAGCCGGGAACCGTCTACGTCATCGAGCCGGAGCCCCGGCCGCCCGCGGACGGCGACGCGTCGTCGCCCGGCCTGACCGAGAGCATGCTGTTCGATCCGCACGGGATGCAGCCGGACGTGATGCTCGGCCTGACCGGGATGCTCGGCGCCGAGGCCGGCCGGGTGCTGGTGGTGGGGTGTGAGCCGGCCAGCGTCGCGGAGGGGATCGGCCTGAGCGAGCCGGTCACCGCGGCGGTGGACGAGGCAGCACGGATGGTGATGGACCTGGTACGGGAAGCCCCCGGGCCAGCCCAGCCCGGCGGGAAGCCGGCAACCGGCGGGAAGCCAGTCAGCAGCGGCGGGTTCGCCACGAAGGAGTGATCACATGTGCCTCGGCATACCAGGTGAGGTGGTGGAGTTCCTCCCGGACCAGCCGGACCTGGCCAGGGTGGACGTCAGCGGCGTCCGGCGGGTGATCAACATCGGCCTGCTCGCCGACGACCCGCCCGATCCCGGCGAGTGGGTGCTCATCCACGTGGGCTTCGCCCTGTCCAAGATCGACGAGAGCGAGGCCGCGGCCGCGCTGGAGTTCCTGGAAGGGATCGGGCAGGCCTACGCCGACGAGCTCGCCGCCCTGGCCGAATCACGGATCGAGTAGGGGGTGCGGTGCCATGAAGTTCGTCGATGAGTTCCGCGACGCCGACAAGGCGCACGCGCTGGCCGCGCGGATCGCGGAACTGTGTGAGCCAGGGCGCCAGTACAAGTTCATGGAGGTCTGCGGCGGGCACACGCACACCATCTACAAGCACGGGCTCGAGGACTACCTGCCCGAGGCGATCACGCTGGTGCACGGGCCGGGATGCCCGGTGTGCGTCATCCCGATGGGGCGGGTGGACGACGCCATCCACCTGGCCTCGCAGCCCGATGTGATCATGACCTCGTTCGGCGACATGATGCGGGTGCCGGGCAGCCAGGGCTCATTCTTCGACGCCAAGGCGGCCGGCACCGACATCCGGATGGTGTACTCGCCGCTGGACTCGCTGAAGATCGCCCGGCAGAACCCGGACAAGCGGGTCGTGTTCATGGCCATCGGGTTCGAGACCACCACCCCCTCCACCGCGATGACCGTGCTGCGGGCCAGGGCGATGGGGCTGGAGAACTTCTCCGTCTTCTGCAACCACGTCACGATCATCCCGGCGATCAAGGCCATCCTGGACTCCCCCGACCTGCGGCTGGACGGGTTCATCGGCCCCGGGCACGTGTCCACGGTGATCGGCTGCCGGCCGTACGAGTTCATCGCCGCCGACTACGGCAAGCCAGTGGTGGTGGCCGGCTTCGAGCCGCTGGACATCCTGCAGTCCATCTACCTGCTCATGGTGCAGCTGTCGCAGGGCCGCAGTGAGGTGGAGAACCAGTACACCCGGGTGGTGCCGTGGGACGGCAACCTGGCCGCGCTGACCGCGATCAACCAGGTGATGGAGCTGCGGCCCTACTTCGAATGGCGCGGCCTGGGCTTCATCACCCACTCAGCGATGCGGCTGCGCGAGGACTTCCGCGCGTTCGACGCCGAGGTGCTGTTCGGCGTGCCCGGCGTCCGGGTGGCCGACCCGAAGGCGTGCCAGTGCGGGGAGGTGCTCAAGGGCGTGCTCAAACCCTGGGAGTGCAAGGTGTTCGGCACCGCGTGCACCCCGGAGACACCGATCGGCACCTGCATGGTCTCGCCCGAGGGCGCCTGCGCCGCGTACTACAACTACGGGCGCATGAGCCGCCGCCGGGTGGTCGAGGTGGAGCTGAGCCGGCCATGACCGGCCGCGGGACCAACTGGGTCGACGAGGCCCTGCGTGAGCACGAGGAGCACGCGGCCGAGGACGCGACCGCCGCGTCCCGGGCGGCCGGGCAGGCCGGGAGTGCCGGCGCCCCGTCCGACCGCGAGCAGCAGGTGCTGGACCGGATCGAGCGGGCCCGGCGCCGCCGCCCGCGGATCAGGGAAGAGCGGATCACCATGTCGCACGGGGCCGGCGGCAAGGCCACCCAGACCCTGATCGAGGCGGTGTTCCTCGACGCGTTCCGCAACCCGCTGCTCGAGCCGCTGGAAGACGCCGCGCAACTGCGGGTGGGCGGCGCGCGGATCGCGCTGACCACCGACTCCTACGTGGTCTCGCCGCTGTTCTTCCCCGGCGGCAACATCGGCGACCTGGCGGTGAACGGCACCGTTAACGACCTGGCGGTCTCCGGCGCGACCCCGCTGTACCTGTCGGCCGGCTTCGTGCTGGAGGAGGGCTTTCCCGTCGCCGACCTGACCACCATCGTCGCGTCCATGACCGCCGCCGCGGCCGCGGCCGGGGTCCAGATCGTCACCGGCGACACCAAGGTGGTCGAGCGGGGCAAGGCCGACGGCTGCTACATCAATACGGCCGGGGTGGGGGTGGTCGAGCATGACCTGGACCTCGGCGCCGCTACCGCCCGCCCCGGTGACGCGGTCATCGTGTCCGGCCCGGTCGGCGACCACGGCGTGACGATCATGCTGGCCCGCGGCGAGCTCGACATCGAGGCCGACCTGTCCTCGGACACGGCGCCGATGAACACGATGATCGCCGGGCTGCTGGGCGCGGTCCCCGGCGTGCGGGCCATGCGGGACGCGACCCGGGGCGGAGTCGCCACCATCCTCAACGAGGTGGCGGTGGCCGCCGGGGTGGGCGTGATCGTCGAGGAGGACCAGATCCCGGTCCGCACCCAGGTGCGGGGCGCGGCGGAGCTGCTCGGCATCGACCCGATGTACGTGGCCTGCGAAGGGCGCCTGGTCGCGGTCGTGGATGACGGGCAGGCCGAACGTGCCCTGGCCGCCCTGCACGCGCACCCGCTCGGCGAGCAGGCCGCGGTCATCGGGCACATCACCGCGGACCAGCCCGGCATCGTGCTGCTCAAGACCGCTTTCGGCGGCACCCGGATCGTCGACCTGCTGGTCGGGGACCCGCTGCCCCGGATCTGCTGACGTACCGGCTACCGACGTACCGGCTACCGACTGGCCGGCTACCGCGATCGACGCGAGGGGAGAGACCGCGTGCACGAGTACGGGATCACCGAGAGTGTCGTGACGGCGGTGACGGAGCGGATGCCCGGCGTCCCCATCGCCTGCGTCCGGCTGGAGATCGGCTCGCTGTCCGGGGTGAGCGCCGACTCGGTCCGTTTCTACTTCGGGCCCGCCACCGAGGGGACGAGCCTGGAAGGGGCCCGGCTGGAGATCAGCGAGGTACCGGCCCGGTGCCGGTGCGGCTCCTGCGGCCAGGAGTTCGAGCCGGACGGGCCGATCCCGCTGTGCCCGTGCGGCAGCCCCGACGCGGCCGTCCTGTCCGGCGGCGAGATGCGGATCCTGTCGGTCGAGGCGGCGGAGGCGCCAAGCGGGGCATGAGGCCCTCGCGGCAACCCGCCGGTCTACTCATCCCCGCACTCATCCGCGTCCGCCGCAGCCCCGTTCGGTGGCCAGCCGGAGCATGGCCCCTGTCATCTGCGCACGGGCGGGCGGCGCGGGCAGCAAGGACGGCTCACCGGCCTGGCTGAACGCATCGAGCATCAGCGCCGCGAACCGCCGCCAGGCGCCCGGGGCGTCCCGGCGGGTGACATGCACCACCGAGGCGTTGGCGATCAGCAGGACCAGGAGGTCCTCGGCCACGAAATCCTGGCGCAGCTGGCCGGTGGCCTTGGCCCGGGCGACGAGCCTGGCCACGCGCTTGTTCGCGATCTTGCGCAGCTGCTCGATGCGGTCGTCGGTGGGCAGCGTCATGGACAGCAGGTCGGACAGGCCGCGATCGTCGGCCTGCAGCTCGCAGATCCGCTCGACGAAGCTGGCGAAGCCGGCCCACGGGTCGCCGATGGCCAGGGCCTGCTCCGCGGCATCCGCGTACTGGGCGATCTTGTCCACCAGGGCGGCGGCGACCAGCTGGCCACGGGTGGGGAACCGGCGGTAGAGCGTGGCGATGCCGACCCCGGCCCGCAGGGCGATCTCTTCCAGCGGCGCTTCGAGACCTTGCTCGGCGAACACCTCCCGGGCGGCTTCCAGCAGCGCCATCCGGTTACGCTCGGCGTCCACCCGCAGCCGCCGCGGCGCCCCGGCGCCATCCGCGCCGTCCGCGCCATCCGCGCTGGTCGGGGCGGCCGGGCTGGTCGAGGCGTCCATTCGCCCATGGTAGATGTGGAGGGCATCCTCCGGAAACTGTTAGGGTGTTCCGGAAATCATCCTCCACATGAGCGGCGCCTGCCTTCCGCGGCCTGCCCGTACTGCCTGGAACCACGCCCTGTACCGCCTGGAATCCGGCCCGCACCCGTCCGGAACGGAGAGAGCGACATGGAGACCGACCCTGACCGCTGGATCGCTGCCGTGCGGCACTCCCACGACGCCCTTCGCGCGCTGGCCGGGCCGCTGACCGCCGAGCAGCTGCGGCAGCGCTCGTACGATAGCGAGTGGTCGATCGCCCAGGTGCTCTCCCATCTGGGGTCGCAGGCGGAGGTCTTCGGCCTGTGGCTTGAGGCCGGCCTGACCGGGCAGGAGCCGCCCGGGCAGGAGGTGTTCGGCCCGATCTGGGAGGCGTGGAACGCCCGCAGCCCGCAGGCGCAGGCAGCCGACTCGCTGCACGCCAACGAGGCGCTGGTCGAGCGGCTCGAGTCGCTCGACGACGGCCAGCGGGAGCGGTTCCGCCTGCTGCTGTTCGGGATGGACCTCGACATCGCCGGGCTGGCGCGGATGCGCCTGTCCGAGCACGCGGTCCACAGCTGGGACGTGGCCGTGGCGCTGGACCCGTCCGCGACGGTGGCCCCCGAAGCGGTCGGCCTGCTCGTCGACACGCTCGGCCAGCTCGCGGGGTGGACCGGCAAGCCGGATGGGAACAAGCGGCAGGTGCAGGTGTCGGCGAGCGATCCGCAGCGGCACTTCACGCTGGAGACCGGCGAGGCGGTCACGCTCGAACCCGCCGCGGCCGGAGACCGCGAGGAGCCCGGCCCGGAACTGCGGCTGCCCGCCGAGGCTCTCATCCGGCTGGTCTACGGGCGTCTCGATCCTGCCCACACCCCGCCCGTCGAGACCCGGGGGGTCGATCTCGACGAGCTCCGGCCAATCTTCCCCGGCATCTGAAGCCCGGGCCCGAGACGAAAGGACCTCCCGTGCGTCTTCCTGTCAGGGCGCGTGACCTCCCCGGCCGCATCGCCACCGGCGGCTACATCCTCCACTCCGGCCTGGAGAAATGGCACGGCGACGAGGCCCGCGCCAAGGCCCTGCACGGCGTCGCGGCGCGCGCCTTCCCGGTGCTCGAGCGGATCCCGCCAGAACGCTTCCTGCGCATCCTCGCCGCCAGCGAGATCGCCATCGGGTCCGCGCTGCTCGTCCCGGTCGTGCCCAACGCCGTGGCCGGGGCGGCGCTCACCGGGTTCTCCGGCAGTTTGCTCGCCATGTACGCGCGCACCCCCGCCATGCGCAAGCCGGGCAGCATCTGGCCGACCCAGGCCGGCATGGCGGTCAGCAAGGACGTCTGGATGCTGGGGATCGGCCTCGGTCTCGTCGCCGACGGCCTCACCGGCCCGGACGGCAACGGAACCGCTCCCCGCTGATCCGCCCCGGGGCCTGGCGACGTATCACGGAACACAGCTGATCGAGGGGAGCGACCAGATGAGTTTCGTGCAGATGTTCCAGTTCACCACCTCCGACCTGGACGGCGTCCGCCGGGTAGACGAGGAGTGGCGCAAGGCCACGGAGGGCAAGCGCACCGTCCGGCGCGAGGTCCTGGCGGCCGACCGCAACCAGCCCGGCCGCTATTTCGCGATCGTGTTCTTCGACTCCTACGAGTCGGCCATGGAGAACTCGAACCTGCCCGAGACGCAGGCCGCGGCGGCCAAGTACATGGAGCTCTCCGACGGGGCGCCGGTCTTCTACGACCTGGACGTCATCGAGGACCGGGCCTGACCGGGCCAGGGCGGTAAGGACGCCAGCTCCGGTACCGCGCGGTCCTGCCGGTTTCTGGCTGACCGCGCGGTACCCGCTGCCTGACGCCGGCGGCCGGGCGGCCTGGGCAGGGGCCCCGCCGGCCTGCTGTCGGCACAGTACGGCACAGTGGCAGGCATGAGCAGAGCAGAAGGCACGTTCGATATCGACCGCTTCGGCACCGAGGAGCCGCACGACGACCGCGCGGGGGTGCAGCTCGCGCGGGCTCATATCACGAAGACCTTCCACGGGGATCTGGCCGGCCACAGCGAGACCGACATCATCACGGTCCACACCGAGCACCCGGCGGCTTACGTGGGCATCGAGCGGTTCGAGGGCACGCTGCACGGCCGGAAGGGCGGCTTCGTGCTGCAGCACAACGCGGGCGGCACGGACGGTGTGCCCTGGATGACCTGGAAGATCGTCGAGACCAGCGGCATCGGCGACCTGGCCGGGATCCGCGGCGAGGGCCAGATCATCATCGGCCCGAATGGCGCGCACTCCTACGCCCTGGACTATGAGCTCTGACCAGCGGCCAGCCGAACAGCACCAGGGCCGCGGCGAGCCGCTTCGCCGCTTACCTTCCGTAATACAGCAGCGGTATCATCAATGTATGACAAGTGCTATGACAGTCCGGCTGGACGAGGACACGGCCCGCCAGCTCGCCGAACTCGCTGAGCACTACCCCAGCCGCTCGGCGGCCGTCCAGGAGGCCATCCGCCGCGCCTGGCGCCAGCTGCAGGAGGAGAAGCTGGACGCTGGCTATGCCGCGGCGGCGGCTGAGAACCCGCATTACCCGTACGAGTCCGCAACGGAGGCGGCCGTGCTGCGCACGCGCCGTGGGGCGCGGCAGGCGCGTGGCGATGCCACATGAGCGTGACCCCACAGCGAGGGCAGGTCTACCGATGCGATCTCGGCTATGGCCCCAAGCCGTGGCTGGTGGTGTCCAACAACTCCCGTAACCGCCTGCTCTCTGACGTGATCGCCATCAGGCTCACCACCACGGCCCGCGATCTGCCGACCTGGGTCAAGCTGGCTCCCGGCGACCCTCTCGCCGGCTACGCCAACGCCGACTGCATCGAGCAGCTGGGCAAAGACGAACTCGGCGAGTACCTCGGAGCCCTCTCGCCCGCATCGATGCGCGCTGTCAACCAGGTGATGGCGATCGCGCTCGCCATCACCTGACAAACCCGCGAGTGCCTACAGGCCCAGCCGACGGTCGCCCACCGCCATCGCGGCGCCAGCTACTCCACACACCCATGACCTGCGCCAGAGTGGAGCTTGGCGCGTCTGTCCAGATGACGCCATCTGCGGATGGTGCTCCTGGGCCGAGCCGGGCGGACTGTCATCTCAGACTCCCTTCAGGGCCGTTCGCGGTTTCCGGATGAGGCGCTCCTCGGCCAGCCCGCGGGTCATGGTCGCCGACCTGGCCGACGTACCCGGTATCGGCTGGCTCGCGGGGAGGCGGAATGGTCACCGCGGGCCCGGCGGCACTCACCCGCCCTGCCCGCGCGGCGGGGCGCGCGCGCTCACCAGCCAAAGCTGATCCAGCCGGGCCTCACCCCCGCGCCGGCGGCTACAGCGCGGCCAGCCCCGCTGCGCGGTCGCGGGCGCCAGCCACCACTGCCTGGCCGAGGCTGATCCCGCCGTCGTTGGGCGGTACCCGCGCGTGGCTGAGCACCCGGAACCCGGCTTCCTCCAGCCGGCCGGTGACCTGGCCGAGCAGCAGCAGGTTCTGGAACACCCCGCCGGACAGCGCCACCGTGCCCAACCCGGAGCCGTCCCGCAGCGCCACGCACACCTCCGCGATAGCCGCCGCCGCCCCGCGGTGGAACCGGGCGGCGATGACCGCGGGTGGGACGCCGGCCAGCAGGTCCTCGGCCGCCGCCCGCACCAGGTCGGCGCCGCGCACCCGCAGCGGGCCGGCCACGCCATCGGAGCCCGCCACGCCACCAGGGCCCGCCACGCCACCAGGGCCCGCCGCACCACCAGGGCCCGCCACCTCAACCGGGCCCGCCCTGCCCAGCCCGACCGAGGCGCGGTAGGCGCCGCGCTCGGCCGGATCGGCCCACTGCTCGAGCTCGATCGCGGCCTGGCCCTCGTAGTTGATGGTGTCCCGCACCCCCAGCAGGGCGGCGACCGCGTCGAACAGCCGGCCCGCGCTGGAGGTGAGCGGCGCGTTGACGCCCCGCCGCGCCATCGCCAGCACCTCCTGCCACTGGCTGGCGTGGCGCCCGGCGACCATGAGGCCGGCCGGCACCTCGCCGCCCGCATACGCCGCGTCCAGGTAGACCGCCGCCATCCGCCACGGCTGCCTGATCGCGGCGGCGCCGCCGGGCATCGGCACCGGCTCCAGGTGGCCCGCCCGCTCGAAGCCGGCCAGGTCGGCGAGCAGGAACTCCCCGCCCCAGATCGTGCCGTCGGCGCCGAACCCGGTGCCGTCGAACGCCACCCCGATGACCGGGCCCTCCTCCCCGTTGTCGGCCAGGCAGGAGGCGATGTGCGCGTGATGGTGCTGCACCCCCACCAGGTCCACGCCGTCGCGCTCCAGCGCGTACTTCGTCGACAGGTACTCCGGGTGGAGGTCGTAGGCGACCACCTCCGGCTCGGTGCCGAACAGCCGCTGGAAATGGCCGATGCCCTCGGTGAAGGACCGCAGGGTCTCGAAGTTCTCCAGATCGCCGATGTGGTGGGAGACGAACGCCCGGTTCTCCACCGCCAGGCAGAACGTGTTCTTCAGCTCCGCGCCGCAGGCCAGCACCGGCCGGGGCAGCCGGGCGGTGAGGCCGAGCGGCTCGGGCGCGTAGCCGCGGGACCGGCGCAGCAGCGTCTGCCTGCCCCGCCAGGGCCGGACGACCGAGTCGTCGGTCCGGATGTGGATCGCTCGGTCGTGGGTGAGGAACGCGTCCGCGATGCCGCCCAGCCGCGCCAGCGCGTCACCGTCGGTGTAGGCGATCGGCTCGTCGGAGACGTTGCCGCTGGTCAGGACGATGGGGCGGCCGGTCTCCGCGAGCAGCAGGTGGTGCAGCGGGGTGTAGGGCAGCATGATCCCGAGCTGGCGGTTGCCCGGCGCGACCGCGCCCGCGACCGGCGCGGCGGCCAGCCGCGGCAGCAGCACCACCGGCCGCCGGGCACTGGCCAGCAGCGCCTCGCCGGTCTCGTCCACCTCGCACAGCTCCCGCGCGGCCGCCACGTCGGCGACCATCAGCGCGAACGGCTTGTCCTCCCGGTGCTTGCGGGCCCGCAGCGCCAACGCGGCGGCCTCGCTGCCCGCGTCCACCGCCAGGTGGTAGCCACCCAGCCCCTTGACGGCCACGACCTGGCCGCCGGCCAGCAGCCGGGCCGCTTCCGGCAGGGGGTTCCCCGCCAATTCGTTGTGCAGCCTGCCGAGCAGGCGCAGCCGCGGCCCGCAGACCGGGCAGCAGACCGGCTGGGCGTGGAACCTGCGGTCCGCCGGGTCGTGGTA
>Ga0335077_10002345_pt1 | contig 22597 bp, 19 predicted proteins | sample Lox_Sample_31_FD_207151 | JGI IMG/M metagenome (GOLD analysis project Ga0335077, IMG submission 207151) | Soil microbial communities from Loxahatchee National Wildlife Refuge, Florida, United States - Lox_Sample_3.1 | ecosystem: Environmental > Terrestrial > Soil > Wetlands | place: USA...
GGCCTTTGTAGACAAATCCCTTTTCCAGAAACGCGTACAGTATTTCCAGCACCACCGACTCATACTGCGGCGTCATGGTGGAGTAGGGATTGTCAAATCGCCCGAACACGCCGATCCGCTTGAATTGCTGCCGCTGCAGGTCAAGATATTTCTCCGCGTACTTGCGGCACGCCAGGCGCACCTCCAGCGGCTTCATCTGGAGCTTCTTGCCGCCCAGTTCCTTATCGATCTTGATCTCGATGGGCAGACCGTGGCAATCCCAGCCGGGCACGTATGGCGAGTCAAACCCCGCCATGGTTTTGCTCTTCACGATGAAATCTTTTAAACACTTGTTGAATGCAGTTCCCATGTGAATCGGCCCATTCGCATAGGGAGGCCCGTCGTGCAGGACGTAGACCGGCGCGCCCTGCCGCGCCCTGCGGATGCGCTGATAAATCCCGCTTTGCTCCCAGTGAGCCAGCAACTTGGGCTCGTTCTGCGGCAGATTCGCCTTCATGGGGAAGGGGGTTTTAGGCAGATTGATCGAGCCTTTCAGGTCCAGCGGCACGCGGCAAAATTCTCCCAAATAGTTGATTTTCCACATTATAGGGAGTGCTGGCACGAACGTCTATCGCGTCACCCTGTCCCCACGCCAAAAGCGTGGCTGACCATCTGGGTGAACACAAATAAAAGCACTTTTTTAAACAGGAAGAAAGCGTGTACAATTTTGCGTAAGTAGTCCCCCGCTACGAAGCATCTAACGGTGTGGGTGGCCACCAAGGTTCCTGTCTGACAGTGAGTTAACAGACTGACGGATTTTCATAGATCCGGTGGCGTAAGCAACTTGGCACGTTATCTGCTCATCAAGATGAGAGGGAACATACGGCGCTCAATTCCCTGAGTACAATTTCGGGCCTGACCATGCCTTCACTAACCGAACCCAGAACCGAATCTGCCCCCGAGCTGAATCTGCTGCTCCCTAAAGGCGCGCTGGATCAGCCGCTGTGGAAGTCTCTGGTCCAGAATGTCGAGGACTTCCTGTTTCCCAAGAAACTGCCACCACTGGTGCTGAGTTCCCGCCCTGTGCCTGTGCGCGACATTTGGGGTTTCTACAATTACCGCAAGAACGGCGTCTTGGGCTCCACCGCGATGCACATTCTCGCGCTGTTGCTGATCGTCGGCGGGACCATCCTGGCCCGGCGCATGGTGCGGACGTTCACTCAGTCCGGCCACGTGATGACGGTTATCTCTCCCGATGAGATTCCCTCGCTGCCCCCCTCGAAAACTCAGGCGGGCGGCGGCGGCGGCGGCGGTGATCGCGACAAATTCCAGGCGCCTAAGGGCAAGCTGCCCAAGTTCTCCATGGAGCAGATCACGCCTCCGATGGTCGTAGTACGTAACCCTGACCCCAAGCTGGCGGTGGATCCGACGGTGGTAGTTCCGCCCCAGATCAAGCTGGCCAGCAACATGCCGAACCTGGGCGATCCCATGTCGCACTTGCCTTCCGGCCCGCCTTCCAACGGCACGGGCTCGGGCGGCGGAATTGGTTCCGGTTCCGGCGGTGGCGTAGGTTCCGGTGAAGGTCCCGGCGTTGGCCCCGGTCATGGCGGCGGCATCGGTGGCGGAGTATTTCGCGTGGGCGGCGGGGTTTCAGCTCCACGCGCTTTGTTCTCGCCCGATCCCGAATATTCGGAAGAAGCCCGCAAAGCCAAGTTTCAGGGTACCTGCGTGCTGTGGCTGGTGGTAGGGCCCGATGGCCGGCCGCGCGACATTCGCGTAACCCGCAGCCTGGGCCTGGGCCTCGACGAAAAAGCCATCGAAGCCGTCAAGCAATGGAAGTTCGAGCCTGCTTTGAAAGACGGCAAGCCGGTGGCGGTCGAGATCAACGTCGAGGTCAGCTTCCGCTTGTATTGAAAAATCTTCGAGTTGCATAACACGGCCGCAATCCGCGGCCGTTTTGTTTTGCAGAGGATCTCTCCTGATTTTACCTTCCTGGCAGCGCCACAAATTCCACTCTGCTTCGTCTGAATTGGACGCGCCGGCGCCAACCGCGTCCCTGAGCAACCCGGAATGACTCAACGCAGTTTTCATTCTCTGAGCTCTACGTGCTGCATGGCAGGGATCGGGCCTTTACACCAAGCGGGTTCAGGAAACGACAGAATTGGTCGACCGAGTCTGTGGCGTAGAGTTGGATCTGGTTCTCAGCGTTTGCCGAAACGCACGCTGGCTCACAGACGATTTATGACGCAGTGGTTTTCTATTCTGGGCACGCGGCGCCCCCGTCAATCCAGATTTTCATCTGTGCGATCGTGTCGGGCCGCGAAAGCGGCGGCGGGGTGCGGCCTTCGCCCGGATTCCAGCCCCAGCCAACCAGGTTGTCATTGGCGACATGCTCGAGCAGGGCCTTCAGAGTCCGCCCGCCGTTCTGCCTGGGGTCTTTTATCTGCTTGCAGAGTTCGCCCGGCGAGCGTCCGGCGAACACCATCTTGTGTTCGGGAGGGGGCAGCGCCCACTTCAGGTTTCCGGGTGGCAGGTGCTCACCCGGGAGGTTCGCCGTCTGGTGACATGCGTTGCAATGCATTCCGTACACTCCCAGGCCACTAGGCCCGCGGGTTACGTTCTGCAGGTGCATGTGGCTGTCATCCCCCTGGAGAGGAGAGTCGCCCGCGGGGTGACAGTTCTGGCAGCGAGGCGAGGTGAGCACGCGATAGAACTGCAGGAATGCCGTGCGCGAGGCGGCCGCGTCCGGCTTGGCCGCGTCGGCCGCCAACCAAGGCAGCAGCAGGGCAGGGGTTACGGCCAGCCCAAAGATCGCCAGCCACCGGACAACTGTCGCCAGCCCGCCCCGCCCCCTCTCGCTCGACCGGGTAATGTTCATAGTCCACTCCCTTTTCTACGCAAGATCACTTGGACGGATGGGTAGTCGCCGAATCCGTTTTCCCGATGCCGCAAAGATAGCGTTGGTGAGCGCCGGTGCCACGGGAGGCACCCCCGGCTCGCCCACGCCAGTGGGATTTTCCGTGCTGGGAACGATGTGCACCTCGATCTCGGGCGATTCGAAAATGCGCAGCATCTGGTAATCGTGGAAATTCGACTGCTCCACTTTTCCGTCTTTTAATGTGATCTCCGTCTTCAGAGCCGCCGTCAATCCGTAAATGATCCCCCCCTCCATCTGCGCCCTTACGGTGTCCGGATTGATGCTCAGGCCGCAATCGACTGCGCAAACCACCCGGTGGACGTGGACACTGCCCTTCTCCACCGAAGCCTCAATGACCTGGGCGACATAGCTGTCGAAGGAGAAATGAGTGGCGATACCGCGCCCGACTCCAGGCGGCAGCTTCGACCCCCACTTCGCCTTCTCCGCCGCCAGGTCAAGTACCCCGAGCATTCGCGGCTGCCTGGCCAGCAGCGCGCGCCGCAGTTGGTAGGGATCCTTGCCACCCGCATGAGCTACTTCGTCGAGAAAGGCCTCGACGGAAAATCCGGTATGTGAATGTCCAACCGAACGCCACCATTGCACCGGCACACCAATCTGCGGGGTGTGCAGGTCCACCTGCAGGTTGGGAATGCCGTAGAGAATGTCCGCGGCTCCTTCGACTGAGGCCGAGTCGATGCCGTCCTTGACGCCGAAAGACTCAAACAATGTTCCCTGCATAATGGACTGACCGACGATGGTGTGGGTCCAGGCGACCGGATTGCCCGATGCATCCAGGCCGGCAACAAAGTGGTCATGCCACATCGGGCGGTACCAGCCGCCTTTCAGATCGTCTTCACGCGTCCACACCACCTTTACCGGCGCCTTGGCAACCTTGGCCACCTGAACTGCCTCGACCACGAAGTCGGAGGCGGGATTGGCCCGCCTGCCAAACCCTCCGCCCAGCAGCGTGGTATGAATCTGTACCTTCTCCGGCGGCAATCCCGCGGTCTTGGCCGCGTTGGCCCGGTCCACGGTCTCGAACTGGGTTCCCGTCCAGATTTCACAGCCGTCGGCCCGCAGATCGACCACGCAGTTCAGCGGTTCCATCATGGCGTGCGCCAGGTAGGGAACGTCGTAGTCGGCGAAAATTGTCTTGGCGGCAGACTTAAGAGCACCGTCAGGATCGCCCGTCTTCTTGGCGATGGCTCCGGGCTTTTGCGCCGCCTCGGTGAATTCCCGCAACATCTGTGCGCTGGAAAGACCGCGGTTCGGACCCTCATCCCAGTCGATCTTCAGCTTGCCCCGGCCCACCTTCGCCGGCCAGAAGCCATCGGCGATCACAGCCACTCCGGTGGGCACTTGCTCTACGGCTTTCACGCCAGCAACCTTCAGGGCTTCAGCGGGATCGAAGCTGGCGACCTTCCCGCCGAACACCGGAGGGCGCGCCACCAGCGCCGTCAGCATTCCAGGAACGCGTACATCCAGCCCGAACTGCCCGCTGCCATTGATCTTCGACGGTGTATCCAGCCGCCGCGTCGGCTTACCGATCAGTGTGAACTCTTTGGCGGGCTTCAGAGGAATTTCCGCGGGAGTGGGCAGTTTGGCCGCAGCGTCGGCCAAAGAACCGTACGTGGCGTGCCGCCCCGTCGCCCCATGAATCACTACGCCCTTCTCCACATGACAGCTCGATGTGTCCACATTCCATTGCTGTGCGGCCGCTCCCACCAGCATGATTCGCGCCGCAGCGCCCATCTTGCGATATCGTTCCCACTCGGCTGGAGAGGTCGTGCTTCCCCCAGTGAGCTGAATGCCGAAGATGGGATGGTTGTAGACCTTGTCTACCGGCGCCGACTCCACCCGGATTTTCGACCAGTCCGCTTCCAGTTCCTCGTTGAGCAGCATGGGCAGGGAAGTGTAGATTCCCTGGCCCATCTCGGAATGCGCCGAGATCACGGTGACGCTCTCGTCAGTGCCGATGCGCACAAAGGCATTGAGCGGGTACTCCCCTTTTTCCGCGGCATGCGCAACGCGCATCGCGCCAGGCAGCGCATAAAGACTCACCAGAAGCCCGCCCCCGACCGCGGCCCCGGTCCGAATGAACTCCCGCCGGCTTACCCGTGCTGACGCGCTCATTTCGCCCTCCTCTCGCCGGCCAGCGCGGCCGCGCGATGAATGGCCTTACGGATTCTCGGGTAGGTGCCGCAGCGGCACACATTTCCACCCATGGCTTCATCGATGTCCTTGTCGGTGGGCTTGGGGTTTTCCGCCAGCAGGACCGCCGCGCTCATGATCTGGCCCGACTGGCAGTAGCCGCACTGCGGCACATCCATTTCAATCCAGGCCCGCTGCAAGGGATGGGTGAGATCGGCGGACAGCCCTTCGATCGTCGTGACGTGCTTGCCCGCGGCACGCGAAACCGGGGCGACGCAGGAGCGGATCGCGCGGCCATCGAGATGCACCGTGCAGGCGCCACAAAGCGCCATGCCGCACCCGAACTTCGTCCCTGTGAGCCCCAGGGAGTCGCGCAATACCCAAAGCAACGGCGTGGATGGATCAACATCGACCTGGACTTGCTTTTCATTGACGAAGAAGCTTGTCACGGCGGTTCCTCCTCTTCTTGCCGGCTGGAACTTCGGTTGACGAGTTGCGCCAGATGGTTGCAGGGGATTATAGGCTGCAAGGTTTCCGGAAGAAAAGCGTCATGCAAAATCGCTGTGTCAGCTCAGCGGCTCGCAGAGTATGGTCGAAGCCGTGACCTTCGGCGGCGCCACGCTCCCCGCGCAGCACGGGATGAGTCATTCGCGGAAGAGACCGTTGATTGCGGCTCGCTTCTACTCTTTCAAATCCACGTGCCGCACATCTCCGATTTCGCGGCCCAGGAACCGCGTTCCTAGGCGCCGGAATTTCTCCGCCGAATCCGTGGCGAAGAAATGAACTTCCGCACTCGCAGATTGTGTTTGAAGCTCGCCCAGGGCTGCCTTTACCGCCTCCGCAGTCGATTGCGCCGAATCCACAAGGGTGACATGCGCCGGCGCGATCCGCTGTAGCAGAGGCCTGAGCAGGGGATAGTGCGTGCACCCCAGCACCAGGGCGTCGGCCGACTGAAACCCATCCGCAAAGGCTTCTTCCAGATAAATGCGCGCCACTTGCTCCGTCACGGGATGCTCGACCCATCCCTCTTCCACCAGAGGCACGAGCAGCGGACAGGCCTTCTCCCGCGCCTCCACTCCGCGCGCCCGCAAAGCCTTGAGGTAGGCATGGCTGCTGATGGTGGCCTCGGTCCCCAGCACTACCACCCTGCGGTTCCTGCTCGCCGCCGCCGCCCGCGCTGCTCCCGGTTCGACCACCCCGATCACCGGCACATGCGCCGCCTGCTCGATGCGATCAAGGGCCAGCGCCGTAGCGGTGTTGCAGGCGATCACCAGCATCTGCGCCCCGGTCTGCTCCAGAAACTGCGCCGCCTCGACCGCATACTTGGCCACGGTTTCCACTGACTTCGAGCCGTAGGGGAGGCGCGCAGTATCGCCGAAGTAGAGGTAGTCCGCGTCCGGCACCGCTTCAAGTAAAGCTTTAAGTACGGTCAGGCCGCCGAATCCGGAATCGAACACGCCGATGCAGGTTCTCGTGCGCACTGGAATAGTGTACTCAGATTATGAGGAACATTGCCTTAAGCGCCGAGGAAAACCTGATCGGCGCCGCCCGTGAGGTCGCGGCAGCGCTCGAGGCAGGTTGTCAGGTTCTTTACAGCGAGGATTTTCAACACGGCCATGCAATCGATGGGCTGAGAATCCAGAACCCGTTTGCAGAATGTTTCTAGTGCCGCGTCTCTTCCAGATGCGGCCGTGCGCCGAGAAGGTTGTTCTGGCCGCAGCACGCCCCCGGGGGGATCGGCGATCCGTGAGGGCAGGTGCGGGGATGTCCCAGGAAGGTGCAGATCTTGTCGGTCGCGCCGGGCGAGAGCACGTGCTCGAACTTGCAGGCCTGCTGCTCGATTTCCGTCTCGCTGTCCATGGCCAGGCTGTCGGTAAATAGGCGTTCCGCCAGCCGGTGGCGGCGAATCACATCCGCCGCACGCTGCCGGCCGCGCTCCGTCATCTCGACGATCATGCTCCCGTCGCCGGTGGAAACTCCGTCCGGTTTCAGAGCATCGTGGCAGGGATTCACGAACCGTCGGTGATGGTGCGACTCCGGCGGATGTGGCTGCGACGTCAGCAAACCCATTTCTGCCATTTTTTCCACCGCGATGCTCACCGGCAGTGCCCCGTGCACTTCCATGCGCCCGACCTCGGCGATTTCGCCGTGTTCATCCAGCACCCACAGTTCTTCAAGCACCTCGTCGAACTGCTCCTCATCCGACATGGCGAACACTTCCTGCGCCGCAATGCGCCCGTGATGCAGCTCGATCCGCCGGTCAGCCAGACGCGCCACCACGGGATCATGCGTCACCATCACGATCGTCCGCCCCTGCTGGTGCAGGTCGCGCAGCAGCCGCAGTACGATTTCTTCGTTCAGCGCGTCCAGGTTCCCGGTCGGCTCGTCTGCCAGCACAATTTTGGGATCGTTGATCAGCGCCCGCGCAATGCACACCCGCTGCTGTTCGCCGCCCGAAAGTTGCGAAGGCAAATGGTAAGCGCGGTCTTTCAGGCCCACGCGCTGCAGCGCGTCCAGCGCTTCCTGCTCGTCCGTCATGCTGTGGAAATACTGCGCCAGCATGACGTTCTCCACCGCAGAAAGATAGGGAATCAGGTGAAACTGCTGGAAGACAAAGCCGATCTTCTCCGCGCGCACCCGGGTCAATTCGCCGGCGGAAAGCTGCGCCACATTCTCGCCATCCAGCCAGATCTCTCCCGAACTCGGACGATCCAGGCAGCCGATCAGATTCACCAGCGTCGATTTGCCCGAGCCCGAGGGCCCCATGACCGCCACCCACTCGCCCGCCTCCACATGAAGCGAAAAATCGTCCAGCGCACGGATCATCCCGCCCGGCGCATTCGCGCGTGCGGCATAGGAACGGCAGACGTGGTTGAGCTGGATCATTCTGGACTGACCTTCCTCACTCTCCCCTCAGGATGTTAGCAGGTTCCACCCGGCGCAGCAGCGAAATTGGCAGCACCGCCGAAAGCAGCGCCACCAGAATGCTCCCCGCTGCTATAACGGGAAAAACCCCGAAACGCGGCGCCACCGGCGCATGAAAATTCACTCGCCCGATCCACGCGGCAATACCCACGCCAAGGACGAAACCGAGTACCGCGCCCACCGCCCCAAGCACTCCCGCTTCAGCCGCGAAGAAACCATTCAGCACCCGCTCCGGCGCGCCCAGGGCCTTCATAATGGCAAAATCGCGACGTCGGTCATACACCCAGCCAATCAGCGTGGCCAGCACGCACAACGCCGCGGTCGCAATGATCAGCACTGCCGAAGCCAGCAGCGTGTTGCGCATCTTGCCCAGCACCTGCGCTTCCCCTTCCATGATCTGGCGCACCGGGCGAACCTCCGCCTCAGGCAGGGACGCCGCCAGCGCTTGAGTCATGGCGCTGATTTCTTTGCTCGAACCCGAAACCGCGATCTCCACCGTAGAAGGCTGCACTCCGGTCCAGGCCTCAAAATCGTTCAGCGCAAGATAGACTCGACTGTCCTCAGCCGCTCCGGTCTGCAACGTGCCAACTGCGGTCAGGTGGGCTGTCTTTCCCTGAAAACTCAGATCAAATGGGCCGCCGTTCGGACTTACCGCCGGCGCCGCACGGCTTCCAACTAGAGCCTGCTGCGGCCCTGTCGGCCAGTTGCTCACTGCCCACCAGCCGTTCAGGCGGCGCGCCAGCGAGAAATCCGTACCTGCTACAACTACCGGCTGCCCACTCCCGGTGCGAGCTACCACGTAGGCAAATGGCACGGCGAGTCCCCGCGCGCCGACTGTCGATGAGATCGCCTGCACCGCGCTCGCCGGCAGAGCTTTTCCATCCCTGCCCACGACCACAACGTTGGCGCCGTAGTTGCGGAATTCTCTCCGCAACTTGGCCTGCACGTCGACGTAAAGATTCAGCATCGCGGTGGCGGCCGCAGCGGCCACCACCATGGCCAGCAGCGCGGAAGCGGCACGGCCGCGGCGCAGAACCGCAGCCCGCAGCATCATGCGCAGGAACATCGAAGTTCGCCTCGCAGGATCGCGGCGGCGCGCCGCTTCCGGAGCGCGTGATTCGCTCATCCTTCACCTCGCAAGGCAAACACCGGATCGAACCGCACCGCACGCCGGATCGCGGCCGCGCTGCCGGCAAACGTCACCAGCACCGCCACCGCCAGAATCATCGGCAAAAGCACCGGAGCAATCGAAATCTGCGCTCCGAAAATTGAGCGCCCGATCTCGCGCGCCAGCAGCGCTCCCCCGGCGAAGCCGGCAGCGCCGCCCAACAAACCGAGCAGCGCCGCCTCGGCGAAGAAGAAAAGCGCGATCATCACTCTTCCCGCGCCCAGCGCCTTCATTAACCCGACCTCCGCGCGCCGCTCGAAGATGGCCGTCGCCATGGCCGCCGAGACTGCCAGCGCCGCGGCGCACAGCGCTGCCAGCGTCACCAGGAGCATCAGGCCTTCAATCCGCGACAGCACCGTGCCCTCATTCTGCGCCACCTGGCGAATCTGTTCCGCGTGCGAGTGCGGAATCGCCTCCTGCAGTTGAAAGGCGATGGACTGCGGATAGGGCGAGCAATACCAGCGGTCGTAAACCTCACCGCTCATGGAACGGGGATCGCGACGGGCCAGGGCATCCTCCGGCTTGGTCATAGCGCTCACGTAAACCCGCCGCACCGCCCCAGGCCGGCCGAGGATGGCCTGCGCCACGGCAAGCGGCCCCACAATCTGCTCGTCTTCCACCCCGCCGGTAGACAGAATGCCTGCCACGCGATGAGCCGAGCCCGACAGGGAAATCTCATCCCCCGGCTTGCGCCCTAGCTGCGCCGCCAGACGCGTTCCCAGCAGCACATCTGAAGACTCATCATCCGGCCACGCCCCCTCAACCTTCCACCAGGGATGCGTCGTTCGCACACCGGTTACGAACTCTTCCTTTCCGAAAGTAATACGCTTGGCGAAATACGTTCCCAGCAGCGGGGTCTTCTCCGAGCCCGGAAGTTGTGCATTTACGGGAAGCATGGGAGCAAAGCCGAGAATATTATTCCGCCAGAACGTTCTCTTGATTTTCGGCAGATCGGATTCGTTGAGGTAGGCGCCGTCGCTGGGCGGCTTCAGATTTACGCCCCCGATTTCCAGATCGAGGGAGTCTTCCTGCGGAGTCACGACGATGTTGGCGCCGTAGGCCCGCAGTTCGCGGCTGATCTTGTCGCCGATGTCGGTGGCAACCGCAATCATGGCGGTGGCCACACCGACGCCCAGCGTCACCGCCGCCCCCGCCAGCAGCTTACGCCGCGCTTGCCGCCGGAATGACTCGTACACCAGCCGTATGAACATGGATCATTGCTGGAACAAATGGCTGCCGGCCTGCAAATCCGGTTCGCGAATGATTACCGCATCCGCCGTGACCTGGGCCTTCATCGGCACCGGATTGCATCCCCCGGCCGTTCCCACCGACTGCGGATTGATCGGCGCCGCGCAATTCTTGCATATCACGCCGTTTGGCCCTTTGTAGAAACCCACGGCTCCACAGATTTCGCAGGCGTCGAACACGGTCGCGATCGTGCCGTCCGGCTTTTGATAAAGCCAGAAGCGCACATCCGCTCCATTTTCCTTCACTACGTAGCGATGCAGGTCGCCGTCGGACACCTGGGCCACGGGAATCCGCAACTCCCCGTTCTGGAAAGCCACCTCGGTCGCAGGAGAGAGTTTCGTTGTGCTCTTCGCATAAATGAACTGTGCGGTCACCAGAAGTATGAAGACGAATGAAGTGACGTAGACGGAGCCCATCCACAGCCGCTCCCGCCTCGCCGTCCAGAGCATCTTGCGGCGCTGCGCCGGCGAGGCCGGAAGTGCGCCCACGTCCCGCCGTTTCAGCTCGAACAGCACCATCAGCGCCGCCAGGGCCAGGATGGTGGTGAAGAAGAACCAATCGTTCTTCACGATGGGACCAATGATCGCCATTTCGCGTTTGGAGGAAGGCAGAACGCCGTTTTCCGAAAGCTCGTGCAGCCCGCTCACTACCAGCTGCACTGCCACGAAGAACAGGATGACCGTAGTCACACGAAAGAATTTCTGCAGGTTGATGCGCACGCTGCCTTTGACGAAAATCACCCCGAAGACCACCGCCCCGGCCACGCCCAGCAAAGTCCCCAGAAAGCTGAGCAGAGCGCTGGTGTTGAAGGTGACGCCCGCCAGCATCAGCACAGTTTCTACGCCCTCCCGCACAACCATTAGAAACACGAACAGGAAAATCCCCAACAGCGAACCTCGGCTCGCCAGGGCGCCCAGCCTGCCTTCAATTTCACCTTTGAGTTTTCGCCCGGTGCGCATCATGAAGATGACCATGCTGACGACAAAAACCGCGGAAACCAGCATGATCCAGCCTTCGAACTTGTCTTCGTTGAGATTGGACCGGGAGAGCAGGATGGCTACGGCGATGCTGCCCAGGAAGGCTGTAACCAGCCCGGCAAACACCGCCTTGCGCAGCCGCTCCTCGCCCGCCTTTTTCAGGTACGCAAGGGTAATGCCCACGATCAGCGCGGCTTCCACGCCTTCCCGCAGGGTTACAATGAATGCCTCGATCATTCGGGAAGATAAACCCCTAATGCAACTCAGTTGCATTTAGTCCGACCTCTCAAGCATACGCGCCGGACAAGGGCACGTCAACGCGGGGGATGGCCGAGGTGCTCAGATACCGGGAATGGAGCGCCTTGAATTGAGCCCGGATGTAACGAACACCCGGAATAGCCGTCCAAATTCTTCACCCACCTGTGAACCCACACAGCCTCCTACAGCCGCTTCAGGAACCGCTGTGCCTCCACCAAGTCAGGGAATAACCTCTCCTCTGCCTTGAATTCCGCCGAATGCACACAGCGCCGATTGCCACGCAGCTTCACCGGATGCCTCAGGTGCAGCATCTCGTGATACACGATGTATTCCACCGCGTATCGCGGCACCTGCGGATGATCAAATACCCGGCTCACCACGATCGCATTGTGTGCCGGGTCATAGTGCGCCAGGCTGTTGCGCGCATGGTCGCGGCTCCAGGTCATCTGCGGCCGGCCGAGCAGGCCGTGAAAGAAACGTGCATTCAACCCGTCGAATACCGCTTCCAGATCGTACGCGTGTCCCTGAGCGGACGCGATCCGCTTCCGGCCTCTCACTTGGCGTAGTAAATGCACCTTTTGTGTGACGTCGTGACCTGCCGCATAACGGCGGAAGCGCCACGCAAGTTCACGTTCGATCGGCTTGCGGTACATCTTCGCCAGCAGGATATGAGCGACAGCCCGCAGCACCGGCTCGGGCGCACCTTCCAGCAAATCCGAAAGCCGCGCTCGCAGTTTCCCATGGCGCAGCCGGATCGTATTCCTGAGATTGGCAAAAGGGTAGAACTCCACTGCCAGTTCCGGCATCTCCGATCGCGGCCGCAGTTCTCGAAAGCTCTCTCGGAATATGTGCAGCAACCGCTCGCTCATTCTGCACAGATTAGCACGGGAAAAAAGAATGTGGCGCGGGCGCCCTCGCCCGCGAAAAGCCGGATTCAGCGGGACCGTTTCAGGAGAAAGTGCATTTAGGCGAAAAGATCGCCGTTGAGACCGAGAAGCTCGTTGATGAAGGCAAGAAGCGGAAGGGAAAACGCAAAACTTAGAGATCGCCGAATTTTGCACTGGGAAGCTCGGACGCACTTTAGTCACTCACAATGTGGAAAATTCGCACCGAAAGGTTTGCAGACTCTTGACAGCCACAACCGAACGGCGCATTGTTGCGAGTAACATTGCCCAGTAAAAGCAAACGAGCCACCGTTGGCGCGGTGGCTGTTGTAAAGCTTCGCCGGGGAGTTTACGAAGCACGGAGGCTGCTGGCCTTCCCGCTTTGCGAGTAGGCCTACCTCCGGTAGCCATCCTACCGGCGCTTCTTCTTGTTCTTCGCCGCCTCTTCCTGCTCGGCCAGCATCTTGCGATGGTCTTCGATGCTGTCGTCCACGGTCTCCAGGGAATCACGCAGGACGAATTCGTACTCTGAAGCCTCCTGCTTGGTGACGTTCGCCGCATCCCGTATGGCCAGCAGCTTCGACTGAAACTCCGTGTCGGCCTCGATAATCAGCTTCAAGGGTTTACGCAAGTCATCCTTGCGGTCGGCGAAGTTATCAACGTTGTCGTTGAGCTCGTTATAAATGGTGAGAAACTCGTCCAGGCCGTCGTGCGTCTGCTGGCCGCGGTCTTTCGCTTTGGCATCGGCGCGCACCTTCTCCAGATTCACCAGCCGCAGGCGCGCGAACTCCACGTAGAGCTTGAACCTCGTTTCCGGTTCCTGGGCCGCATCCCGCAACTGGTCTACTTCCAGAGGATTCAGCACCTCCCGCCGTCTCTGAGCATAGCCCGACGGAAACAACATGAACGCAGCCAGACAGATCAGCCAAAATCGCAGCGCAAACATCACTTTCCTTTGCCGAACATATGGTTCAAAAGGTTCGTGCGCAGGCTCTCCAGGTGGTCCACCACCGCCTGCACCGGCGCCTGGTCCTCGAAGTTCAAGGTCCCCTTCATATCGTGCAGGCGCTCCGACATCTTGCGGATCTCGATCTCGGTGTTCTTGAGGTGTTTGCGGGAGCGCACAGCCGCGTCCGTCGCCTTGTCGGAATCACTCGACAGCAGGTCGAGCGCTGCCTTGGCCTCATCCACCTTGCCCTCGGTATAGAGACCGTCGGCCGTCTTCAGCTGCAGCTTTGCGGCCCTCAGGTACAGGTCAGGCTGGTGGTCGACCGGCGCTGCCTGTGCCTGCGCCCTCAGGTCAGCGGCGTTTTCCTCTTTTGTGGCCAAAGTCGCGACAGCCAGAGCAAGAACGGCCAAAGCGATTACCAGCACACGCATAGGGTTGCGACCAGTCTACAGCCACCGGGGCCGGCTGGGTAACTCGATCAGTCTTCGCCTGGTGCCCGGCAAAGAGCGCGCACTTCCGCTATCTCTTCGGCTCCAAAGCAATCAACCGGTGCTTCGCCTGCCATTCCTGGTCAGGATATTTGCCGTTGGCGGTGTCGAGAAACAAGTGGTAGTTCTCCCGCGCATGCTTCACGTCGCGGAGGTGGTCATAGGCTGAGGCGCGGAGGAAGTACGTGATGGGAATCTCTGGCAAAAACTCCTTCCGTTTCTCGAGTGCGAAGATCACCCGTGCATAATCCTTATTTTCGCTGGCGGCAAAAGCCAGGTCCCCATACGCGCTCCCGAAATCAGGCTTCAATGCAATGGCGATCTGGAATTCCTGCTGCGCCGCCGCAAACTTCCTCTGCTCGAGCAGGCTTTGCCCCAGCGCATCGTGCAATTCCGCGTCTCGCGGACTCCCCTCCACCAGCGTGCGATACCGTACTTCGGCCAGATCGTACTTCTTTTCCCTGGCGTAAAGCTCGGCCAGGTCGCGTTGCAGCCCGGTATCCGCTGGAGCCAGCTTCAAAGCCGCCTCCAGCTCCGCGATAGCATCCGCGTTCTTTCCCGCCGCCGCCAGGACCCTTCCCAGCTGCCTGTGTACGGCTCCATCTTCCGGATGCACCGCCGCCAGCTTCCGCAGAAACTCCTCCGCCTCAGCGAACCGGCGGCCCCGCATGTAGAGATTCGCCAGCCCGGTCAGCGCGTCAGCCGAACCGGCATTGATCGCCAGCGCCTGTTTGTATTCCTGCTCGGCATCGGCGAAGCGGTTCTCTTTCTCCAGCAATTGCCCGGCCGCCAGATGCGGCTCAGGATCTTTCGGCAGCAGCACCGCCGCCTGCCTATAAGCCTCAGCCGCCTCGTCCGGCTTGCTGCCTTCGAGAACATGCGCCAGCCCCAACCAGGCGCGCGCCCTGCCTTCCGCAGGATGTCCGGTTGGCGTCAGCTTGGTGGCGGCTCGCAGAAACTGCTCCGCCTCCGGCTGCCCCGCCTTGGCCAGCATCAGCCCAAGATTCAGATTCGATTCAAAGACATCGGGCTTGGCCACCACCGATTTGCGATACGCCGCAATCGACTCCTCCGTCCGGCCCAGCGCGTTATACACGTAGCCAAGGTCATACCACGCCTGAAAATTACCCGCGTCAGCCGCCACCACTTTTTGCAGCAACGGCTCAGCCCCGGCCAAATCCCGCTTCTCAATGGCTGCTTCCGCTTGCGTTAGCTCGGGTGGAAAAGCCGCCTCCGCCACGCGATGGTGGCGCACGGTCTGCCCGGTCGATTGCGCGGCTGCAGGACCGCAGAGCGCAGCCAGTAGAAGTCCTACACAAGCGACTCTGAAGCTGGGAATCATCGTGACAGAGTAAAGAAGCGAAACCAACCAGGATGCCTGAACAGCTCTAACTGGAATGAGACGCGCTGTCACCATTCCGGCTATTCAGTAAGATGCGCGCCAGAAACTGGCCCGTATAAGAATTCTCCAGCTTGGCAATCGCCTCCGGCGTTCCCGCCCCCACCACGTACCCTCCGCGCTCCCCGCCCTCCGGCCCCAGGTCGATCACCCAATCCGCCGTCTTGATCACTTCCAGGTTGTGCTCGATTACCAGGATTGAGCCGCCGGCGTCGATCAGCCGCCGGAATGCCGCCAGCAGCTTGCGGATATCGTCAAAATGCAGCCCGGTCGTAGGCTCGTCGAAAATGTACAGCGTACGGTTCCGCAAGCCCTTCGCGGCCGCCGCCATGCGCGACGTAGGCTGCAGATGAGCCGCCAGCTTCATGCGCTGCGCCTCGCCCCCGGAGAGTGTGGTTGCCGATTGCCCCAGCCGTAAATACCCCAGCCCTACCTCGTCCAGCACGCTCAGCTTCTCCACGATCTTGGGAGCGCTGGCAAAGAAGTGCAACGCTTCTTTCACCGTCAGATTGAGCGTCTCGTGAATATTCTTGCCGTGGTAGCGCACCTCCATCACCTGCGGCTTGTAGCGCGTCCCTTTGCACTCTTCGCAGATCAACTCCACATCCGCCAGGAATTGCATCTCCACCGTGACGGTGCCGTCGCCCTGGCACGTCTCGCATCGCCCGCCGGGAACATTGAACGAGAAGTGGCCGGATGTCAGGCCGCGTTTCTTGGCCTCGGGAAGGGAAGCGAACAATTCGCGGATGCCGTCAAACGCTTTGATGTAAGTAACCGGATTGGAGCGCGGTGTCCGCCCGATGGGAGACTGGTCCACCAGCACCACGCCGTCAATGAATTCTTCGCCTTCAAGTCCTGACCATCCCTGAGCTGCCGGTGGTCCGCCATTACTCTGGTTTTTGGCGGCCGCGATGCCTCGGTAAAGCACATCGTGTAGCAGAGTGGATTTGCCCGACCCCGAAACCCCGGTGATCGCCACCATCATGCCGAGAGGAATCGTCAGGTCAATGCTTTTCAGGTTGTGCACCCGCGCTCCCGAAATCTTGATCTGCGCCCGCCCCGGCTTCCTTCGGGAAGGCGGAAGCTGAATGTGCAACTCCTCGGATAGATATCGCCCGGTCAGCGAAGCCGGCGCATGCAGAATCTCATCGTAGCTCCCATCGGCAATGAGCTTGCCGCCACTCTCTCCCGCCCCCGGCCCCAGATCCAGGATGCGGTCGGATGCCCGCATCACCTCCGGATCATGCTCCACCACCAGAATCGTGTTCCCCAGATCGCGCAGCTCGTGGAGAATCTTGATGAGCCGCTGAGTGTCGCGGCTGTGCAGCCCGATCGAAGGTTCATCCAGCACATAAAGCGTTCCCACCAGGCGGGAGCCCAGCGAAGTCGCCAGCTGAATGCGTTGCGCCTCGCCGCCGGAAAGGGTTGAAGCCAGCCGGTCGAGCGTCAGATATTCCAGGCCTACTTCATTCAAAAAGCCCAAGCGCTCATTGACCTCACGCAGAATGCCTTCCCCAATTTCGGTCTCCTGCTCCGTGAGCTGGACCTCGGAGAAAAACTTCGCCGCGCCTTCCACCGTCATGCTGCACACCTGGCAGATGTTCTGTCCGTTGATCTTCACCTGCCGCGCCTCCGGCCGGAGTCGCGCGCCGTTGCAGGTGGAACACACCGAGTACCCGCGGTATCGGCTCAGAAATACCCGCACGTGCAGCTTGTACTTCTTGCGTTCCAGATGCGCGAAGAAACCGCGCACTCCGGGGAAACGCCCCTCGCCGTCGATAACCCGCTGCTGCTGTTCCGCCGTCAGGTCGCTCCAGGGAACGTCCATCGGAATATCTTCTTGCTTGGCGAATCGTTTCAGCTCCGTGGCCAGCGGACGGTATTTCGGCTTCGTCCATGGCTCGATCGCGCCTTGATTCAACGTTTTCGACTCGTCCGGAATCACCAGGTCGAGATCGAAATCAATCGTGTTCCCGAATCCCTGGCAGCGCGGGCACGCTCCATAAGGATTGTTGAAAGAAAACAGCCGAGGCTCCGGCTCCTCGTAGCGAAGGTTGCAATGCTTGCACTCGAAGCGTTGAGAGAATCGTAGCCGCTGCGGCGGCTGTTCCTCCCGCGGCACGGTCTCGAAGATCACTTCCCCCGACTCGCGATAGCTGATCTCAACCGCGTCCACCACGCGGGCTCGCCCCTCGGGTGAGACCGCTAGGCGGTCCACCAGGAGGTAGACCGGCTCAGCGAAGTTCACATCCAGCAGAGATTCAGGAGTCGAGAACTCGAAGATCTGGCCATTCTGGTAGAGCCGGTTGAATCCCCGTTTCCGCAAGTCAAACAGCCGGTCGCGTAGTGAATCATCAACCGCAGGGCCGTCGTCGCGCCGCGCTGGGCGCATACGCGCAGTTCGCGATTTTGTCTTTGGTTGTGGCTGTATCCCGCTGGAGTTGCCGGTCTTCAGCGGAAACAAAACATTCAGCCGCGTGCCCTCGCCAAGAGCCAGCACGGCAGTCGCCACTTCATCCACCGTTTCTTTCTTCACTTCCCGGCCACACTGAATGCAATACGTGCGGCCAATTCTCGCGAACAAAAGACGCAGGTAGTCGTAAATCTCGGTTGCGGTTGCCACCGTGGACCGCGGATTTCTCGTGCTGTTCTTCTGCCGGATCGCCACCGCCGGAGCGATGCCCTCAATCACGTCAACATCTGGCTTTTCGATCCGCTCCAGAAATTGCCGAGCATACGCCGAGAGCGACTCCACATAGCGCCGCTGCCCCTCCGCATAAATCGTGTCGAAGGCAAGGGACGACTTGCCCGATCCCGACACTCCGGTCACGACCGTCAGCGAATTGTGCGGGATTTCAAAATCGACGTTCTTGAGATTGTGCACCCGCGCGCCGCGAACAATGATGCTTTCCGTGGACATCTGGTGATAGGGATCCCGCAACCGTTCGTTGGGAGCAAAAGAGAGCCGCCAGGTTCTCAGGAGCCGTCAGGAAGGCTGCGGAATCTTACTAGTATAAGGCATTGCCGACGCCGCAACAGCCGCCGCATCTCTGAGACGTTGTGACTTCCTGTGAAGCCACTCCGGAAGTCTGCCCGAGCCTATTCCTGGATTGTCATCCTGAGCGAAAGCGAAGGATCTCACGTCCGCTCGCAGCGGCACCGGCGGCGCAAGGCCTGGATAAATTTTGTCGGGCCGATAGAAATAGTACATACCTCCGGGGACATATCGACGCCACATTGGCCACAACAACAGCTACTTCCGAGTCTGGCATTCAAGATGCAACACAAACGTGAACGCCCGGGTTGGGCGAAGGCCCAGGTTCTCCATTCGATCGCTCTTTGTGAGTTGTTCGCGGGTCACAAATCCATTCGGAAGCAGGTGAGTGATGACATCCGGCAAAAGTGCTGCTTACGCCGTTTATGATTCGCAATCGCTCTGCGTCGAACGCGCCCTGGAAGCTCTGAACCAGGCAGGATTTGAAAACGAAGAGATTTGCGTACTTCTCGCCCCCCAACACCCCATCGCGGAAATCGTCAAAGACGCAGGTCTGGCTCCCGCTCCTGATAGCGCCGCCAGCGCGGCCACTCTGGTGGAGTGGCTGGCTCGAATGGGAGCGGTCGTCATTCCCGGAGTGGGTTTCTTCGTACGGTCGAAACAGTTTCTCGAGGCCTGGCTGGAAGCAGAAAGAGACTCCAGCGATTGCGGGCTTCTTGCTCCCTTGGGGATCGGTGAGGGCGAAGCGCGCCGGCTGGAGGATGACCTGTGCCACGACAGCGCGGTGATTTTTGTCTTAAGCGCGAAAGTCGCGGATGCCGAGTGGGCCAAAGAAATCCTCCTCCGCTCCGGCGCTGGCGCAGCGTCCTGCCTCGGCTGGGAATCCAGCGTAGCTGCGGCATGATCGCAGCCCAACTCGTCAAGTCACCAACTCCGGAACCGTTGTTGGAGGCTAGAGAAGCGGGAACCCCAAAATACAACAGCCCCGATCACTCGGGGCCGCAAGCCGACCTTCAATAAGCGTAAGAAACCTACTCGTCCCCTTTCTCCGCGTCCCGTTTCCTCCCATACCGCACTGCTGCTCCCACGCCCAGTGTCATAAATCCTAACGGTGGCACCAGCAGAATCAGGACGCCCCGGCTGATCGCCTTCTGCCCGTCTTTGGCTGCGCCCGCCGCGCTGGTGTAGCACATGGAGCAGCCCTGCCCAAACGCCGGCACACCCCAAAGCCCAGCCAGTACAAGCCCGCAGATCAGTCGCTGCCTCATCTCGCCGCCGCCCCCAGGTGCAACAAGCGGACTGCATCCGGCAGAAAAATACACATCAGCGAGAGGCAGATCACCAGCGAACTCATAGTCAGCCATTTCATGCGTGAGATTTCGAACTTCATGTGCATGAAATAGGCAATGATCAGTCCCGCCTTCAAAAGGGACAGTCCCATCAGAATGCTCAGCATCCGCACCGGCTCCATGTTCTGGTAAGCCAGGTACACTTCGATCCCTGTCATCACCAGCAGCGCAATCCACACCCAGATGAACTGCGCCCTGCCGTGATGCCGGTGCTGCTCAGCAACCTGTTCCGCCATCGCTACTTGAACCGCATCCATGCGTTCAGTTCTCCTTGCGCGGATTGATTCCGAGTTACTACCTTGTCATCCTGACCGAAGCGAAGGGCCTATGTAACACCCGTCCGTCAATCGCGAATCCGCCGACAGCTTCCCTACACAATCCTCGTCGACATCAGATACACCAGCGGGAAAATAAACATCCACACCAGATCCACAAAGTGCCAGTACAACCCCGCCACTTCCACATCGGACGAGTCATAAACCTTCGGCTTCAGGAACAGGATCACCGTTAGCACAATCGCTCCCAGCAGCAAAGCGTGCGCTCCGTAGTGAAACGGACTGTAAGCCGGCGTTGCCAGCCAGGCAATGAGCCAAAGCCCCAGCAGGATCGGAATGAACTTCTTGCGCAAGGCCACCGCGCCCAGATAGATCACCCCGATGGTCACGTGCAGCATGTGCATGCCGGTCAGGCCGAAGAAGGTTGCGGGAAACTGCGGAACCGTCTTCGCGACGTCGGCAAACTCAGCGCTGGGATGCCCCGGCGGGGTGGGGAACACCGGCAGGGTCAGACCTTCGGCAATCAGGTTCGACCATTCCCGTCCGTGCAGAATCACGAAAGCCGTGCCGCATGCCATGGTCGCCAGCAGCCACCAGAACTGTGCCTTGGCGTTCTTGTACACCGATGCCCGCACAGCCCAAACCATGGTGAGCGAACTGGTGAGCAGGAATGCGGTCATCAACGTGGCATTGCGAATACTCTCCGAGTGAAACGGAGTGGGCCAGTTCGGTGTCGACACTCGCCCGTAGGTGTAGGCGAACAGCAGGGCTCCGAAGGTCAGCGAATCGGAGAGCAGAAACAGCCACATCCCGATCTTCTTGGAGTAGGTACCGAACAGCGACGGCTCAAACGCATCTGCCGTCATACCGTGCTGCACCACGACATCAGACATGGGCCAGGTCTCCTATAGCGCCGGCGCTTCGCCGGCGTTGTGGCGCGGGCGCCCTCGCCCGCGTCTTTGCTTACCGCATCACCAGCAACAAACCAAAAATATAAACCCACAAAAACGCCATGAAGTGCCAGTACCAGGCACTCACATCCACCACGATGCAGCGCGCCTCCAGCGGCTTCTTGAGCAGGGAAGTGCCCGCAGCGTAAAGCATCACCAGCAGACCGCCCACCAGGTGCACGGCATGCGCCGCCGTCAGCAGGTACACAAACGAGCTGCTGGGATTGGTGGCCAGGTAAAATCCCCGATCCTCCAGAGCTCGCCACGCCATCCATTGTCCGGCGAGAAATCCTGCCCCCAGCACCACCGTTGCGCCCAGCCAGGGAAAGGTGCGTTCTCTGCCTACGCTGACCCCGGGTATCGACCCGACCCCTGCCAGCGCCACTCGCTGAATCATTCGCCGCCGCGCCATTTCCATGGTGATGCTGCTCGCCAGCAGCAATATCGTGTTCACCAGCAACAACTGCACCGGCAGATTCACCGGAATCCAGTCGCGCACGTATGAGTTGGTGCGGTCGTCGAATGTCGGCAGTCCCTGGCGGAAAATGTAAGCGCTGGTGAACGCCACAAACAGCATGACGATCGCCACCATCAGCACTACGATCCCCAGGCGCGCCCGCCGCAACCGGTGCCGGTAATCGGCATACCCGTTGCTGCCGCCACCTCCGCCGTTCCCGCCGCCATCGCGGACAGGCGGTTCACCGCCCGCTCCGCCGATCCGCGGCTCCTGTACCGGTACCGAAGAACTCAAAGTCGCCATGTTCGTGTGGCGCGGGCGCCCTCGCCCGCGTGCCGCCATCGCACCAACGGCTGCCCGGATCCGCAGCTAGTGGGCTACCCCAGTGGCCGGATCCGTCTGCATCACGTAATCCTTCGCCGCTCCCGGCACGCTGTACTCGTAAGGCCCGTGGTTCACAACGGGTGTCACCCCGCCGAAATTGTCATGCGGAGGCGGAGTCGCCGTCGTCCACTCCAGCGTAGTCGACTCCCACGGATTGTCGCTCGCCTTCGGCCCCTTGAACATGCTCCATAACAAATTGATCACGAAAATAACCTGCGCCCCGATCGTGATGAATGCCGCGTAGGTCATAAACGTCTGCAACGGCACCAGCTTGGTCTGATACGCCACTTCCGTAAACTGGGAATACCGCCGCGTCTGCCCCGCCATGCCTAAGTAGTGCATGGGCATGAAGATGGCATAGGTGCCAGCGAGGGTGATGAAAAAGTGGATGCGGCCCCAGGTCTCGTTCATCATGCGCCCGAACATTTTGGGAAACCAGTAGTAGGTGCCGGCGAACATGCCGAAGATCGCGGCTACGCCCATGATCAGGTGGAAGTGGCCAACGACAAAGTAGGTGTCGTGCAGCGGGATATCCAACACCGGCTGCGCCAGGAACGGACCGCTCAATCCACCCGAGACGAAGAGGGAAACGAAACCGATGGCGTAGAGCATCGGCGTATGGAAGCGCACCCGGCCTTTGTAAATCGTGCCCAGCCAGTTAAAGGTCTTGATAGCCGAAGGCACGCCGATGCACATGGTCATGATGGAGAAGGCAAAAGCCGAATACGGACTCATGCCGCTCATGAACATGTGGTGGCCCCACACCACGAAGCCCAGAATGCCGATCGCCATGATGGCGTACACCATCGCCCGGTAACCGAAAATCGGCTTCCGGGAGAAAGTG
>Ga0335077_10002346_pt1 | contig 22595 bp, 4 predicted proteins | sample Lox_Sample_31_FD_207151 | JGI IMG/M metagenome (GOLD analysis project Ga0335077, IMG submission 207151) | Soil microbial communities from Loxahatchee National Wildlife Refuge, Florida, United States - Lox_Sample_3.1 | ecosystem: Environmental > Terrestrial > Soil > Wetlands | place: USA: Florida...
GGAGAGGATAGCAGAGAGTTTAAGCTGCGTCTCCGGATTCTGCCTTCCTGGCTTCCTGCAGCGCCGAACGCGGCTCGACGAAGACGCACTCACGCGGGCTCTTGTCCGAGCGCAATCCTTCATAGACGGGAGCTCGCATCTTCAGGCCGCCGCCCTCAGTTTCATGCGTCCACTCGGTGAACTTGATCTCCGCCACCAGTTCGGGCTTCGCCCAGTGCATGCCGCGCCCGGTCTGGACTTGGCCATGAAAAGGATTGCGGCTGGTCTTGATCTTTTGCAGCCGCCGCCACATGTCGGCGTGCGAGGCTTCGGTAAATCCACTGCCGGCCTGGCCGACGTGGATCAGCCGCCCCTGGCTGTCATAGAGACCCAGGATCACGGAACCGAAGTGCTCGCGGCTGCCCTTGGGATCGGTGTAGCCGCCGATCACGCACTCCTGGCGCTGGGTGATCTTCATCTTGAGCCACTCGCGGCTGCGCTTCTGGAGGTAACAACTGCGGCGCCGTTTGGCGACGATTCCTTCCAGTTGCTTTGCGGCGGCAGCCTGGAACAGCGCCGTTCCCTGGCCAACGTGATGATCGGAGTAGCGTAAGTTATCGCCGGCGGTAAGAATCGCGGCCAGCAACTCCTTGCGCTTCTCCAGGTCAACCTGGAAGAGAGAGTAGCCATCGAGATAGAGCAGGTCGAAGGCGTAGTACAGGACTGGTATCGAAGCATTGCGGGCGCCGCGCCGGCCGGGCTCGCGGAACCCACTGCGCTGCTGCATCAGGCTGAACGAGGCGCGCCCCTGCTCGTCGAGCGCGACGATTTCGCCGTCGAGGATCGCGGTGCGCGCGCGCACGTTCTGTGCGAGGCCCTTGAGCTCCGGATACTCGCGGGTAAGGGCGTTCTGGTTGCGCGAGACCAGCTTGACCTTGCCGTCTTCGAGAAACGCCACCGCGCGATAGCCATCCCACTTGATCTCGAAGAGCCACTCGTCGTCGTCGAAGGCCTTGTCCACCAGCGTCGCCAGCATAGGATGGATGACGGACGGCATGGGCTGCTTCACCGCACCGTGAATACCATCCAAAACCGCAGAGGCCGCCGAGGAATGGTCTGCTGGTTTCTTCTTGGGCGACAAGGCGCGGCCGGACCGGGCTTTGGTTCCGGTTCTTGATTTTCTTCCCTCTGCGTCCCCCACATTCTCTGCGTTTTTCTTTTTCCGCACCTTCGCGAGCGTCTCCGCGAGCCATGCGTTCTTGGTGGTCCTCGATGCGGCGCGACTGCTCTGCCACTCGGCCGAGCCGGCATCGGAGGCGATCTGGTCGAGCGAGCGCTTGGTCAGGGCCGAGTAGTCGTACTCGTCGATGTTGTAGCCGGGCACGACGTGGTCATCGCGATGCTTGATCAGCAACCACTCCGTTCCTTTGCTGCCCGGACGGCGTGATCGCATGTGGGCCAGCACGAAGCTGCCCTGGAGCTTCTTCCCGTGAAGGCGGAACTTGAGATCGCCTTTCGCCAGCATTTCCGAGGCGTTGCCCTCGGTTTCCCAGGTGCCGATGTCCCACACCATCACCGTTCCCGCGCCGTAGTTCCCGGGCGGGATGGTGCCCTCGAAATCCAGATAGGAAACCGGATGATCTTCCACCTGCATGGCCAGACGCTTGTCGGCGGGATCGAGTGATGGCCCCTTGGGGACAGCCCACGATTTGAGCACTCCTTCCATTTCGAGACGAAAGTCGTAATGCAGCCGCGTCGCCCGATGCTTCTGCACCACGAAGCGCTGTTGGGATGCCTTCTCCAGCTTCGGCGGCGGCTCAGGAGTCTGCTCGAAGCGTCGTTTGCGCTTGTATTCCTCGAGGGCCATGCGCGGTTAGATGTGCCGATCCCGCCGGCGGACGGAATTTGCCTTCTAAGCCTATGCCCAGGTGGGGTCGGGTGTCCCGCCTGACAAAGCCCCCAGCGTCCGTCCGCCAGGCATCTTGGCCTCCCCAAGCTGCTGAATTTGCTTGATTTCCTGTTTCATTGATGTACCCTGATGCGGCGCGACCCCCAATTTTGCAGAGAATAGCGAATGGGCTCGTTTACGGGCGCTTTCGCAGGGTGAGCCTCCCCCTGAAGTTCAACCTTCAGAGCTCATTCCAGTCGAGATGGGCCCTGGGCTATAGGTGTGCGATGCGATTGCTCGCGGTCCTTTGGTGCAGCATGATTCTGGTGGTGGCGATGGTCGCCCAGAATCCTCCTCCGTCTTCCGGCGACACGGGCCAGCAGAACCAGCCGCAGCAGCCGCAGAACCCGCTGCAGACGCCGCCTGCGACCCAACCCGACCAGCAGCCCAAGCCGAGCGCTTCTACCTTCGAGATGGGCAATGCGGCCGGCGCCGGCAAGGACCAGGAACTGGGGGAAGTGCGGCTGATGACCCGTTACACCCAGCTCAATGGCGACACCACCAAGTCGTTCTACGTCCCCGGCGAAAACGACCTGGCGGAATTTAACTATTTCTATGACCACGGGTTCATGGGGCCGCGGCGGATGCAATTCCTCACCATGTTCCGCGCCACCGACGACGCGAGCATCGATCCCGAGCACAATAGCCTGCAGAAAGGCTACCTTCGCATCTACGGTCCGCGTGATGAGTACATCGTTGGCGACGCTCTGGTTAACTTCTCGCTGCTCTCGTTTAACCAGAACATCCGTGGCGTGGATACTTCCTGGAAGTTGGGCGATCGTTGGAAGCTGACCACCGTGGGCGGCGTGTACATCGATCGCTGGGGCTCGATCTGGAACGACGTCGTCGGACGTCCCTATCTGGCCACGGTGGCAGGCAGCCGCCTGGAATCCAAGGTTACCAAACGTTCCGTCCTGGGATTTAACTTCTCCTACAGCAAGGACAACCCCGGTACGCTGCCGCTGCCCTGCGATCCCACCCAGCCCAGTCAAGGCGCCTGCGCCCTCGGCGTGCCACCGCAGCCCGCCGAGAACAAGGTCGGGAGCGTCGATCTAAAGGTGCAATTCCCCTGGGGCCTGCGCATGAACGCGGAGTACGCCTACTCCTTCACCAACTTCGATACCCGCACGCCGTTGGGGGGCGCTCCGCTGCCGTGCCTGTTGAACACGCCGCCCTGCGATACCCGGATGCCGGAGCCCGGGATCGGCACCCAGGGCGATTGGGGCGCCCGCGCTGAAGCCAGCTACCGCTGGCATAAGCTGACCCTTCGCGGCTCATTCGTGCGCTACGAGCCGAATTTTGCCTCCATGAACGCGCGCCAGATCAACGATCTGCAGGATGGCATCTTTCGCGCCACCTACGACCTGACGCATTTCCTGACCCTGGACGGCACCGTCCGCCGATCCAACAACAACCTGCGCGAACAGCTTACGGCTGCGCCCACCGGTTACGAGACTGTCCTGTGGGGCCCGGAGATGCACTTCATCCTGCACGACCTCGGCTTCTACCGGCGCGCCGTGCTGGAGTTCGGCTATCGCTACCGCAATGTGCAAGGGACACGGCCAACCCCGGGGCAGTGCGTCGCCACCCAGCCCACGCTGAGCGCCACCACGTGCCTCAATCAGTTTGCCCGGATGCCCTTCGCCGAACTCACCGTGCCCTACCACAGCACCTTCGCCACTGTGGGTTACGAACTGCGGCACACGGTCGACAACATCGATCCGACGCAGAGTGCGCAAATCCATCGCGTCTATGCCTCGCTACGCGGGCTTTACGAGCTCGGGGGCTGGCACATCAATCCCAACTTGCGGTTTGAGCTCGAACGCCAGAGTCACCAGCCGAATGCAACGGCACAATCCGTGTGCGATCCCTTGCTGGGGCTCGGCGATCCCTGCCTGCTGACCTACGACAACAACCGCCTGTATACGACGGCCCTGCTGGTGGAGGCGCCGCGCTGGTTCATCTTCGAGGCGGCCTATCGCGACACGACCGCCACTATCTTCGGGCCTTCGGGCTATAACCGTCCTTCGTACCGCGGGGCGCTCACCTACAAAATACGCAATGACGAGAACACGCTCCTGGTCTTCTCCTTTTATCGCGCCAATTACTTCTATCTGACGCCCGCCAACCTGACCCCCATCACCGATTACGACGAGCGCCAGATCGGGGTGTCGTTCGTCTACAAGTTCGGCAAGCGCCGCTGAGGAGCCGTGGAGAAAGATCACGCAGAGCGGGCTGGGCACTGGAAGGCGGCGCTGAAGCGCCTGCGGCTGGGGCGTGTGGACCTGCTTATCTCGATTCTGGTAACGCTGGCCGGCCTGCTGGTGTTCTGGCGGGTGGAGATCGTGGGCGCCAATCGCGGCGTACTTTCGCTGCTGCAGACGGTCGAACTACGTTCTCTCGATACCCGCTTCAAAATGCGCGGCGCGCGTCCCCACGATCCTCGCATCGTCATCGTCGCGATCGACGAGAACACCCTGCGTAAACTGGGCGCGTTCCCGGTTTCGCGCGACGCCTATGCCCGGCTCATCGATCGCCTGCACGCCGGCGGCGCCCGCATCATCGCTTTCGACGCCGATTTTCCTGCGCCGGAGAAGAATGCCGCCCGCGATGCGCTCGAACGGCTGCAGGTGCAGATCGGGAAAGACCCCGCCGCGCGGGAGAAGATCCGCGCCCTCGAGCAGACCAGTGACAACGATGCCATCTTTGCGGAGTCGATCAAAAGCGCCGGCAACGTCATTCTGGGACACATCTTCCTCGACCGCGAACGCACCGAGGGCACCGACCCCAAGGCGGCGCAGGATTACTACGACCTGGTTTCGCTGCAGGCTTTTCCGCAAGTGCGCAAGGTGACCAAGAACGGCCGCGACTTCGACATGAAAGCGGCCTGGCCGGGCGACGTGGAGTGGGGCATCGAACCCAACATCAAACTGCTAGCCGAAGCCGCCCGGACCTATGGCTTCTTCAACGCTACTCCTGATGCCGACGGCATCTACCGCCGTGAGCCGCTCGTCGTTCGCTACCAGGACCAGGACTACTTCCCCTCGCTCTCTTTTCAGGCAGCGAAGGAGTTCGAGCAGGTCCCCGACCAGGAAACCGTCGCCTTCATGTCGGAGACCGGCCTGGAAAGCATCCAACTCGGGGGGCGCGTTTTCCGCACCGAACGCAATGGCACGGTGATTATCAACTATGCCGGACCCTACAGGACGTATCCGCAATACTCGATGGTGGAGGTGATCCGCGGCGCGGTTCCCGCGGAAGCCTATCGCGACAAGATCGTGCTGGTCGGCGCCACCGCGCTCGGCGTTGGCGACCTGCGCGCCACGCCCTTCGAATCCGCCGCCATGGGAGTAGAAGTCCACGCCAATACGATCGATAACCTGCTCCACGCCGGCGAGCGCGGCCGCAGTTTCCTGCGCCGAGGACCTACGCAGGAGATGGTCGACCTGGCCTTCATCCTGGTGCTGGGCCTGGGCATGGGTGCAGTCTTCGCCCACAGCCAGCCGCTCTTTTCCACCCTATCGGCTATGCTGGCGCTGGTGGCCTTTGGCGCAGTGGTTTACGAAAGCTTCAAGCACCTGGGCTGGTGGCTGCTGTTCGTTTTGCCCGCGGGCGTACTGATCGTCAACTACGCCGGCGTCACCAGCTTCCGCATGATTTTCGAGGAGCGCGAGAAGCGCAAGATCCGCAAGACGTTTTCGCAATACGTTTCTCCCGGCGTCATCAGCCTGATTGAGCGCGACCCCAAGAAGTATTTCCGCCGCGGCGGCGAGCTGAAAGAGCTGAGCATCATGTTCTCCGACATCCGCTCGTTCACCACCATTGCGGAGGGCATGAGTCCGGACGAACTGGTGTTTCTGCTCAATGAATATCTCGGCGAGATGACCGACATTCTGTTCAAGGGCTGGGGCACGCTCGACAAATATATCGGCGATGCCCTCATGGCGTTCTGGGGCTCGCCCTATCCGCAGGAAGATCATGCCGAGCGAGCCTGCAGCTGCGCTCTCGATATGCAGGCGCGGCTCCATGAGCTGAACCGCAAGTGGGAGTCGGAAGGGCGAAAGCAACTTTCCATCGGCATCGGCATCAACACCGGCCTGGTGAACGTCGGCAATATGGGCTCGGATCGCCGTCTGGCCTGGACGGTGATGGGTGATCCCGTGAACCTGGCGTCGCGCCTGGAGGGCCTGAACAAGGAGTACCACACCGGAATCATCATCAGCGAAAGCACGTGGCGGCAAGTGGGTCCGAAGTTCGTCTGCCGCGAGCTGGACTACACCCGCGTGAAGGGCAAGCTCCAGCCTGTAAGCCTTTATGAACTGCTGGCGTTTGCCTCGGAAGCGCCTCGCTATGCCGATCTGCTGGCGCAGTTCGCAGCCGCGCTGGCCGCCTATCGCCGGCGTGACTGGGATGAGGCAATCGAGAGCTTCGAGGCGCTGCTGGCGCGCTATCCCGACGACGGACCTTCGCACGAGCTGCTCAAACGCTCGCACGAATACCGTCACGACGGGCCGGCCGCGGACTGGGATGGCGTCTACGTGATGAAAACCAAGTGAGTGGAATCTCGCCTGGTTCGAGCAATTGTGGCCTGGAGAGCGATTGACATGGGGACAAGAATGAGAAATCGGACTATCTGGGGTCTAGCCGCGCTACTGCTGCTGGCTGGAGCGGCGCAAGCGGCGCCGCCTGATGCCCCGGTACCGGCACCGAAGGCCGGCAACATCACCGCGTTGCTGCCCACGGCCAACATTGTGCGCGGTCCTGCCAAGCAGGAAGTTACCGCGCTCGCCAAGAAGGGCGACGACGTGGCCTGGAACGATCTGATCCGCACCGACAAGGGCGGCCGCGCACGCATCACGCTACTCGACCAGTCCATTCTGTCCGTAGGCTCGCAGGCGCAATTGCGCGTCATCAAGAGCGACGCCAAGTCGCAGCAGACCTCCATCGAAGTCGGCTATGGGCGGGTGCGCATGGAGGTAACACCCATCACTCAGCAAGGCGGAAGTTTCGAGGTCAAGACTCCGACCGCGGTCGCCGGTGTGATCGGCACCACATTCGGCGTCGATTCCGCTATCGGAAGTACGACGTTTCTCTGCGTTTCGGGAACCACGATGGTGGGCAGCAACGATCCGGCCATCCCCAGCCGCGTTGCATGCACGGCCGGCATGGCAGCCGTCGTCAGCGCCGGCAAGGCCCCGACGACGCGTCCGGCGACGCAACAGGAGCTCCAGCAGTTGGTCCAGGACACCGAGCCGGCGGTGATCAGCGCCATGACTCCCAGCTCGCTTTCCCCCGGAGCCACCGCCGATGCGAGCATCACCGGTACGCAACTGGGCAGCATCAACGCGGTGAGCTCTTCCACACCTTCCGTTACTGCCACCCTGAATCCGGGTGGCACCGCCACCAGCATCGGCGTGCACCTGGTGGTCGCGGCCAATGCCGCGCCAGGGCCAGTGACGCTCACCCTGAGCAGGCCGAGCGGAGTGAATTCGGCGGCGGTGTTCACGATCTCGCCTGGACAGGCTGCGGCAGGGAATGCGCCCAGCATCCAAGGGCTTTCCACCACCTCCGCGCCCGCAGGCGGAGGCTCCACGGTAACCATCACCGGCGCGAATTTCGACGCGAACACCAAAGTCATGTTCGGCAACGTGGCGTCGTCGAACGTGACGTTCGTCAGCTCCACCCAGCTGACCGCAATCACTCCGCCCGGCAACCCCGGTCCGGTGGACCTCACCGTGGTGACCGGAGGCGGCATGACCGCCACGCTTTCCGGCGGCTTCAGCTTCGGCGGGCCGGTGGCTGCCATCAATCCTCTTGAGATTACGCTGAACCCCGGCGCGGCCTTGACGCTCGATGGAAGCCAGTCTTCCGATACCCTAGCGGGCACGACTCTAAGCTACGGTTGGACATTTTGCAGCCTGGGATTCAAGCCGCCGCAGGCGGGCGCCTCGCTATCTGCGCTGAATGCCCCCGTTTGTACTCCCGCGACGGGGACCGTCCCGGGCACCGATTCCACGTTTGCGCTCACCCCGCCGGTTGTCCCCGGCCAGTACTTTGCCCGCCTGCAGGTGACTGACAATCTGGGCGCCAGCGCTGTGATTTACGCCTCGGTGACCGTGAGCCAGCCGAACTATCTCGATCCTCTCACTTGCACCACTTTGCTCGCCCAGGCTTTTTCTACGCTCCAGACCGGGTCAGCGACGGGGAGCGGCTGCGGCAGCGGCGGCCCGGCGACGGTGCTGGGATTTTTCGATCCCAGCTTCCCCGGCCTCACCACGCTGCAGCAATCGCTGCAAGGCGTCTTCCTCACGTACAGCAGCATGCAAGCGCATCTGGTGGGTCCGCAGTTGAGCGCCAGCGGAAATGTTGCGATCGTGACCGCCAACTGGCAGTTGCTCTACACCATCAAGAACGATCCCGCATGCGCGCACACGACGCCCTGCCAGCCTCCAACGTACCAATCCTCGCTCGGAACGGTGACTACGGTTTGGACTCTTACCCCGGGTAAGGGTTATGCGGTGACCGACTTCCGCTACCAGAACGGGTTCGGCCAGGGAACGCTGCCGGCCGTGCCCAATACCACCGCCTCACAGCCTGATCTGATGGTGACCGCGGTGGTTCGCACCGCACCCCAGACTTTCCAGGCCACCGTGCAGAACAGCGGATCCGCTGCCAGCGGGCCGACGACTGTGCATTTCGTTTTGATCAGTCCGCCCAGCACCCAGATCGGGACGGCCGACGGCAACGTGGATGCTGTCCCCGCCGGAGGAAGCGGCATTGCGACCGCGACCATCAACCTATCCTCGGTCACGCAGAATATTACGGCCCAGATTACAGCCACGGTGAATCCCAACTGCACCGTGCAAGAGTCGAGTTGCAGCAACAACACCTCGACCTTCAACGTGGACCTTGTACCGTTAAATGTGCCGCTGCCGGACCTGACCATCACTGCCGTCTCGGTGGCCGGCGAGAGTACGCCTCCGTTTGTGATTGGTACCGGCTTGCAGCAGTTCCAGGCCACGGTAAGCAACATCGGCCAGGGAGCGCTGACTTCGCCGGCCACTGTGCACTTCGCGGTGACGGACTCGCTCGGCGACCCTCCCTTTACGGCCGATGGCACGGTGCCCGCTCTTGCCGCGGGTGCCAGCTCGCCGGTCGCGGTTAGTATCACGATTCCGACCACCATTCCCCAGGGCACCAATGCGCAACTAACCGTGACCGCGAACCCGGGTTGCGCGATTCAAGAGAGCAGTTGCAACAACAACAGCACTGGAAATCTGGCGGTTGTGCTCGGGGTTCCGCCGGCCATCATCGTGACCTCGTCGGCCGGAAATACAACCAACACCAATCCTGTTGAACTGAATGGACCGCTCACGGACGCCCTGACGCTCACGGCGACGCGCTCCGACAACGTCACGACCGGCTCCGTTACCCTCGGCCTTACTGAAACAACGGTCACGAGCACTCCGCCGCAGCTTACTTCCATCCCATACCGTTCCCCGCAACCTGTGGACTTCAACGCTGCCATCGACGGCAGCGGGAATGTCACCACCGGACCCGCTTCCGTCCTGGTGACGCCGTCTCAAGCCGTACCGGCGGCAGGCCCGCAGACCACTACGCTCTACTTCAATATCGGCGACATCACCCTCAGCCTCCCGAGCGGCACAACATGCATCCAGATCGGGGCCGGCAACCAGGCCCCGGTTCCCTCATTCAGCATCAATGCGATCAGCGGATTCAATGTCCCGACCGTCACTTGGCAGTGGTCGGGATTGAGCGGGGTCACGGTGAACCAGGTGAGCGGAACGTCCAATCTCGCCGGCGCCACGTATGCCCTGCCGGCCTTTACCTTCACCGTCACCACTCCTGAGACCGCGACCTTTCTGTTTGCGGTGACCGTCGCGAACGGACAGGGGTCTGCCACCAAGGCGTTCTCGCTGACTTTTAATTTGAGCGCCACGCCTTGCGGGAGCGCTGGTCGCCTTGGCGTTGGCGGAGTCGGTGGCGGCGTTTCTGGCACCTGGTCGCGCGGTGGCTTCGGCGGCGGCATGGCCAAAGCTGTCACTCCAACGAAGACCGGCCCGCTGCCTGACCTGCAGATCAACGCCTCGAGCGTCTCCTTCTCACCTTCCATCCCCAAGCCGGGAGACACGGTGTCGGTGCGTTTCCGCGTGACCAACGCCGGCAATGCCGACGCGCAGCGCGTGCCCATTGCGCTGGTGGTGAACGGTGCGGCAGTCGCGTCGGAAACGTTCGATGTGCGCGCCGGCACCAGCACCCTGGCCGCGCTCGCATGGCCTGATGCACACTCTGTGTCCGGCCACGGCGCGTTGCAGGCTGCCGTGGTGGTCGATCCCAACCATACGGTGGCCGAACAGAGCACGCTGGCGAAATCGGCGCCCCTGGCGCACTTCACCCTGCTCGCCAGTTCGGTGGAGCAGACCGCCGGGCAAACGGGCGGCGCACAGCGCGCCACTCTTGAGCTGGCCGACGGCGGCTGTGTGGGCTTCCGCTTCGCCTCCGGCGCGGGCTCGGCCTGCGGCTCGGCCGACGTTGAGATCTCAGCCGAGCAGTTGTCCAGCGGGCACTTTACGCTGTCGGCACAGATCGGAATCGCCGACCTCGGTTCGGCGTTTGGCGGGGGCAAGCTGGCGGTGGTGCAGTACGAGCAGGAAGCCCCGGCGATCGCCGGCCACAGCTACGCCGTGCAATTGCGCGGCGGCAAGACCGGTATCCTGCGCCTGATGGCGATCCGCAATCCCGGACAAACCGCCGCCGCATCGGGCCAGGTGTTTGGCGGGAGCAAGGTGGCGGGCAAGGTCGGAGCCGGCCCGAGCAGCGGCCCGGTCGAGACCGGCGATGTCTCCGGCGTCCGCACCCCGGGCAGGTCCAAGGCGTACTTCGAAGTGAGCTATCAAACGCAGTAGCTCTGCGCCGCCGGGCGCTCTGCTGGTGGAAGCCCACGCTTGAAGGCGGGGGGCTTCCACCGAAGCCTGTCGGCAATACGTCCCTGTCTCCGTACTCTGTGGCGAGCCCTTCTACTGCACCGTGAAGCTGACGTTCGCCGTGTTCTGCAATCCGGTGCTGGCGGTGCCTGTGACCACGATAGTGTAGTTGCCCGCAGGCGTGCCGGTCTGTGGCGTCGGCGTCGTGACCATGCTGCCGCCACCGCAGGAAATCAGCAACAACATCATTCCGATCAGCAGCAGGAGCATCAACGCTGCCGCGCGCTTGCGCGAACGCCGGCGCAGGCCCACACCCATCAGGGCGATAGCCGGCAGCGGTATCCACAGCGTGTAGAGCGGCGCCTGGTTGCGATGGTGGATGGGAGCGAGCGATGCCGTGGTGCGCGGCGTGGTGGTTATGGTCAGAGCCACAGCCGGCCCGCCCGCCGTGAGCGTCGCTGGAGAGAAGTTGCACTGCGCGCCCTGCGGCAGGCCCGTGCAGGCCAGTGAGATCGCCGCCGGGAAAGGCCCAAACTGTGCGCTGGCGGCTATGTTGAAGCCCACCGAGCTGCCGGCGCCGATGGTGGTCGAGCCGGTGGCCGCTGCGGCCATCGAGAAGGCGGTGACGGTGATGCTCTGGGTGACGGGCGCAGAATTGACTTCGCCGTCGTTTACGACCAGCGTCACCAGGTTAGTACCAAGCGGCATGGTTACCGTTGGGCTGAGTCCGGTGGCCACGCCATTGCCCTCGGGGAACGGCCCGGTCCAACGGTAGGTAAGGGAGTCGCCATCGGCATCGGACGATGCCGAGCCATTAAGCGTGACCGGGGCGCCCAGCGCGCTGGTCGCTGGGGTGGCAACAGCGGAGCCGGCATTGGCCACCGGTATCTGATCGAGCGGCTCGAACAGCGCGAAAGACGAGAGCGAAGTCACCACCGCCACGCCGTATCCGACCGTCGAGTTGAGCGCGACCGTGCGATCTACCCAAGCGCCGTTCTCCAGGTGGAACAGGCGAACCTTCGCAGGGTGATGGAAGCTCTTGCCGTTGAAGCCCAGCGCTACGCCGATGGTGCCGGTATATCCCGCTGTAGTGGTGGCGTTGTAGAAGACAGCCGGCGTGCCCGTGCGGAATCCCGCGGGTGACGCCGGCCCGCTGGCTGCGCTGGCGAGCGTGGTAGTCCCGCCGCGGGAGACGTTGGCGAAGGTCAGGCCGGCCGGCGACTCGCCGGAGGTGCTGTCCACCGGCTGCACCGCCACGTTGGAGCCAGTTACCGTATTGCCGCCCGGCGACAGCCTCTGTACCACCGCGTTGTTGGCCGGGTTCGGATTGGGGACCGGCGAGGTGACGTTGATGGTGTTGCCGTCCCAGCCCGCACCCGTCAGGTTCACCGTGATGGTGACCGTGGCGCTCGAGCCGTTGTCGAGCACGGCCAGCGTGCAGTTAGCGCTCGTGGCACTCGGCGCCGGGCAAGTCATGGTATCGGAAACGGCGGAGACAAAGCTGGCGTTGCCGATGAGTTGATCTCCCAGCGTGACCGAGGTGGCGGCCGAGGGTCCGCCGTTGGCGATGGTGACGGTGTAGCTGACCGTCGTGCCGGTGGAATCCGGGGGCGGGATGACGGCCACCGTGGTCGACAGAGCAGCCGCAGCCGCAACGATGTTGGTCACGTCGTTAGCAGTGTCGTTGGTGGTGTTCACTTCGCCGCCGCCCGAGACCGTAGCTGTGTTTGTGACCTGGGCGGGAGCATTTGCCGCAACCGTGACCGTCAGGGCAATGGGGTCATAACTTGCGCCCGGGGCCAGCACATCGCCGCGGGTGCAGCCCAGCGGCTGCAGCGTGCACGACCAGTTCGAATCACCCGTGCCGCTGATGGCGGTGGCCGTCAGCCCGGCCGGCAGAGCATCGCTGACCGTAACCGCGCCGCCGGTCTGGCCGCCGCCGACATTGCTCACCGTGATGGTATAGGTGGCGCCGACCTGGCCCTGCGCGAAGGGATCACTGTGTGTCTTGCTGATGGCGAGGTCGGGAACGACAATGGTTGTAGGCACGCTGGCCGTGTTATTGGCCAGGTTCAGGTCCTGATTGTTGGGGAGAGAAACCACGGCGACGTCAACTACCGTGCCGGAGGCCGTGGTCGGGACGGTCGCCTGAATGGTGATGACCGCGTTTGCGCCGTTGGCGAGAGATCCCAAGGTGCAAGTCACGACCGTAGCCCCTGTCGAAGCGCAGATATTGCTGGATCCCGCCGGCACGAAAGTAAAGCCGGCCGGCAGCGTATTCGTGACGACCACGCCGGTGGCCGTGTTAGGCCCAAGATTGGTCACCGTGAACGTGTAGCTGATGGCCGTGCCCACGGAGGCCGACGACGGTCCCGTCCCGGTGATCGCCACGTCTGCCGATGACTGCACCGTCCCGCCTCTCACTTGGAATACGTATCGCCCGGGCTGGGTGCTGTTCAGGCTGCCGTTGATCAGGCCGGTCGTGGCGTTGCTGTCCAGGAACGAGCCCGGAACGCCCGAGCCCGGCAATTCGAAGAACGATCCTGCCGCCTGGGAACCATTGGAATACCCGACACGCGCCGAGGAGCCACCCAGTCCGCCCACACCACCGCTGGCATCTCCGGTCTCCCACTGGATCTTGTTGTAATTGAATTCGATATCAAAATCTCCCGCGCCAACGTCGGGACGATTCACCAGAACCATTTGGAACAGGTTGAGCAGGGTGGCAGTGCCTTCGCCGTAGTATTCGACGTTGGGCCAGTTCACGCCGAAAGCGGAGTTGCCGTTCACGGTGTCGCTGCCGTAGGTGGCCAGGCCAGACCCGAGGAAGTCGGTTTCGACGTCCGAGAAATACGCTGCAATGATCTGCAGGTTCGTGGTGCTAAGTGGGAACGGTGTGAACTCCCCGAGCGCCGAACCAAACGTAACGTTGCCGTTGTTATTGACGAACAGCGAGTTGAGCTGCGCGCCAAAGAAGTTGAGTGTGAAGCCTATGGGCACAGCCCCCGTCGAGTTGTCGTCATTCGGGGCCAGGATGCTGCTGGACAATCCAGGCAGGTTCCGGAACGCGCCGCCTCCCGGAGGAGTTGTGCCGGTGACCTGTACGGTCTGAGTGGCGCTGTTGTTGGATGAGTTCGGGTCAATCTCGTTCGCCACCACGTTCACTGTATTGTCGAACGTGCCTGCGCCGGAGGGCACGGCCAACGGCACAAGGAGGAGGTTGACGGTCACGGCGCTGCCGCCGCCGACGGCGAGAGAGCCGAAATTGCACGTCAGCGTGCCGCTCGATACGGTGCAGGGCGCCAGGTTGTCCGAATTATCGACGATGCTGGCGAACACGGTGCCGGCGGGCAGCGCGTCCGTCAGCGTCACGCCCGTGGCTGTATCGGGACCGTTGTTGCTGACGGTGATCTGGTAGGTGACGCTGCCCAGTACCGGGACTGGTGAGGGCGACGCGGTCAGGGAAACCGCCAGGTCGGCGGTCGCCGTAACCACGAAGGTGACGGCGTTCGAGGTCCCTCCGCCCGGCGCCGGGCTGGTTACCGTGACATTAATGTTGCCCGCGCTGGCGACATCCGCGGCCGGAATCAGTGCGGTAAGCTCCGTCGCGCTGACAAAGGTAGTTGGCGGAGTATCGGCGCCGAAATTCACCACTGAGGTCGCCACAAAGCCCGTACCGTTCACCGTCAGGGTGAACTGGCCACTGCCCGGGGCGGCGCTCGCGGGCGAAATCGTGGTGATCGTAGGCGTCGGATTAGGCGTGGAAACCACGAACGCCGCCGGTGCGGAGGTCCCCCCACCAGGCGCGGGGGTTGTCACCGTGACGTTGTCATTGCCGGCGGTGGCAATGTCGCTGGCCAGTATGTTCGCGGTGAGCTGCGTTCCATTGACGAACGTGGTTGCGCGCGCGCTTCCATTGAAGTTGACGGTCGAGCCATTGACGAAATCCGCCGAGCTGCCGTTGGTCACGTTATAAGCGACGGAGTATGCCCCCGAGTTGTCGTTATAGGAGCCCGGCGAACCGTTGTAGCCGCCAGCGTCGCTGATGCCGAGATAAAGCTGGGTCGCGCCGAGGGGAACGTTGAAGATCTGGGTCGTGCCGGTGCCGTCGCCGGTAAGCCCATCACCGATGAAGAACACCTGATCGAGTAGCGGCGAGAGCGTGGTGAAAGCGCTGCCAAGCCCGGATGACGTAAAGTCGAGCGCAGGCGGCGCGGTTCCCGAGGGCCCGCCCGCGGCGACGAACACGCCCACTAAGGACCCGGCTCCCGGGAGGGTGATGCCCGAAATGCTTCCTGAGCCGGTGTTGGAGGAGGTGGCGACGGCTGCCAATCCTCCGTCCGGGTCATTGAGAGTACCGCCGCCATTGAGCGTGATGCATCCTTCCGCCGACCCGCAACCGCTGGTGAGCGATCCCCGCACGCTGGAGAAGGAGACTGACCCGGCCAGCGGCGAAAGGCTGATAGCGCCCGGCACCGTGCCTCCGGCGCCCGCCGCAAGCGAACTCTGGCTGCCAGCCGCATAAATAACGTCGGTGGACTGGACGGTCATGTTGCCGTTGGACGAGGCCGGCACGCCGTTTACTGTCAGGGTGAAGGCGTTCCCGCCCGCTGCCGCGCTGGAGGGAGACAGCGAGGCGATTACGGGAACAGGATTATTCACCACGAACGCGACGGCATTCGAGGTGCCGCCCCCGGCGGGGTTGGTCACCGTGACGTTGAAGCTGCCCGCGGTGGCAATGTCCGACGCCAGGATGGCCGCGGTGAGCTGCGTGGCGCTGACGAACGTGGTGGTGCGAGCGTTCCCGTTGAAATTGACCGTCGCGCCGCTGACGAAGCCCGCACCATTCACGGTAAGAGTGAACGGCCCGCCTCCTACCGTGGTGCTGGTGGGCGAGATGCTTGTGAGCGCCAGGCCGGGGTTACTCAGGGAGAAGTTGTCGATGTATCCGGTGTCGTTGCCGCCGCCGAAGGTGTCGAAAATGCTGGTCCCGTAGGTGCTGACCGCAGCTCCAGCGCAAGGGCCGTTGTCGCCACAGAAGGGAACGCCCGACGCCAGCAGGACGCCATTCATGGAGATGGTGTAAGTCTGGGTGCTGATATTGAACAGGAAATCGAGGTTATTCCAGGCGTTATAGGTCCACGTCCCGACGATGGGAAGACCCGCGGTGATGGCTTGAATCTGGCCTGTCGAAGTAATGTCAACTCCGCCGATGAATCCCGTTAAGTTGGGACCGAGCCCGGCGAATTGCCACTCGGTCTGACTCGAGCTGCTGGCGATGTAAATGCCCGCCGAGAGCTCGATCAGGGGGCCGGTGGACGAATCGCTGTGGTAGGACCCGGACTGGCCGTCTGCTGAGCCGCTCACCGAAACCGCCTGCGAACCAGATTGCACTAAGGTGTTCTCAACCAGCACCGTGCCCGGACCCAAGACCTGCCACCCATCCTGGCCGGCAAGGTTGCCCAGGCTGAACGGCGGGTTCTCAAATCCCGTGGAATACAGACTGCCTGTGCCGGAGAAGACACTTACCGTGAGCACAACGGAACTGGAGTTGTAGGTTACCCCCCAGCTTGCATTGCCGCTCAATGGCGGCAGGTTCACGGTGGCGAAGGTGCCGGAAATCGCAGTGGAGGTCAGAATGGTGAATGAGTTCCCCGGCACTGGGTTAAACCCATTGGTCAAGCTCACATTGAGGGTTCCGGCCAGGTTGGCAGGCCCGACCACGTTAAGCTGAGAGAACTGGGTTCCTAGAGTTGTTCCTCCAATCAGAATGTCGAGCGCTCCGGTCGAGCTTTGCGTGTAGTTACCGCCGCCGCCGATGGTCAGAATGCCCGGCGAGTCGCCCGGCTGGACCACGCCGCCATTGCTCAAGGCGCCACTGACGGTTCCGCTGCCGATCAGCGTGCCTGTGCCGCTGACGGTGACACCACTGCTCAGCGTGCCGTCTACCTGCGCCGTGCCGCCGCTGATGCTGAAGCTCGACAGTGAGTCGGTCGTGGAGGCGGGTACCACCAGGGTCCCAGCCGACTGCGAGGAGGCGCCGGCTCCCGAAATATTGGCCGTGATCGTGCCCTGATTGCTGATCGCCAGGCCGTTGTTTCCGATCTGCCCCGTCCCCTGAATCGTATTGCCGGCGTTGACCAGGGTTGCGCCACCGGAGGTCTCGTTGATGATGGCGGTTCCGCTGCCGGCGGTCGAAAGCGTCACCACGCCGGCTCCCGCCAGCGTTACGTTCTGCCCGCCGGCGATCTGCAGAAACGTATTGTTGTTGGCCGCGCTGATCTGAATGTTGCCGGTATTGTTGATGGTCCCTGTCAGCACGGTGCTGCTGTTGTCGTTCCCGGTGTAGGTTCCGGTATTGGTTACGGGACCACTGGCTGTGCCACCGTTCAATGTGACCGTATTGCCATTGGCGGTTCCCAGACTCCCTCCGCCGCTGGTGGTAAGTGTGCCGCCCTGAACGGTGGTGCCGTTGAAGAACTGCACGGTAGAGCCAGCGCCCACGGCCGCAATCATGCCGCCTGGGCTGCTGATGGTGGTGTTGGTCTGCAAGGTCCCGCCGCCGACGGCTTCGATGAGGTTCTGATTGGTGACCGGAGACCCGTTGAGGATCAGCGGGCCGGCTGCGTTGGCGATGATGGTCCCGCCTGGCTGATTGACCAGCGTCAGGCCGTTGCTACCGATCTGCCCCTGTCCCTGGATCAGGTTGTTCACGTTGGTCAGGGTGCTGCCGCCGGACGACTGATTGATGATCGCCGTGCCCGCCCCGGTCGTAGAGAGCGTCACCGTGCCTGCGCCCGTCAGGGTTACGTTCTGTCCACCCGCGATTTGGAGTGCGGTTACGTTGCCGACAGCGTTGATCTGGATGGCCCCGGTGTTGCTGATCGTCCCTACGAGTACGGTAGTCGTGTTGTTGGGTGCGACAAAGGTGCCGGTATTCGCCAGCGACCCGTGAGTGCTTCCGTCGAGCGTGATGTTGTTGCCCGGCGCGGTTTGCATCAAGCCGCCGTTAGCAGTCGCCAGCGTGCCGCCCTGGATGGTCGCATTGCCGGCGAACTGCACCGCCGAGGTGGCGCCATTCACCATGATCGTGCCGCCCTGATTGTTGACGATGTTGTTGGTCAGGTTCAGGATGCCGCCGCCACTGGCCTCCATGGTCCCGGCGTTAGTGGGAGTGGTGGCGTCGACGGTCAAGGTCTGGCCCGCCACGTTGGCGTTGATGGTTGCCTGGTTAATCAGCACTAAACCGTTGTTGCCGATTTCACCTTGCCCCTGAATGGTGTTATTGGCGTTGGTCAGGGTGGAGCCGCCCGAGGTCTGGTTGATGATGGGAGCGCCGGCGCCGGAGCTGGACATCGTTACCGTGCCCCCACCGGACAGGAGTACGTTCCGCCCACCCGTGATCTGCAGAAACGTGTTGTTACCGGCGGCACTGAGCAGGAACGAACCCGTATTGTTGACTGTTCCCACCAGGATGGTTGCGCTGTTGTTCGCCGCAGTGTAGGTGCCGGAAAGAGTGATCGGCTGGCCGAGCGTGCTTCCATCGAGAGTAGCGGTAGTGCCTGCCGCCGTGCCCAGCACCGCGCCATTGGTGGAGACCACCGTTCCGCTTTCAATCGTGACGCCGTTTACGAACTGTACCTGCGAACCGGTTCCGTCGGCATGGATAGTGCCGCTCTGATTATTGATGATGGCAATGGCCAGGTCCAGAATGCCGCCGCCGGTGGCTTCGAAGGTGCCGCTGTTGATCGGCGCAGCCGCGTCAACGGTCAGCGTTTTGCCTGCGACGTTGGCATCGATGATTCCTGAGTTGACCAGCGTCAGCCCGTTGTTGCCGATTTCACCGACGCCTTGAATGGTGTTGCTGGTATTGGTGAGCGTGGCGCCAGCCGAGGTTTGGTTAATGACCGGCGTACCGCCTCCCGAGGACGACATGGTTATGGTGCCGGCGCCTGAAAGAGTCGTATTTTGACCACCCGCGATTTGCAGCGCCGTCGTGTTGCCGCTCGCCGAGAGCAGGATGGCGCCGCTATTGTTGATGGTTCCCTCCAGCACGGTGTTGGTGTTGTTCTGCGCCGTGAAAGTCCCGGCGATGTTCAGCGTGCCCTGGTGCGTGGACACTCCATCCAGCGTGACGGTTTGTCCCGAAGCCGGTCCCAGCACTCCATTGTTCAGCGTATTCAGCGCGCCGCCCTGGATGGTGGTCGCTGTGAATTGCACCGTGCCGCCGCTGGCCAGGATGGTCCCGCCATTGTTGTTGACCGTGGTGCTGTTGATGGCGAGCGTCCCACCGCCGCTGGCCTCCATCAGGTTCTGATTGGTGACCGAGGAGGCATCGATCGTCAGGGTGCCGGCGGCATTGGCATTGATGGTCCCGCCCGCCTGGTTGACCAGCGCCAGTCCGTTGTTGCCGATCTCACCCTGTCCCTGAATGATGTTGTTCACGTTGGTGAGCGTGGCGCCGCCCGAGGTCTGGTTGATTATTGCCGCGCCTCCGCTGGCGGATAAGGTCAGCGTGCCTCCGCCCGCGAGGGTTGTATTCTGCCCGCCCGCGATCTGCAGCGCCGTCGTGTTACCCGTGGCCGCAAGCAGGATGGCCCCATTGTTGGTGATCGTTCCGCGCAGAATTGTAACCGTGTTGTTAAAGCCGGTGTACGTGCCGGCATTGGTCAGCGCACCTTGCGTGCTTCCATCCAGCGTGATGGTCTGGCCCGCAGCGGGGCCCAGAGTTCCGCCGGCGCCGGCATTGAGCGTCCCGCTCTGGATGGTGGTGCCAGTCAACAGTTGTACGGCAGAATTGGGGCCGGTCGCGGCCAGCGTTCCGCCGGCATTGTTGATCGTCGTGCTTGTCTGCAGCATTCCGCCGGCAGTGGCTTCCATCAAGCCCGCGTTGGTGATCCCGCCTGAGTTGATCAGCAGCGCTCCGGCCGCATTGGCATTGATGGTGGCGCCCGCCTGATTGACCAGCGCCAGTCCGTTGTTGCCGATCTCACCCTGTCCCTGAATGATGTTGTTCACATTGGTGAGCGTGGCCCCGCCTGAAGACTGATTAATCAGAGGCAGGCCGCCGCCGGAGCTGGAGAGGGTCAGCGTGCCGCCGCCGGACAAGCTCAGATTGTGGCCGCCGCCGACCTGCAAAACCGTCAGGTTGGGGCCGGCGCTTACCGAGATCTGGCCGGCGTTCGATATATTGCCGGCGACGGTCAGCTGGTTTCCGTCGCTGATAATCAGGCTGTCGCCACTGTCGATGTACAGGTTGCCCACCGTGGCGATGATGTCGAGCGTGACCTGCGATGCCGGTCCTCCGTTGTCGATACACACATTGACCGACGAACTGTTTGGAACCACGCCCGTGCTCCACTTGGTGGAGTCGCTCCAGTTTCCTGTCCCGCCCAACCAGTTGGTAGTTGTGCCGGTGCAGGTGGTCGTTGCCTGGCTAGTGATGGGAGTGGAGACCGCGGCGGTGTTGTTGGCAGAGTTGAAGTCAGTCTGGTCTTCCACCGCCGAAGCGCCAGCGACGATGCAGCCCAGAGCGCTGTTGGCGCAGGTGTTGCCGCTCGCCGGGGCGACAGCCACAATGGTAACCGTGACGTTCGTTCCCTGGCTCACCGTTCCCAGAATGCAGCTCAGGCTGGTAAGCGAGGCGGGCAAGCCGGCGACACAGTTGCCCTGGCTGCTGGTCGCGCTGTTCACGGTGAGGGCAGGCGAGAATATGTTCACCAGCACCACGTTGGTGGCGGGCGTGCTGAGCAGGTTGCTCACCGTGATGGTGTACGTGATGGAGCCGCCGGGAAGCACTCCGGCGCTGGGATTCGCCGTCATGCTCACCGCCAGATCAGGTTGCACGCTGCTGCCGCCGGTCTGGATGTCGCTGAAGATGATGAACGGCGCCGTGCTCGTCGGATCGGCGTCGATCACGATCTCCCGGTTAGGGTTGACGAAATAACCCACCCTCGGGCTGGTGCCGGTGGTGCCGGAATTGAATGTAAAGCGGCCGCCGAGCTGGTCGATGTCGGTGACCTCGAAATTGGGAAGGACCACGCCCTCGTGCAGTGCGCCGCTTACGCTGTTGGCGTCCGCCGTGACGTTGGTGACAATTCCGAACGTGTTTGAGCCCGAGGTGACCAGCTGCACCTCGTCAATAACCTGCACTCCGCTGACAGCCGGCGCTTGAGTACCGACGGCGTCAAACTGAGAGGTCAACTGGATCGGACCGACCTGAGGCTCGGCTACGCCCCCCAGTGCACCGCTATCGCTCCCCACAAGAAACGCCTGGTTCGTGTTCACCATATAGAAGAAGGGATTGTGCCCTCCTCCGCCGGTGACTGTGACCCGTCCGTTGGCCGCCACGCTGAAGTTGGCGGCCACGCTGTTGCCCGACGGCGTGCTGATGGTGCCGCCGTCGTTTCCGTCAAGGCCGCCTGATATGGTGCCGGTCGGACTTCCGGACGCGAAGGTGAGCGAACCGAGCTGGACCTGCGAGCCACCGGCGACCGAGCTGGCATTGCCTTGCAGGTAGACGACTGCGTTGCCGTTGAGCGCGTTGTTGTTGAAGGCGCAACTGCCGGGGGTGGGGCAGAACGTCGTCGCCTGACGCAGCACTGAGCCGCTCTGCAGGTGGTTGACACTGATGGAATCGGTGCTTGCGGCAAACTGCTCGTTGGCCGACACCACATAGAAGGCGTTGTTGAGGGTTCCTCCAGTAGTGGTGAAGGCGGCCGTAACACGGCCATTGGTGGTATCCATCGCACCCAGCGATCCAGTGAAGGACTCGGCCGTCGTGGTTCCGCTGTCGAATGTTCCGTTATCGTTGGAGTCGAAGCTTCCGAGACTGACGCTGCCCCCGCTCAAGGTGAATCTGCCTGCGCCGACGAACCTGCCTCCAGCCTGGTCGGCGCCTTCAAACAGGAGGGCCCAGTCGCCGTTGAGGGCGCTCTGCGAGAACGCCGTGGTGTCCTGCAGCTTGAAAATGCCGCTGATGGCCGATCCATTCGGCGAAGAAGTCTGGCGGCCGATGATGTGCCCCAGGGAGGCGATGCTTGCCTTAGCCGTCCCCACGCCGCCGACCGCAAAATCGAAGGTCTGTGTTCCCGCCGAGGTATTCAGCGTCAACTGGCCACGATTATCGCTGCCGATGGAGTATGAGCTCGCTGGGGAGGGGTTGATGGCCAACCCGGTGTTGGGACCGGAACTCGCGCTGTTGATATCCATGACCCCGCCGGTGATGTTGCCGGCGCCGTCGGCGGCGAAGCTGCCTGCGATGGCTATGGCCGCGCCGCTGGTGTCGAACCCGCGCAGCATGAACGCGTAATGGCCGCTGAGTTCGAAATTGTTGACGCCGCCCGTATTCGCGCCGGTCGTTACGGTCAGCGTGTTGTTCACCGGATCGGGATCGGTTTCGGGCGTGTTGCTCACCGTGATCGTCGCCGTTAGCGGCAGAGAAACCGCGGTCGCGGTGATGACGCCCGGCGACGATGTGCCCGCGGCAAGAGGGCCGATCGTGCAGGTCAACGTCCCCTGCGCCGTATTGACGCATCCGGAGGGCAGAGTGCCGAAGGTAGCAGCCGTGGTCGGCGAGAACGTGAACACTGCCGTCACGTTCGAGGCGTTGGACGGCCCGATGTTGCCTATGTTCGCGATGTAGCTCAAGGTACTGCCAACCTGCGCGGGCGAGGGTGAGGCCGCGACATTCAGATCGACCGCGAGATCGGCGCCGGGGATGA
>Ga0335077_10002347_pt1 | contig 22581 bp, 17 predicted proteins | sample Lox_Sample_31_FD_207151 | JGI IMG/M metagenome (GOLD analysis project Ga0335077, IMG submission 207151) | Soil microbial communities from Loxahatchee National Wildlife Refuge, Florida, United States - Lox_Sample_3.1 | ecosystem: Environmental > Terrestrial > Soil > Wetlands | place: USA...
CTGTCGGACCAATAGGCGGTGTAAGGCTGAAAGATGGCGCCGGCGATGCTGGGGTCGCCGCCGAAGTTGTGGGCCTGGAAGATGGCCTCGCTGAATTGGTTCGTGGAACCGATATTGGACAGTGTGGCGACGGCGGAAGCGTTGATGGTATAGACGATGGAGTCGGCTGTGAGGGCAATTCCCATTCCGGTCCACTGATCGTATTGGACGGGCACCGGGAGATCGATCCAGACTCCGGCCGAATCGTCCCAGACCCGGTACCGGGGTGCCCCGCCATTGAAGCTCCCGGACGCGTCGATGCCGATACCGAGGACATTGGTCTGCCCCTCGTAGGGACCGGCAGTACCAGGCGGCAGTGTAACGGGCCGGGCGGAAAACTACCCTGCGAAGCGATAGACTGGAGCCATGGGACGAGGGTGCACTCATCTGGACACGATTCGGTTTCAGCACACGAACAAGAGAGGATGCGAGGAGTGTCTGAAGATGGGCGACACCTGGGTGCATCTGCGGCTCTGCCTCGAATGCGGGCATGTGGGCTGCTGCGATTCCTCGAAGAACAAGCACGCCACCAGGCATTTTCAGGCCACGAACCATCCGTTGATCCGCTCGATCGAGCCGGGGGAGTCGTGGGTGTGGTGCTACGAGGATGAGGTGATGGCGGGAGAGTTGTAAACCCGCGCGTAACTTTTCCGTTCCCCGCGAGTATCACCTCCATGCCGCCCTCTGTTGCGTCCGATTTGCGCTATGCGGCGCGTGAACTTTGGCGTCGGCCCGGGTTTACGGCGACTGCAATTCTCTCGCTCGGGCTCGGCGTGGGCGCGACCAGTGCTGTCTTCAGCGTGATCTACGCGGTCCTCATTAATCCGTTCCCGTATACCGGCTCCGAACGCATCATGCAGATCGCGTTGAAGGATAAGGCCGGTAACGACCGGTATACGGGAATAACCGGACCGCAGATCGAGCAGCTCGGCAAAGTGTCCGCGGTGGAGAGCGTGGTGGGGGAAGACGAGTGGAATCTCACCACCACCGACGGCGACCTCCCCGAAGACGTGGTGGCGGTTTACCTCACTACGAATGCGCCCAGCCACTGGGGTACGCCCGCGCTCATGGGCCGCTGGTTTGTGCCGTCGGACGCGCCGCCAGGCAAAGAGGCCGAACCCGTGGTTGTGCTGGGATATCAATTCTGGCAGCGATACTACGCCGGCGACCCGGGCGTGGTCGGGCGAACCATCCAACTGGTGAAAAAGCCGTACCAGATCGTGGGAGTAATGCCGCCGCGGTTCCGGTGGCGCGAGGCGGATATCTACGTGCCGCAGAAGTTCACGCTGGATCCCGCTATCGGTTATGGCGTGACTGTGAAACTGCGTCCCGGTATCTCGCCGCAGCGGGCGAACGCGGAGCTTCAGCCGATTTTCGAACAGTTCGCGAGAGAGGCGCCTTCGCGTTATCCCGACACATTCCGGGTGACCACCAGGAGCATCATCGAGCTCTACGCCAAGCCGCTGGGGCCGACGCTTTACCTGCTGTTCGGCGCGGTGGCGTCGCTGCTGCTCATCGGGTGCGGGAATGTCTCGATCCTGCTGCTGGCGCGCGGCGCGCAACGTCAGCACGAGTTGGCGGTACGTGCCGCGCTGGGAGCCGGGCGGGGGCGGATTGTCCGGCAATTGTTCACCGAGTCGCTGGCGATCGCCCTCAGCGGCACCGCGCTGGGAGTGCTCGTGGCGTGGAAAAGCCTGGCGTTCATCACTGCCTGGCTGCCTTCGAACGCCTTCCCGGCGGAATCGGTGATCGAGATGAACCTGCCGGTGCTCGCGTTCAGTGCCGGCTTGGCCTTCGCGACGGCGATCGTGTTCGGCGTGGCTCCGGCAGTACAGCTTTCGCGCCCGGACGTGGCGCGCGTGGTACAAAGCAGTACGCGCCGGGTGATGGGAAGCGTACATGGCAAGCGCACGCACAGCGCTATGGTGGCAGCGCAGGTGGCGCTGACCCTGCTCATGCTCACGGCGGCGGCGGCCGCCGGCAAAGGCTTCCTGCACCTGGTAAACATGGACCTCGGATACGACCCGCACCGCACCATGTCAGTGCCGATCCCGATTCACGAAGGAACTCACGGCACGTGGAAGGAACGCTCCGAGTACTTCGAGCAGATCCGGGCGCGGATCGCGGAGATGCCCGAGGTGGTGGCGGCGGGGATTTCCACCAACGCGACGCCGCCGGCCAACGGAGGCGACTCCAGGATCGAGATCATGGGCGTGAGCCAGGCGGAGAAACCGGTGGTGCGGGTGAACTTCATCAGTCCGGAGTACTTTCCGGTGTTGCGGATCCCGCTGGCGCAGGGACGCGTGTGGGACCACGCAGAGAACATGCGGGGCGCGCAGTTGGCGGTGATCAACCGGACCATGGCCCGCCAGCTCTTTCCGAAGGGCGATGCCATCGGCAGCCAGATCCGGATTCCCGGTCTGAAGGACCAGCCGCCCTATCAGCCCGCGGCAGCCGGGAGCGAAGGCTGGCTGCGGATCGTCGGTGTGGCCGCGGACGCGCGCAACGACGGATTGCGCAACCCGATCAAGCCCGCGATGTACGTGCCGTACACGCTGCGGATGCGGATGTTCACGCAGATCCTGGTGCGCACCCGCGTGGCTCCGCTTTCGGTGCTGCGGGCCGTGCGGGCCGAACTGGTGAAGATCGACAAAGAACAACAGGCGATGCGCGTCCGCGACCTGGACGCCTGGATCACGGACATGAGGGAATACGCGCAGCAGCGCCTCATGGCGCGCCTGTTCGCCATCTTCTCCGTGCTGGCTCTGGTGCTGGCCGCGGCGGGGCTGTACAGCGTGGTGTCCTACGGGGTCGCGACCCGGACGAACGAGTTCGGAATTCGGATCGCGCTGGGGGCCAGGACGTGGGACGTGGTGCGGCTGGTGCTTCGCTCAACGTCCATGAGCGTGGGTGTGGGCCTGTCGGCCGGGCTCGCGTTGAGTCTGGTGTTTGACCGGGTGGCACGCAAATGGCTGGCGGAGAGTTCGCGCGATCCGGCGATGCTGGCGGCACTGATGGCGCTATTGGCGGCGGTGGCGGGGCTGGCCTGCTGGTCTCCGGCACGGCGCGCGGCATCGGTAGACCCGAGCGAGGCGCTACGTGACGAATGAGAGACCGCTGCCAGATTTATAAGTGACTCTATTGTCTTTTCATTGGCTTCCGTGGTACCCTTGAGGACCGTTTCTAACAAAGACTGTAGCGGAGGAAGTCGATGGGTGATAGCAAGCGGGCACTTTGGGTGATTCGCGCGTTCGGCGTTCTGGGACTGGTGCTGCTACTAACCAATCCAGTAAAAGCTCAGGATATTTCTCAATCCGCCTTGCAACAAATCGCGGATATTCAGGCGGCCAAAGCTAATTTTACGGCGGCGCAGCAGAAAATCGATTCCAACCTGGTGTTCGCGGCACTGGCAGCGCGCAGCGACCCCTCGGTGCAATCCTTCACGAGCGCGATTTCGACTCAGGCTGTGGATGGCGCAGGAAACGTCACGGTGGATATCCGGGGCACTGCTTCTCCGGCACTTACCGGCGCGATTGCGCTTGTGGGTGGGACGGTCCTGGACAATTCCGTGCAGTTCGGTCTGACGCATGCGATTGTGCCGTTGTGGGCTTTGGAGACGCTGGCGGCGCGTGAGGATGTTCTCAATATCCAGGCCGCCTCCGGGCACGTCCACAACAGCATCGCTTCCGCCAGGCGCGGCCCGCGAAGAACGGGCGGAGTGGTCACGCGAACCGGGGCCGCATTTGCCGGGGCGCTGACTTCGCAAGGGTACATCGCGCATGGGGCCAATACCGAGGTGGCGCAGGGCTTCAACGGCACCGGGGTTACGGTGGGTGTGCTTTCTGACAGCGCGTCTGCGGCCCGGGTGGCGGCCTTGATCGCGACCGGCGACCTGCCGGCAAACACGACCGTTCTGGCGGGACAGGCGGGTCCGTCGAACGGGAGCGACGAAGGAACCGCCATGATGGAGATCGTTCACGATCTGGCTCCGGGCGCCAACCTGATGTTCGCGACCGCGGACAACGGGGTCGCCAGCTTCGCGGCGAACATCATCGCGCTGCAACAAGCGGGCTGCAAGGTAATCGTGGACGACGTGACCTACTTTAATGAAGGGGCCTTTCAGGACGGCCCCATCGCGCGGGCCGTGAGTCAGGCAGTCGCCGCCGGCGCAGTTTATTTCTCCTCCGCCGCGAACAGCGGAAACAAGACGCTGGGGACATCCGGGACCTGGGAAGGGGATTTCGTGGATGGCGGGCCCGCCGGCTCGCCCATCACCCCGAGCCACACCGGCGAGCTGCATAATTTCGGCACGGTGGGGAGCCCGCAGAACTACGATGTGCTCACGGTGTCCACCACCGTGATTTCCCTGAAGTGGTCGGACCCATTGGGCGCTAGCACCAACGACTACGATCTGTTCGTACTCAACGGCGCGGGTACATCGGTCACCGCCTTTTCGGCAGCCGCGCAAACGGGCACGCAGGACCCGTACGAGATCGTTTCCAGTTCGAACGGCTTCGCCACGGGCTCCAGGGTCGTAGTGGTGCAGCACAGCGGGGCCGCCCGTGCGCTGCGGGTGGACACGAACCGCGGGCAACTCTCGATCAACACGACAGGCTCGACCTTCGGCCACAATGCCGGGATCGATACGATCAGCACCGCGGCCACTTACTGGAACAGCGCAAAGACGGGGACCAGGCCCTTCACGGGTGCGGCGAATCCAATTGAAACCTTCAGCTCGGATGGCCCGCGCAAGATCTTCTATCAACCCAATGGAACGCCGATTACCCCCGGGAACTTCCTGTTTGGGACCAATGGCGGGACCACGCTACAGAAACCGGACCTGACGGCGGCGGATGGCATCGTCGCCAAGACTCCCGGCTTCAGCCCGTTTTTTGGCACCTCGGCGGCGGCGCCGCACGCGGCTGCAATTGCGGCCCTGGTATTTCAGGCGCGGCCAGGCTACTCGCCGGCGCAGGTGAAAACGGCTATGACAGCGGGCGCGCTGGACAACATGGCGGCAGGCGTTGACCGGGACGGCGGCTACGGGGTAGTGATGGCGACGCTCGCGGTTCAGTACGCGCTGTCGCACTAGGCTGGCGGACTGGCAAAAGGAATAGCGGAGGAACAAAGCAAAAATGAAACACGCTTCTATGGTGCTGAGGGTTCTGCTGGGGCTCTCGCTGGCGGGAGTGGCGGCGCAGGCGATGACGCTGGCCACGATTACCGGAGATTTTCTGACGGCCACGGATCCCACCCAGCTCGGCCGGCTGAGTCGAAACGGCATTCCACAGGATTGGTCGGGTTCGGAGCCGTATCCCGGGGTTCTCAACCCGACCACCACCTACCATTACAAGGAGTACATGATCAACTCGTCGGTGATCGGGCCGAGCGTGTTCATTCAGATCGAGTTCGATACCGTACCTGTCAACTCGTTCGTGGCCGCCTATGACACGTCGTACAGTTCCACCAATCCAGTCGCGACCTGGCTCGGCGATGCCGGGACGTCGGGGAACTTCTTCGGCACGGATCCATTGTTCTTTCAGGTGATCATCCCGTCGGGTCACAATCTGGACGTCGTGGTCAACACAACCGGTACCGACGCCGCCAGCCTGGGTAGCGCCAACGCCTACAACCTCACCGTGGAAGGGTTCATCGACAATCAGTACACCGATGCGCCCGAGCCGTCCACGACACTGTTGATCGGAGCGGGTATGTTGGCGGTCGGCGGGCTTACGCGGATTCGGCAGAGGTAGCCAACCGGGACAGGTGGAAAGCCCGTCCCACGCATCCTACAACTCGGCCAACGCGCGGTGAACGAGGTGGATGCTGATTGCGCCTTCGCCGACGGCGGAGGCGACGCGCTTGACGTTGCCGGCCCGGACATCGCCCACCGCGAAGACGCCCGGGAGACTGGTTTCCAGCATCAGGGGCGGCCGGGAGAGTTGCCAGTGCGGGGCGCCGTCGGACAGGTTGTCGAGGTCGCGGCCGGTAAGAATAAAGCCCTTGTCGTCGAGGGCGAGGCAGCCGCGGAGCCAATCGGTCCGGGGCGAGGCGCCGGTCATGATGAAAACGTGTTGTATGGGATGAGTGGAGATCTCGCCCGTCGTCTTGTCCTGCCATGTGACGCGCTCCAGATGCTGGTGTCCTTCGAGCGCGGTGATCTCGGTGCTGACGTGCAGTTCGATCTGCGGGTTTTCGGTGATGCGCTGGATCAGGTAGCGCGACATGGTGCTGGAGAGCTCGCCGGAACGGACGAGCATGTAAACCTTCCGCGCGTGGGCGCAGAGGAAGACGGCGGCCTGGCCGGCCGAGTTGCCGCCGCCTACGACGATCACATCGTCTCCTTCGCATAGTTGCGATTCGATATTCGTGGCGCCGTAGTAGATGCCCTCGCCTTCGAACTTTTCCAGGTTGGCCAGGCGCGGCTTGTTGTATTGCGCACCCGTGGCGATGACGATGGCCCGGGTGGCCAGTGGTTCCCCGCCGTCCAGGAAGACCTTGTAGGGGCGGCGCTCGCATTCGATACGCTCGACGCCGCGGGCAATCATCATGGTGGCGCCGAACTTCTGTGCCTGGGTGGTGGCGCGGGCAGCGAGCTCCATGCCGGAGATGCCGGTCGGGAAGCCGAGATAGTTTTCGATCTTGGAGCTGGAACCCGCCTGGCCGCCTGGGGCCTGCATCTCGATTACGAGCGTGTCGAGGCCTTCGGAGGCAGCATAGACGGCTGCGGCGAGTCCGGCAGGTCCCGCGCCGACAATAATCACGTCGCGGACGTGGCCGCTATCCACTGCGACATTGAAGTCGAGGCAGGCGGCCAACTCGTGATTGGACGGATGCCGCAGGACGCTGCGGGCATTGCAGATTACGACGGGAACTTCGGAAGCCTGCACATTGAAGCGGTCGAGAAGCTCCTGCGAGTAACGATCGGTGTCGAGATCGACGTAGGTGTAGGGATGGCCGTTGCGGCTGAGGAACTCGCGCAGCTCGAGGGTGCGGGCAGAGTGGCGCGAGCCCATCAGGACGACGTTGCCGTATCCATGGCGGATAAGCTCGAGGCGGCGAAGAATGAACGCACGCATGAGGATCTCGCTAAGCTCGGCGTCTTTGGCGACCAGGGCGCGGAGGTCGTCGGGAGCGACCTGGAGAAATTCGCCGGGCTCGCCGACACGTCCTCTAGCGAGACTGCGCTGCCCGGAGATCATCGTCAACTCCCCGGTGAACTCTCTGGCGTGGTGAGTGACGATGGGGCGCTCGCCTTCGAGCGAGGGCTGGACAATGTCCAATGTCCCGGAGAGGAGCACGAAGAAGGGAACGCCGGTCGTATTGGGCTCGAAGAGAATTTCGCCGGAACGGACCTGGCGGATGTGGCCGATCGGGCGAATGCGATCGATCTGAGCGGGAGTCAGGGCTGGAAACGTCTGAGAACGCGCGTCGAGGGCACTGGGCACGATGGGGGAGGACATAACTAATTGTCTCAAGTCGAGCCTGGAGGGTGGCCTCGGCCCGCTGGATGGGCGACGAACAACGATTGAGGCCTGTACTAAGCTGGACACATGGAGGTCACCAGGCACCGGCGGTCGATTGCGTTCTTTATCGCACTGGGCGTGGCGTCGATCTCGGTCCTGCTGGTGCTGTACATTGGCTGGATCCTTCTGAACTGGCGCACCGGCTTGCTGCTGGTGCTGGGCGTGCTCCTGGTGCTGATGATTATCTGCGGGATCGTGCTGAATACGGTCTTCCTGGTGCGGGAGATCCGGCGGAATGAGCAGCACGACGCGTTCATCAACGCGGTCACACATGAACTGAAGACGCCCGTGGCATCGATCCGGCTTTACCTCCAAACACTGCAGACGCGGCCGGTGGATGAGGAGAAGCGCAAGCAATTCTATAGCACCATGCTGGCCGATGCCGACCGGTTGCTGTCCACCATCGAGCAGGTATTGCACACAGGACGGCTGGGCGCGGCCGGGCGTTCTTTGAATGTGGCGCGGGTCGATCTGGACGAGCTGGTGCGCTCGTGCGTGGAGCGTGTGCGCACCCTGCACGGCGTGCCTGAGGAATCGCTGCGCTATGTGCCGGGGGGACCTGCCTCGGTAGTGGCCGACGCCGAGGATGTGCGAGCCGCCGTCACCAACCTGATCGACAACGCTGTGAAGTACTCCGGATCCGATGTGCGGGTGACCGTGCAGACCGAGCGCGCCGGAGACCGGTTTGTGACCATCCGGGTACGCGACCAGGGGCCGGGCATACCGAAATCGGAGCTCAAGCGGGTCTTCCGTCGGTTTTACCGGGTTCCGGGACCGCTGGGGCTCCGAATCAAAGGGACGGGGCTGGGATTGTACATCGTGCGCTCGGTGGCACGGCGGCACGGCGGCCGTGCCTGGGCGGAAAGCGACGGACCGGGGCAGGGAAGCACGTTTGCATTGGAGCTGCCGATCGCGCCATGAACCGGATACTGGTGGTGGAAGACGAGCAGCACCTGGCTGAAGGGCTGCGGTTCAACCTGGAGGCCGAAGGGTACCAGGTGGTCGTGGTGGAGACGGGTGAAGCGGCCCTGGGTCTCCTGTTGGGAGGCACAAACGGGTTCGACGTTCTGGTGCTGGATATCATGCTGCCCGGGAAAGATGGCTTCGACGTGATGCAGGAGTTGCGGCATGAGGGGCAGTTCATTCCAACGTTGATGCTGACGGCGCGCGGGCATCCGGACGATGTACTGAAAGGGTTTGAGGCAGGGGCGGACGATTACCTCACCAAGCCGTTCGAGCTGCCGATTCTGATTGCGCGTCTGCGTGGCCTGCTGCGGCGGAAACTGTGGCTGGAGACCTCGATTGCGCCGCCGGCGAAGGACACTTATACTTTCGGGGACAAGAGCGTGGTGTTCGATCAGCTCGAGCTGCGCGTGGGCGAGCAGGTCGTTCCCTTGACGCTGATGGAGGCGAACCTGCTCCGGTATTTGATTCAGCACGAGGGCAAGCCCGTGTCGCGGAAGGCCATGCTGGAGGACGTGTGGGGACTCCACGAGGACACCGATACGCGCGCGATCGACAATTTCATCGTGCGCTTGAGGAGGTACATCGAGAAGGAGCCGGCGAAGCCTCGGCATCTGCTGACGGTGCGGGGGGTCGGGTATCGGTTTGTGGCCGCGCCCAAGTAGGACAGGAGCGGGCAGGCCATGAGGCCCGCCCCACTTTCATTTCTTCTTGCGGATGTAGATGGCGCCGTTGTAAGTCTTGAATGTGGCTTCCGGGCCGCCGCCGTTGATGGTGCCGGCCAGTGTGCGGTCGCGGTCGATATTGACTACGAAGCGTCCGTCGCCGCTGGGATTGGATTGCGTGATGGTTCCACCGCCGAGCTTGACGTCGAAGTCGCTGTAGATGGCGCCATGGCCGGTGCTGAGTTTCAGGTTGCACTTGTAGTCGGCGGGAAGCGTGACGTCGATCGTGCCGTTCATGGTGGTGAAGGAAAGCGGTTTGGCCGGATCGACGGAACTCATGCTTACGATCAGCGAGCCGTTCATGGAGTGGGCGAGTACATTGCCGCCGATGTTGGTCAGGGAAGCTTTGCCGTTCATCGTGTCGACGACAATCTCGCCTTTGACGCCTTCCACGTCAATGGCGCCGCTCATGGTGTGCAGGTCGAGCGAGGTATCCGGCGGCACCGAAATGACCAGGCCGGTGTGCGACATGGGTGCGCGAACCGTGATCTGGTTGTCCTCTTCTTCAACCGCGAGGCCGCGCGGCGGCACGTCGATGCGGTGCATTCCGGGCGGGACGGGCTCGCTGGATTTGTCCTTGTCTTTCTCTTTGATTTTCCCGCCCTCGGTGGCTTCGATGATGACGTCCCTGCCGGTGTAGGCCTTGACGGTGATCGGGCCGCTCATCAGGTGCGCGGTGAGCTTCCGCGGGCGGCCGGTGTTCCGCGACGGGACCACCACGCGCTGGTTGCCGGTATCCTGGGCGGGCAGGGCCGGGCCGATTGCAAAGGCTACCGCGGTTAGAACGAATATCGGTTTCATGATCGTTTCCTCTAAATCGCAATTGCGCATGCCGAAGGCCTGCGCCACTAGGTCTTCGTGTGCAGGCGGATGCTGCCGTTCAGCGTCTCGAATGAGAGTTCCGGGCCGCCGGCGCCGGCGCGGCCGGCGATGCTGCGGTCGGACCGGTAGATCCATTTACCGCCGCTCTCCGTGGCGCTGCCTTTGTCCGGGGCTGCGGTCAGCTCGAAATCGGTGTAGATGCCGCCGTTGAGTCGCTTGAATCTCAGGTCGGCGTTCAACGGGTTCTGGAAGTAGACGTCCACCGTGCCATTGAGCGTGCGAATGTCGGTGGCTTTCGACGGGTTCTTTGCGTACGCCACCCGAACCTTGCCGTTCAGCGTGTGGACCGAGCCGGCGCCTGCAACGCCATCCATGTCGATGCTCCCGTTGAGGCCGTTGATCTCGTAATCGCCGGAGGTCTTCTTCACTACGATGTCGTCGTTCAGCGTCTTCACCACCAGATCGGTGGCGGCCGGCACTTCAATCTCGAAATTGAAGACCACCCGGTACCGGTAGTAGTCCTCGCCGCGGTCGTGGTTTCGGAATGGACCGTCAACATACAGGCGGACAAAATCGCCCTGCTGCGACATGTCCAGCTTCACGTCGCGTTTGGCTTCGGCGGCGGCTTCCGGGGAATCGGCGAGAACGTGCTTGTCGATATTGATGCGCACTTCGCCGCCCGATGAGCCGGTGATGTGGACATAGCCGTGAATGTTGTCGACGAGCAGCTTCTTTCCGCCCGTGAAGGTCTGATGCAGGCTGTCCTTCTCGTCGATCTTCCAGGCGTGGTCGTCGCGGCGGGCGAAAGCGGCAAGAGGCAGCGCGAGAGCCAGAATGTAAACCGTATATTTCACCGTCTTCCCTCCAGTTGCTGCAGCGCCCAGGAGGCGCGCTGCTGGACTACTTCTTGAAGCTGCGGATCCTTACTGAGCCTTGCCAGGTCGTTCGCGGCGGAGCGGGCGTTCAACTGCACCAGCATGTCGATAAGGGCCATTTGCACCATTGGCGATTCCTGTCCCGGAATGGCCTCGATCATGGCGGGGACCACGCGGGGATCGCCGGAGAACTTCTGGAGCGCGTCAACCGCGGAAAGCCGGACGTTGACGTTGCCGTCGTTCTTGATGGCGAACAGCAGGGCGTCGGTGACTTCGCGGTCGGGCTGCGACATCTGCTCGGTGTAGGTGACGCCGCGGAGGCGCGCGCTGGGCGACTGCTGCTGCAGCATGGAGAGCGCGACCATCTGGCGCAGGCCTTCGATCTGGCCTTTGAGCTGTGCTACCTCGATGTTCTCGGTGGGGCGCAACTGGTAGCGGCCCAGGGCCACACCGGCGACGAGGAGACCCGCCGCGATAGCGATACCCCATGCCGGATGCTGCGGGAAGGCGATCACGCGCGGCTTGGGCGCGGCTTGTGAGACGCCCATGCCGGCTTCATAGGCGCGCAGCACTTCCAGAAAGCGCGCCTTGGCGGCGGGATCCGGCTCGGCATCCGCGCCGGAGTTCAGGTTATCCATTCCTCTCCACACGGTATTCAACTCCGCTACTTCACTGCGGCACCCGGCACAGGTCTCCAGGTGCTCGACCACGCTCTGCCGGGCCGTCTCATCGAGACGTCCGGCCAGAAGCTCGGGAATCTGCTCGCGGACCTTTTCGCAATTCATGATGCTCGTTCTCCGCTGAGGGCGAAAAACCGGTCGCTCAGTTCGCGCAGCGCCCGGTAGACGCGCACTTTGACAGCGCCCACTTCGCAATTGAGGATGCCGGCGATCTCTTCGTACTTCATGTCCTGGTATCGGCTGAGGACCAGCACCTCGCGTTTCTCGTGGGGCAGGGACGCCAGCGCGCGGCGCAAAAGGATCGCCTCCTGCTTCTTTTGAAGCGCGCGGTCCTGCGGCACTTCTCTGCCGCGGAACTCGCCCGCCTCTTCGGGCAGGGCCACCTCGGGCTTGTGCTTGGCGAGATGGTCGGCCCAGACATTACGGCCTACCGAATAGAGCCACGGCCGGAATCCGGCGCCGGGCTGGTAGGTGTGCCGGTACTTGAGTAGTCGGAAGAACACCTCCTGCGCGAGATCTTCACTGACGGCGCGGTTGGAGGTGAGGGACAGGAAATAACGGAACAGGCTTTTGTGGTGGCGGTCGAAGAGCTGCTCGAGTTTGGCCACCTCGCCGGCGCGGACGTCCTGCATGAGCTTTTCGTCTTCCACTTGCCTCCCGGTCACACCATGCAATACCGCGCGTGGCGGAAAAGGTTACTGGCTGCGGGCAGCCCGAAAGCCTGCCCACCGGCTACACCTGTGCCGATTTAACCACAAGACAAGTGTATTGTTCTTGGGGCAAAATGGTTGATGCTACAGCAGATCTGCTCCGGTCCGAGCGCCGCAGGGTTCGGAGCGGAATTTTTCCGGAGATGCATACGTGAAGATTGCTCGAAATGGATGGCTCTGTGTCGGATTGATGTGCGTGGCCGCCTTGGGTGTGGGCCGGGCGCAGGAGGTGCAAACCGGGCCTGAAGACCAGGCGGCGGCTCCCCAGCAGCCGGCGCAGCAGGCTCCCCCTCAGCAGCCGGCTCAACAATCTCCGCCTCAGCAGCAGCCGCAACAGCCGCCACCCCAACCCGAGCAGGCGGGAGCGCAGCCGAACGTGAAGCTTCCGCCGCCTCCGCCGAAGGTAATCGACGTGCGAATGCCTGGGGAGGCCGGATTTTCGATAGGTTTGACCGGCTGGCTGGCCAGGGGCAGCAACCATCTCGACAAAGGTGAGGAGGCTACCTTTACCGGTGTTTCCGCCCTTACTCTGGCCGACAACGCGCACGGCTCCTTCGGCGTGGACGTGGGAGTCGCCGCGGGCCTCCACAATACGCTGAAGTTTTCGTACTTCTTTGTCAAGCAGAGCGGCTCTGTCATTGCTCCTTCGGACCTGGTGGTTTTCGCGCAGACTTTTTCCGCCGGCGAGCCGATGACCACCAACTCGAATCTCCGGGATTTTAAGTTCTCTTACGAATATCTGACGTGGCCCTATCCCGTTGAACGGCGCCACTTCCGGCTCAAGACGCTGTGGCAGGTGCAGTACGTCTCGATGCGTGCCGTCTATGACGATCCGATCAAAAGCGCAACTCCGGACTCTTCGGGGAACATCACATCGTACGCGGTGGAGGGGTCGAAAGGGTTCTTTTGCCCTACCTTTGGACTTGGCGTGCATCAATACGTAGGCCAGCACATGCACCTGGAAGCCGATTTCTCCGGTTTCGCGTGGCCCGGACGTTGGCAGTTGGTCGATGCCGAGGCGACCGCGGGCTACCGTATGGGCAGCTTCGAGTTTCGGGCTGGCGGAAAGTACTTCCATTACCGCACGTCGCCGAAGCAGGACTACTTCTACCGTGGAAATGTCGGGGGGCTCTTCGTGGGCATCCGGTGGCATTCGGACTAGGGAAGAAGAATTCAGGAGCCAGAATGCAAAGTCCGGCCCCCCGCGGTCGCTGGATCACTGGGCTGCTGAGGCTCCTTCCCGCCAAGGGCGCGAACCTCCTGAGGGGTCAGCTTGCGCCACTTGCCGATCGGCAGATCGCCGATGCGGATGCTGCCGATGGCCGTACGGACCAGCTTGAGCACTTTGCTGTCGATCGCTTCGAGCATGCGGCGGACCTGGCGGTTGCGGCCTTCGGTGATCGTGATTTCAAGATGGGTGTAGCGGCCGCTGTCGCGCAGACGTTCGATCACGGCGCGGCGGGTAGGACCGTCGCTCAATTCGACTCCCTGTCGGAGGCGTTCGATCTGAGCCTCGCTCAGCAGCGTTGAGGCCTTGACCTGATAGGTCTTTGGTACCGTGTGGGTAGGATTGGTGATGCGCTCGGCGAAACCAGTGTCATTCGTCATGAGCAGCAGGCCGCTGGTGTCGAGGTCGAGGCGGCCAACCGGCGAGAGCCAGGCGCCGACGTCACCAGTCAGGTCGTAGACGGTTGGGCGACCGTCTGGATCGCCATAAGAAGTCACGTAGCCGGTTGGTTTGTAGAGTAGAATGTAGAGTTTCTCGACGGACTTTAAGAGCTTCCCGTCGAATGTTACCCGATCGCGTTCGGGATCGACCCAGAAGTCCGGGTTCTGAATGACTTTGCCATTCACCCGGACCCGCCCAGCGTGTATCCAGCTTCGCGCATCCGATCGCGAGCCGATTCCGGCCTTTGAAAAGATGCGTTCAAGGGTCTTAGCGGGCCTTCGGGGCGGAAGTTTGCCATGTTTATCAAACTTCCGTAAGTACGGTCCAGTACTCATGATACAGTAGTCTCGGGAGGTTACCTGGGGGTACTACTCGTTCGGGGCGCGCGGCAACTGGTCACACTCCGCGGATCCGGCGGGCCAAGACGCGGCCCGGCACTCCAAGAACTTAGTCTAATACGTGACGGGGCGGTGTTGATCCGCGACGGTCAGATTGTCGAAGTCGGTCCGACGCGACGGCTGGAAAACCTGACGTCGGCACGGACTGCGGTCGAGATCAACGCGGCAGGGCGTGTGGTTTTGCCGGGGTTCGTCGACTGCCACACTCACCTGGTGTTTCCGCCGGCCGGCGTGCCCAACGATCACGATCGCGCAGCGCGGGTCGTGCGGTCGTCGACGGCGCGCCGGCTTGTATTTCGGGCGCGGGCCTACCTGGAGGCGATGGCACGGCACGGCACCACGACGGTAGAGGTGAAGACCGGCTGCGGTCCGGATGAGAGCGCCGAGGCGAAGGTACTGCGGGTGCTGTCGTCGCTGCGAACCAACCCGGTGGACGTAGTGCCGAGCTTCCTCTTTCGGCTGCCGGCTAGCTTGAACGGCAGTGCGGGTACCGCGGCGGAGTTTGTCATGACCGAGCTGCTCCCGAAGATTCGGCGGCGCAAGGTGGCGCAGTTCGCCGACGTCGCCTGGGATAACGATCCGAACCTGACGCAGTACTTCGATCGTTTCCTGAGCGCCGCGCGGGAGTTGGGTTTCCGCTGCAAGATTCATGCTGACCATCAGGACCCGCAATGGGCCGTCGAAACCGCGCTGCGTCACCAGGTAGTGAGCATCGACCACCTGGAACACGCAACGGAGGCGGTAGCTGCGGCACTGGCGGGCGCCGGCGTTATCGCGACACTGCTGCCGTGCGCGGCGTTCCGCCATGGACGAGCCGCGCCGGCGAGGGCGCTGATCGACGCCGGAGTAGCCGTGGCACTGGCCAGCAATTTCAATCCTCATCACACGCCGACGCTCAACATGCAGGGTGTGGTGACCATGGCGTGCTGGCGCCTCGGGATGAGCGTGGCGGAAGCGCTGAACGCGGCCACGTACAACGGCGCGCATGCGCTTGGGTGCGCTGACCGCGTGGGGTCGATCGAGCCTCGAAAGTCGGCGGACCTGGTGTTGCTGAATACCAGCGACTACCGGGACTTGGCGGCGAACATCGGGACCAATCTGGTGCATCTGACGATGAAGCGCGGGAAGGTCATCTATCGAGAGGGCGCGGTGGCGCCACGGGCTCCAGAGGCACTTCTCGGCTAGTACGCGTGCCCGCGGCCTTGCGGCCGCGGGCGCTGTGGCAGGTCGGGAATCTGCCCGCGTTACCTGACGAAGACGCTTATGGTGACGCTTACGGTCTGGCCTCCAGGTCCGTACGCGGTCAGCGTGTAGGTCGAGTTGGTGATCGGGTTCACCGTGAACGTGCCGTTGGGCTGCAGGTTCTGCGGCGAAATCTCCGAGCCGACGAGAACGACGGAAGTGGCGTTCTCGGTTTGCCACGTCAGGACCACCGGGTTGCCGGCGGCGGTGGACGTCACCGGGTTTGCGGTGAAAGACAGGATGCGCACCTGGCCGACGTTGACGGTCACGTTGCCCTGGATCTGGCCCGTGCCGTTGGTCGCCGTCAGAGTGTAAGTCGTGGTGGTGGTCGGCGAAATCGTCGCGCAATCGTTGGCGTTCAGGTTGCTGCCGACGCCCGGCTGGATCTGGATGCTGGTCGCGCCCGTCACCTGCCAGCAGAGCTTGGTGCTCTGTCCGGCATCGATGTTCTGCGGCGTCGCCACGAACACTACGATTTGCGGAACGCTTCCGGAAGCGACCGTGATCGTCACCGGAGCGGTCACGCTCTTGCCGTCGCTGCTGGTGGCGGTCAGGGTGTAGGTGGTGGTTTGGGTCGGCGATACAGTGGTGCTGCCGTTGGCCGGAACACTGCCTACGCCGCTGATGGAGACCGTGGCGGCGCCGGTTGTGGTCCAGCTCAGCGTCGAGGAGCCGCCCGGAGCGATGGTGAGCGGGCTGCCCTCGTAGCGGACGATCTGCGGATTGCCTGTAGTGCCTCCCGTGCCTACGGTAACCGTGGCAGAGGCGGTGACGGTACCCGCGGGTCCCGTCGCGGTAAGGGTGTAGGTGGTGGTTTGCGACGGGCTGACCGGCGCGGAGCCGGTAGCAGCGACGGTACCTACGCCGTTGTTGATGCTGATACTGGTGGCGCCCTGTACCACCCAGTTCAGGGTCGAAGTCTGGCCGGCGCTGATGTTGGCCGGCGTGGCGTCGAACCGGACGATGCTGGCCGAGGTCGGTGACGTGGCGCTGACGCGCGTCACGGCCGAATTGCTGAGGCCGTCGGTGTTGGTGACGGTCAGCTTGAAAACGTAGCTCTGTCCTGCCGCCGCGCTGAAACTGGTCTTAGCCGCGTTCGGCGTGGACAGCGCGACGGTGGGTCCGCTGACCTGCGACCAGGCGTAGGTGAGAGCTTCGCCGAGCGGATCGTAGGAGGCCGAACCGTCCAGGTTGACCTGGCCGGCCGCGACGCCGTTCTGATCCGGACCCGCGATGGCCACCGGTGGAGCGGAGCCGACGCGCCGCGTCAGGATTTCATAACGGATGCGGGGCACGTCCATGGGCACGGGAGACTTGGTCTTGCCGTAGTCCTTCGGGTGAATGTAATTGCCGACCTGGAAGCCGAATTGGATGCGGCCGCTGTCGGTGAGGGCAAGCAGGCTTTCGTTGAGGTCGCCTTCGATGGTGAACGCGAAGTGCTCGGATATGGGCTGCACGAGGCGAAGCTGGCCGCCGGGACTGTTGTTGTGCTGGTGGCTGCGCAAGTACCCGATGTTTCCTTCAAGGTATGCATTGCCCCAGACGCCGACGAGGGCGCTGCCGCCGACCTGATCGGCGATGCGGGCGTAGGTCTGCTGGAACACCCCGGGCGCGAGTTGGATGCTGTTCATGACCGCTTCGTTCTTGAAGCCTTTGGTGGCGAAGATGCCGATACGGCCGCGGCTGAAGATATAGTCGAGCAGGAAGGAGGCTTGGCCGAGTCCGCCGGCGGATTGCATGTCTTTGAAGTTTAGGTACTTGAAGCTGGCGAAGGCGCCGGCCTGGAGGCTGCTGTTGAAACGGTTGACCAGACCGAGATCGAACTGGCCTTCCTGGCGGCCGGGGTAGTACATGTACTCGCCCTGTGCCTGCACGGCGCGCACGCCATCGCCGCCGAACGGCGAGAAGAATTGGCCGCGGCCGTCGAAGCTGAAGTCGCCGGTCTTACCCTTGCCCATGGTGGGCCCGATGTTGACGTTGATGTTGGAGAACTTCTTGTTGCGCCGCTGAGATTCATCCACGGCGCCCATCGCTTCGGTGTGCGCGATTTCCTTGATCTGCTCGGCGCTGGGCGGCCTGGCCGCGCCGCTCACCTGGTCTTTGAGCGTGTTGAGTTGGTTGCGCTGATCGTTCAGTTCGGCGCGCAGCTTGTCGTTCTCGCCCTGAAGATTCTTGAGGGCCGCGAGAATGTCGTCCAGCTTGTCGAGCTTTTTCAGAATCTGCTCGCAGCATTCCTGTTGGCGCTTGGCCATGTCGTTCAACCTGTCGATGAGGGTCGGGAGGACCTCGCTGATGCCGCCCTCTTTGACGAGGGCACCCTTGCCGTCGGTGACCGCCAGCACGACTCGGCGGTTCATGAAGCGGCCTTCCTTCGACTTGTTGTCGACTTCAGGGCTCCTCTTGCCGTCGCCGGCCGTCGTGATCTGGCTGTCGGCGGCGCCGTATCGCACCAGAAATGCCTTGACGGCTTCGGCGCGGTGCATCGCGAGCTTGTCGTTGTAGGCCGCGGATCCCACATAATCCGTGTGGCCGGTAACTTTGACTTTGTAATCGCGATGTTGGCTCAATAACTCTGCCAGCCTTAGCAGGCTGGGATAGCCGTCCGAGAGGATCGACGAATTGAACTCGAAGTTAATCTCTTCCCAATCATCCTTGTGCTGGCCGCCCGTGTTCAAACCCTGCCCGAACAATGCGGACGCCAAGACTCCCACCGCTCCGATCGCTGCTAGCTTCCTCATGATCTTCTGAATCTCCTCGCGAAAATGTGCAACCTGTATTCGAGACTGACCCCGTGTCTAACACCTGACGAGTGGCGACAACGGCGCGACGCTTCCGGCTGGACGCGGTAGGTTCTTGCCGGTGCGCAAACTAAAAATAGGATAACCGGAATCTGTCGGAGCGGGACAGAATTTCCGCCTCACTATTCCCAGTACGTCGTGTGAGTCAGCACAAAGTGGACCAACGACAGTATTGAGCATGCGACAATAGTCAGGTGAGGCTGCCGGACGGGCAGTCGCTCCTGCGCCGCAAGCGTGGGGGAGGAAAGTCCGGTCTCCGCAGGGCAGCGTGCCGGCTAACGGCCGGGCGGGTTCGCAAGAGCTCGACGGAAAGTGCAACAGAAAAAATACCGCCTGGTGAACCCAGGTAAGGGTGAAATGGTGCGGTAAGAGCGCACCGCGGCGGGAGCAATTCCGCCGGCAAGGCAAACCCCACGCGGAGCAAGACCAAATAGGGGAGGAGGAGCGGCCCGTTCCTTTGAACTCCCGGGTAGGTCGCTTGAGGCGTTCAGCAATGGGCGTCCCAGAGGAATGACTGCTGCCCGCAAGGGTACAGAAACCGGCTTACAGTCCGGCAGCCTCGTAAGATTCGCAATCTTAAAGGCGCTGCATGCGCCTGGGAACGCGGTTAGTTCCCGATATCATTGGAACAGGCTCTGCAAGCGGCGCTTGTCTTCCAGTGACATCCCCGGATTCCGGCGAATGTCTTCGCGACGTGAGAGCTTCCGCCTGTAACGCGCAAAATATTCTTCGATATCTCCGCCGAACTGAAAGCTGTACATGATGTCGGCGAAGTCCGCGGTGTGGCTTAATCCCAGGGCGTGACCGGACTCGTGCAGACAGGTGAGATAGACGATTGATTCACGAAGCAGCCCTTCGCCTGTCTCGGGACGCACATATACGTCGCCGCCGACGGCCTCGCCGTAGAGACCGTCGCGGGCGCCGACCCAGTGAATGCGGATTTGGGCCTTGCTGGCCTCCGACGCCTTCTCGAAAGTGAGTCTGCCGTTGGATGCGGCCTGCCAGGCTTCAAGCGCCCACTGGGCGAGGTCCGGGTCGGAGGCGCGGCAGCCACTCTCGGGTTTGGTGCAGGGATCGATCCAGTAACGCATGGTCGCTCCGTTTGCGGCTCCGATGGTGAGGAGTACGGCCAGGGCCTGTACGTCTGCGCGCATTTCTCAAGCCTACCGCTCCTGGCTACTCTTCGCGGAGCGCGATCATGGGATCGACGCTCGTGGCGCGGCGGGCGGGCAGCCAGGTCGCCAGGATCGCAACCATCGCCAGAACCAGCGCGACGAGAGAGAAGGTTACTGCGTCGGTGGTACTGACTCCAAACAGCAGGGCGGCCATGACGCGCGTCAGCGCCAGCGCACCGGCAAGGCCGGCGGCGATTCCGAACGCCACGAGTTCGACGCCTTGACGGACCACCATCCCGATGATGTTGCCGCGCTGCGCGCCGAGCGCGACCCGCACCCCGATATCGTGGGTGCTCTGGGACACCAGGTAGGACATGACGCCATAGACTCCGATCGCCGAGAGGACCAGCGCGAAAAGAGCGAAGGCTCCCAACATGACGGTGGAGAACCGGCGCCGCGCCAGCGAATCGTACAGTCGGTCGGCCATGGTGCGGACCTGATAGACAGCGACGTTGGTATCGACGGCGTGGACCTGGTTGACGATCGCCCCGGCGAGCAGCACCGGATCGGACGATGTGCGTACGGCAAGGAACATCATGTTTCCCGGGTTCTGCTGTTGGGGGAAGTAAACCACGATCTTGCCTTCGTCGTCGAGGCCATATTGTTTGACGGTGCCAACCACGCCGGCGATGGTCATAGGTTTCTTGGGATCGAACCAGACATGTTTGCCGATGGGGTTTTCGCGCGGCCAGAAACGCCTCGCGAAACGGTCGTCCACGATCGCCACCTGTTGGCTCTCGGCGGTGTCGTGATCGGAGAAGAACCGGCCGTTGCGCAGCGGGATTTCGAGGGTGCGGAAGTAGTCCGTGGAAGCGATGCGGATATCCACCTGGAGTTCCTGGCCGGGCGCCGGAGTGAAGCCCTCGACGTTGATTCCTCCCCAGCCCACGGAACCGGTGAGAGGCAATGTGGAAACCACGCCTTGCGCGGTGACGCCGGGCAGGTGCGCGATGCGGTCGCCGATTTCCCGATAGAACTGGACCACGGCTTTATCCTCCCGATACCTGGTTCCGGTAGCCGCAACCTGCATGGCGAGCACGCGGTCGGTGGTGAATCCGGGCGGGACGCTCTGGAGCCGCACGAAACTGCGAATCAGGAGCCCCGCGCCGATGAGCAGCATGAGAGACAGCGCAAGTTCGGAGATGACCAGCAAGCCGCGCAGGCGATGGCGCGTGACGCGGAGTCCGCCGCTTGCGTGCCCGCTTCGGCCGCCGGCTTTGAGCGACGTGTTGAGATCGACCTTCACGGCGCGCCAGGCGGGGGCCAGGCCGAAAAGAATGCCCGTCACAAGCGAGATGGCAAACGTGAATGCGAGCACCCCGGTGTTGATATGGATATCTTCGAGGCGGGGTACGTTGCCCGGATTGATGGCGCGCATCGCCTGAAGACTCCACCAGGCGAGGAACAGGCCGGCGGCGCCGCCCATCACGGCAAGCAGGACGCTCTCGGTCAACAACTGGCGGACTAACCGCTGCCAGCCGGCGCCCATCGCTGTGCGGATGGCAACCTCCTTTTCCCGGCCCGCCGCACGGGTGAGCAGAATATTGGCGACATTGGCGCAGGCGGAGAGCAGGACGAGGGTCACCGAGCCGAGCAGGACGAGGAGGGCGCGGCGTACGTCGCCGACAACCTGGTCCAGCAGGCCGACTACGCTCATGCCGAAAGTGCGGTCGCGCTTATCCTTCTCGCGGATACGGGCGGCAATGCCATCGACGTCGGCCTGGGCCTGCTGCAGCGAAACGCCCGGTTTGAGCCGGGCCATCAGGTTGTAGTTTTCGTCGCCGCGGCGCTGCGCGGCATCGGCGCCAAGCGGGAGCGGCAAAAAGATGTCCGCCTTGTCCATGGGACCTTCGGAGGGCATTACTTCGGAGTTCAGGCGAAAGTCGGGGCGGAGGACGCCGGCCACCAGGAATTGGTTGCCGTTGAGCGTGATGCTTCTGCCGACGACGTTCGGATCGGAGTTAAACAGCCGGCGCCAGACTGCGTGGCTGAGGATCGCGACGGGCGGCTTACCGGGCTTGTCTTCCTCGGGGAGCAGCAGGCGTCCGTAGAGCGGCCGCGCGCCGAGGAGGCGGAACAGGTGCGAAGAGGTACGCATGCCATCGACGCGATAAGGTTGGTCGAGACCGTTGAGAGTCCAGCTTGTGAGGCGCGAAATGGAGATTTCCTCGAAGGAGTGGTTCTCGTTGACCAGGTCGACGTACTGGCCGGGAGACGGCCAGTCGCGAAAGATGCCGATACCGGGAGAGTGGATCCAGATGGCGGCGAGGCGCTCGGGTTGCGGGTACGGGAGGGGACGAAGAAGCAAGGCGTCGACCACCGAGAATATCGCGGAATTGGCTCCGATCCCGATGGCGAGAGAGAGCACGATGACCACGGCGAGGCCGGGTGTCTTCCACAGCATCCGCGCGGCGTAACGCATATCCTGCATCCAGGAGTGCATGGGGTACCTCTTGAGATACGGTACACCCGAGTACGAGCCCCCGTCAGCCGGCCTCTAACTCAGGGAGGCGTCCAAAAGGTATAATTGAGATTCGCTCCTAACCTGTGCCCCTTCTCCATTCGTTGTACCTAGTCACAATCCTGACGCCGGCCGCTATGAGTGCTGCCGTAATTCCCGCCGGAACGGCGCTATCCGTACGGCAGCAGGTGACCGTCGGGACGAGGTTTTCTAAAGCCGGCGACACGGTCAGCGCCGTGCTCCTCTCTCCCGTGCTGGTGGAAGATCGCACCGTTCTGCCCGCCGGAAGTGGACTGCAGGGGCGAGTGACCATGGTGCAGAAGACGGGCCTGGGATTCAAGCACCAGACCGCGTCTTTGGCTCTCGATTTTCAGACGATTTGTCTTCCGGACGGAAAGCAACTTCCCCTACATGCGCAGATGAAGCGCGTGGAAACCGCGAAGGAATGGGTGGACTCCGGCGGTCAGATTCATGGTATCGGTCCAGTGACCAATGTGT
>Ga0335077_10002349_pt1 | contig 22579 bp, 17 predicted proteins | sample Lox_Sample_31_FD_207151 | JGI IMG/M metagenome (GOLD analysis project Ga0335077, IMG submission 207151) | Soil microbial communities from Loxahatchee National Wildlife Refuge, Florida, United States - Lox_Sample_3.1 | ecosystem: Environmental > Terrestrial > Soil > Wetlands | place: USA...
CGTGCGGCGCTGCGCAAATCCGGAGTGCGGATTGTTCTTCGCTGATGACACCCCCGGCCAGGGCCGCCGCTGGTGCAGCGCGAATCGTTGCGGGCAACGTGGCCGCATCGAGCGCCGGCGGACGACTAGGGCCCCCCTGCTCGCGGAGCGATGACGCCGGACCCGCTGAGCACGCCTCCGCCGGTGGCGATCTACGAGCGCGTCGAGGGCGCGCTCGGCCAGCGGTACCGCCTGGAATCGATGGTCGCCGCCTCGCGCGAACGGGTGCTGTTCACGGCGTTCGACAAGCTGCTCTCCCGGCCGGTCTCCCTCCGCGTCAACCTGCATCCCACCGATCAGACGCGGGCCTGGTTCCTCCGGGAGGCGGAAGCCCTGGCCCAGCTCGACCATCCGGCGATCCGGCACGTATACGATGCCGGCGTGATCGGCGAGCTCGCCTACCGGGTGGGGAACTGGATCGAAGGCGAGAGCCTGCTGGATGCGGTGCAACGCGGCCCGCGGCCGTTTCCGGCGGTGCACGTTCTGGCGCGCGATGTCCTGAGTGGCCTGGAGCACGCTCACGCCCGTGGAATCATCGTCCGCCGCATCGCGCCCACATCGCTGCTGGTGAGCCTGGCCGGTCGCGGCACGGTGACCGACCTGCGCTTCTGCAACTGGACGCTCCCCGCGATTCCCGCGGGAGAAGTGCCGGGCTCGCTGCCGTTCATGGCCCCGGAGATCAGGGACGGGGGCGCCGGTGATCCCGCGAGTGACGTATATACGGCGGGCGCCATCCTCTACTATGCCGTGACGGGACAGGAGCCGCCGCTCGACGCCCATGGGCTCCGGCGGCCGTCGGAGCTCAGGCCCAACTGCCCCCAGGCCATCGAGCGGATCCTGCTTCGGGCGCTCCGTCCGCAAGCGGAGGATCGCTTCCTGAGCGCAGCGGAAATGCTCGAGGATTTCGCGTCCGACGCCGGGACCTTCGAGAACCCCGCCGTGGACGTGAATGCGCGCCTCCTCCCCACCGACAGCGAGGATGGCCGCCGCTGGGAGAAGCGGCTGCGCCGGGCGCTGGGCGACGATTACGAGCTCCTCTCCTCGCTGGGTCGGGGCGGGTACGGCCACGTGTACCGGGTGCGCGACCTCCACCTCGAACGCGAGGTGGCACTCAAGGTCCTGCACCCACAGCTCACGACCGATCCGGCGGTGGTGGAGCGGTTCCGTCGCGAGGCCCAACTGGCCGCGCGGCTCAGCCACCCTAACATCGTCGCCATCTACGATATCGGCGGGCGGTCGGGGATGCTCTGGTACACGATGGAGCTGGTGAAGGGGCCCAACCTCGCCCAACTGGTGGAACGGGAGGGTCCCCTGCCCTGGGAGAAGGTGCTCCGGCTGTTGCGTGAGGCATTGAGCGCGCTGGCCCAGGCCCATGCCGCCGGCCTGGTGCACCGGGATCTCAAGCCGGAGAACATGCTTCTCGACCAGACGGGCCGACTGCAGATCACCGATTTCGGCCTGGCCCTGGCCCTGCGCGGCCAGGGGCGGTTCGGCGGGGCGACCAGCCAGAGCGGGACGCCCATGTTCGCGAGCCCAGAACAGCTGCTGGGCGAGCGGGTGGACCAGCGGTCCGATCTGTACAGCCTGGCCGCGGTGGCCTACTTCGCCCTGTTGGGAGAGCCGCCGTTCAAGGGACAGACCGTGGAGCAGGTCCTGACGCGCCAGACGACCAACCAGCGCCCCGAGCTTCGAGAACACCGCCCCGAACTGGGGGAGGACGTGACCCGGGTCCTCGAACGCGCGCTGCACGCGGAAGTGGACCAGCGCTTCCCGTCCGCTGCCGAGTTCCTGCAGTCGCTCAACCGGGCCACGGGGAAGGGACTCCGCGGGCGGAGCGGGGAATGGGCCAAGGCGGCCCTTAAATGGTGGCGCCCATAGGCCGTCCCGGGGCCTCGGGAGGGGTCCCCTCTTGACGGCGGGTCGCTAAGCCCCATCTTTATCGCGGCTGGAATTGGCCAGAAGGCGTGGCCGGGTAGCAATCGAGCAGGTCTTCCCTACGGAACACCACGCGACCCGGGAACCTAGCCCGGGTCTTTTTGCAGTCTGAGGGACGGAGGTCCGTCCTTCATTTTCCCGGTCGGAGGCGCCGGACGAAACCGGTCCCCGACGATGTTTCCCCCCGCACGGAGTACAGCAGTATGCCTCGCGTCACCGGCACGGTGAAGTGGTTCAACGACGCCAAGGGTTATGGGTTCATCACTCCCGAGAACGGCTCCAAGGACTGCTTCGTCCACCACACCGCCATCAAAGCCGACGGGTTCCGCAGCCTCTCGGAAGGTGAGCGGGTCGAGTTCGACATCGTCGAAGGGGCGAAGGGTCCCGCGGCGGAAAACGTCACCAAGGTGAAGTAAGGACTTTCGCCTCCGCGAGGAGGCCGTGGTCCACGGCGGATCAGGCAGGGGCTGCTCTCGGGCAGCCCTTACTTGTGTCGGTAGATGACCCGGCCCCGGGTCAGGTCGTAGGGTGAGAGTACCACGGTGACCCGATCGCCCTCCAGCACGCGGATCTTGAACTTGCTCATCTTGCCCGCGGCGTAGGCCAGAATGGAGTGCCCGTTCTCGAGCAGCACCCGGTAGTTTCGGTCAGGGAGCACCTCGCTCACGACCCCTTCCATCTCGATTCCCTCTTCCTTCGCCATTCAGGCCCTCCACCACGGGGATGTCGCGACCGGAGCTCGGTCGGACGCGGGTAGAATCTTGCTGAGGGAAAGCGGGGGCGCAACCGGACTCAGCCGAGGAGGCGGGCCAGCTCCTCCTCCACCAGTGCCACCAGCGCGCCGATGGTCTCGGGGGCGAAGGTGAACTCGACCCCGGCGGCACGGTACAACTCCGGCAAGGAGCGGGTGTTGCCGAGCGCCAAGGCCGCCCGGTACCGGGCGACGGCACCGGCGGGATCGGTCCGGCTGTTGCGCCAGATCTGGAGCGCCCCGATCTGAGCAATGCCGTATTCGATGTAATAGAAGGGATAGAGAAAGATGTGAAGCTGCCGGTACCAGCGACTGACCCGCTCGTTCTCGAGCCCCCCCCAGTCGACACCCCGCTCGAACCGGTTGCGAAGCCGGAGCCAGGCCAGGTCGCGGGCATCCCGGTCCCGGCCCTCGCCGCTGGTATAGATCCAGCTCTGAAAGGCATCGACCGACGCGACGTGCACCAGGGTGACCAGCACGTCCTCCAGATGCTCGGTACGCGCCCGGACCAGCTCCTCCGGCGTGAAGAACCCGCCCCGATCCTTGCCCAGCTCGCGCGCGGCGAGGAGCTCCATGGACATCGAAGCCAGCTCGCACATTTCGAGGCCGGGATGTCTCTGCCAGATGAAGGGCTGGTGATGGGCTTCGAGGGCGTGAAAGGCGTGACCGGCTTCGTGCAGCAGTGTCGACACGTCGTCGACGATGCCGACGGCGTTCATAAAGATGAACGGCCGCCCCCGCCATTGGAGGGTCTCGCAATAGCCGCCCGGCGCCTTGCCCTTGCGGACATCGAGGTCGAGCAGGTGCTCATCGATCATGGTCTGGAAATCCCGGCCAAATTCAGGCGCGACCCTGGACAGAACTCGCTGAGAGGTGGTCATCAATTCTCCCGCCTCACGGAACGGCCGGATCGGCGCCCGACCCTCCGGGTCAGGCGCGAGGTCCCAGGGGCGAAGCGTCTCCAGCCCCATGCGTTGCCGCCGCCGGAGCATGATTCGCTCAACGGCCGGGGAGACCACCGCCTCCACCGCCTCGTGAAACCGGCGGCAGTCGTCCGGGGTGTAGTCGAAGCGGCACTTGGAGCGGAAGGCGTAGGCCTGGAAGTCCGGGAACCCGGCGTTGGCCGCCGTCCGGACACGCAGATCGTAGAGGAGGTCGAAGATATCGGCCAGTTCGTTCCGCCGTGCGAGATAGGCCTCCGCCCCGGTCCTGAAGGCTCGCTCACGCACCGGTCGGTCAGGCGCCTGCAGAAAGGGCTGGAGCTGCGGAAGAGTCAGCTCCGCCCCGTCCCAGCTCACCGTCAGATTGCCGGTGAGCTTCTGGTACCTCGCCCCGTGCTCCTCGATCTCCGTCGCGAGAGGGATGTTCTCCTCCCGGAACAGTTCGGCCGCGGTGCGGAAACGGGCGATCGAGGCCTCGAGATCGGGCCGGGTGTAGCCGGACTCGAGCAGGCGCTGGGCCAGCTTCACCTCGAACTCCTCCATCCGAGGCAGGATCTCCGCGCTGAACCGGAGATGCGCCGCCTCCTTGGCCGGGTCGGTGGTATCGCAGGTGTAGGCAATCATCGCGAGCGCGGCCGCCTCGTTCACGACTTCCTCGAGGTGGGACCAGTCGGCGAGCCAGCTTTCGAGAGTGGTGGCGTCGAGCGGTCGGTCGACCAGCTCTTCGTAGACCGGGCGGAGCTCGTCCCAGGTAACCGCGGCGAGCTCCGCCGGAGTCAGCGTGGCGACTGGAGGCAGGGACATGGGGACGGGAGGCTAAGCAGCGCGGACCGATTCCGCAATCAGCCGGCCGGTCCCGCCGGTGGCGGGGGGGCCGCGCGATGATAGGCATAGGCAATCGCCAGGGAGACCACGCCCAGAATGAACGCCGAGCCTACCCGATAGAGGGCGTCCAGCTGCGAGAGGTCCACGAAGACCACCTTGAGGAGCGCGAGGCCCGCCACGCCGAATCCGGCGAGGCGAAGCGGACGGATGCGCCGCCGGAACCCGAGAGCGAAGCAGAGCGCGGCGAAGCAGATCCACCACGCGCTCACGCTCAGACCGCCGGCGAGCTCGGCGGTGCCCGCGGGAAGCCCGCTCTGGCGGAAGGCGCGCCACAGCTCGCCCGTCACCCCCAGGAAAAGCAACAGCCCCGCCAAGCCCCACAGCGCCGCGCGCGCCATGATGCCGCGTCGATCGGTGGGGCCGGCCTGGTGGAACAGGCCGGCCGCGAGCGCCGCCGCGGTCTCGATCGCCCACCAGAGGCTCAGGGCCCAGGCGCCGAGGAAGGCAGGCTCCGCCAGGGGCCGCCGCGGGAGATCCACGCCGACGAGGTGCAAGATGGCCAGGGCGAGCGTGCCGGCGGCGTACCACCGCCCATCAGTGCGGTGGAGTGCGTAGTCCATCAGGGCCCAGAGGTGCGCCAGGACGAGGAGGGGCCAGACGGCGGGTGGACCCTGCCAGTGGGCAAAGGCGGCCAAGGGCAAGGCGACCGCCGCCACCACGGTGAACGGCCGCCGATCGAGTCGGCTGAGACCGACCACGAGATAGGGGAGGGCCAGCAGGAGACGGTCACAGCCCCTGCCAGACGCCGTCTGGAACCAGTCCGGCGAGAGCTGATAGACCGCCCACCCGAGCAGCACTGCGGAGGCGTAGAAATAGAACGTGTCGCCGAGGGCGAACCGTTTGAAGTCGTCAGCGAGTTCCCCTCCCCATACGGTCCGTTCCCGAAGCGCGCGCCAGCAGACCGGCGCCGTCAGCACCAGGCCCCCGGCGAGGGTGGGCCAGTGCACGGCCGTCGCTTCGTTGGCCGCCCAGAGAACGGACCATCCTCCACCGAAGGAGAGGAGCCGAGTCTCGAGCCAGCCCTCGCGCAGCCCAACATGCAGGCCGGCCGCGCCACCGATGATCGCGTAGAGATAGAGAGCCGTGGGCTCGGCGCGGGTCAGAACGCCGGCGCTGGCGATGCCGAAGTAGGCGAGCGCCACCACCAGCGTGGCTACCCGCCAATGGCGCCGAGCGGCGACGCCGCCCAGCGCGAGGCCCATCGCGCCCAGGTACAGAAGCAACAGGTTGACGTTTCCGGCTTCTTTCCCTACAACGATCGGGGCAAAGAAGGCACCCAGCGCCGCGGTGGCGCCCAGAGCCTCCACGTCGATGGCGAGCGCGATGGCCGCCAGTGCGAGCGATACCAGCGCCAGAGCGGCGATGGCGGGTGTGACGGGCAGCAGGGTGTAAAGCCGGGCCGCGGCCCACACGGCGAGATAGATGATCGCCGCGCCCAGGCCGATCAGGGCAGCGCCGTAGGTCCTGAGGCCCCGCCCGTGCAGCATCCATCCCAGCGCCCCCACGGCCGCGCCCAGCACGGCCCCGCCAGCGCAGCGAACCAGCGGCGAGACCCAGCCGCGATCGAAAGACAGCTTGAGCAGATAGGCCGCGGCCAGAATGACGAAAATGACGCCGACGGCCAGCAGGCCTCGCTGACCGAGCCATTGCTCGGAAACCAGCTCGCTGGCGCGCCGAGGCGGAGTGCGGGGCGCGGACGGCGCGGCGGGCGCGCGGTGCGGAGCGGCTGTCGAGCCCACACCAGCCGGAGGCGGAGCCGAGCTGTGCGGCGCGCTGGCCGGCTTTGCAACCGCTCCGGTCACCAGCTGTCGGACGAGCCCCTCCAGCACCGTCAGGCGCTGCTCGAGCCGGGCAATGCGGTCGTCGTCGCTCACGTTGCCTCCTGCTCCCTGAGGATGGCGTGTTCGCCGGTGGGCGGCGCGGGGAGCTGCTCGACCTTGAAGGCCAGCACGCTGACGAGCGCCATCAGGGCCGCGGCGGCCACGAACGGCCAGTGGTGCCCGATGCGCTGAAAGACGATCGTGCCCAGGATCGGCGCGGTCACGCGGGCGATCCCCGCATAGGTCTGGGCCACGCCCATGGTGGTCCCGACCTCCGCCCGATCGGAATAACGCGACATCAGGGACGTCGTGGAGGGGAAGAGCAGCGCCGTCCCGATGGGGACCAGCGGCATCACCAGCACGAGTTGCCAGAGATTGCGCGCCGCGGGGAACGCCAGCAGGCCAATGATGAGGGCGCCGGCGCCGAGCCGCATGGCGCGGGGCTCGCCAACCCGTTTCACCACGGGCCCGAGCACGACCACCCGCATCAGGATGTTGAGGGCGCCGATGTAGGTGAAGAAATACCCGATCGTCCCCTCGGTAACGCTGTGCTCACTCATCAGGTAGAGCGCGACCAGCGAGGTGAGGCACGAGAAGGCCAGCATCCCGATGCCGTAGATCCAGACGAACCTCGGCACCGCCCGGGTCGGATGCCGCAGTACCTGCCAGGCACCATGCCAGACCGGCTTGCGCGGACCGGAGTTCGGCCCGCCGGCGGGGCGGGATTCGGGCAGCCAGCGCCAGGCCAGCCAGGCGTTGACCGCACACAACCCGCAGGCAATCAGCCCGGGCGCAGCCCGGCTCAGGTGCGTGGCCAGGCCGCCGATCACCGGCCCGAGCACCACGCCGACGTTGGTGGACGCCGAGAGCCATCCCAGCGCCTTGGCGCGTTCCCGGGGCTGAACGGTGTCGGCGACGTAGGCCTGCGCCACCCCGGTGGTCCCGCCCCCGGCTCCCTGCACCAGGCGAGAGACGAAGAGCAGCCAGACCGAGTTGGCGTACGCGAAGACGAGGTAAGCCAACGCCGATGCGGTGAGGCCGATGACCAGCGCGGGACGCCGGCCGTAGCGATCGGACAGGCGGCCCCAGAATGGGGCCGCTACCAGTTGCGCGATTGCAAAGGACGCAATGAGCTGACCGACCTGCTCCGGTGACGCGCCCAGATCCGTGGCGTAGAAGGGGAGGATCGGCAGGACCAGCATGAGGCCGATCATGTCGACCAGGTTGACGCCGATCAGGACGGAGAGTTGCCGCAATTCGTCGGGAAAGCGCCGGGCCAGGGTCACCGCGAAGCCGCCCTTCGCTCTCCGCCCAGCACGAAGACCAGTGCAGAAAGCGCCATGAGCAGGACACCGAAAGCGGCAGCCACGCCCACGTCCCCCTGCCTGAGGCTCGCCAGGATCTCGAGCGAGAGAGGGCGGGTGTCATAGGTGTACAAGATGATCGACACGACGAAGTCTCCCAAGGCCGAGACGAAGGCAAGAGTTGCAGCCGCCTGCAGCGCGGGCCGGAGCAGCGGGGCCGTCACCCGGAGCAGCGTGCGCCAGCGGGTCGCTCCCAGTGACGCCGCGGCCTCTTCGAGCGAGGGATCGAGAGCCCGGACCCCCGCGAAGATGGCCCGGCTGGTGATCGGAAGACTTCTCACCACGTAGGCCAGCGGGAGGATGACTAGAGTCCCCACCAGGATGACCCGACCGGCCCACGGGGCATGCACGCTGAACATGGCCGCGAGGGACACCGCGAAGACCGTCCCCGGCACCAGCCAGGGCAGCGCCAGGAGGCGCTCGATGGCGCGAGCCCCGATCGTTGGCCGGCGCACCACCAGGTAGGCGGCGCCAAGGGCAAGGAAGACCGCGGCAGCGGTGGAGGCGGTGGCCATCCACAGACTGTTGAGCAGCGGGCGCAGCCGCTCCGGCTCGCGCACCAGGGTGACATAGTTGGCCCAGGTGTACGCCGGCGGAAAGGTCTCCACGGTCCAGGTCCCGATCGGGACAAAGCTGAGCAGGAGCAGCGTCAGGTGCGGCAGGAGCAGCAGGAGCGCCAGCACCCAGCCGCCGACCGCCACCGCACGCCGAAGAAGCGGGTCGCGGATCGGCGCCGCCGCGGGCGCGAGACCCTTGAGCCCGCCGGCCCCGATCGGGCCGGCTTCCCGTACCAGCCCGAGGCCAGCCAGCGCCAGGAGGCTCAGGACGACGGTCTGCACCATGGAGAGACCGTAGTCACCGTTCAGGCGCGTGAAGACAATTTGCGTGGGCATGACACGGAACCCGCCCCCGAAGATGTAGGGAGCGCTGAACGAGGCGAGGGCCGTCATGAAGGTGAGCAGCGCGGCGCCGCGGAGCGAGGGGCCGAGCAGCGGCAGCGTGATCTCGCGCAGGGTACGCCACCGGCCGGCCCCCAGCGAATACGCCGCCTCGACAGCCGCGTGATCGAGCTGGGCCAGGCCGGCCCGCACCAGAAGATAGAAGTAGACGTACATCGAGTATGCATGAACCAGAAGGATGGCCCAGGCCCCCTCCAGGCGCCACGGCGGGTCCTCCAGATGGAAAAGAGCCTGGATCAGCCGAGCCGCGAAACCGGTTTCACCATAGAGGAAGAGGAATGCGATGACGCCGACCAGCGGCGGGAGGACCACGGGCAGCGCGACCAGGGCTCCCAGGATGCGCCTTCCCGGAAACTCCGTTCGCTCAAAGAGAAAGGCCAGCGGGATTCCGACCGCCCCGGCCAGAACTACGCTCACGATGGAGATCCAGAGACTCGCCCAGAGCGCGCGCCATTCCGCCGGTTCGCCTGCGAAGCGACGGACATACTCCAGCGTGAAGCCGCCCGGGCCATAGACGCTTTCCCGCGCGACCACGAGGAGCGGATACGCGACCAGCCAGGCCAGGAACGCCACCAGCCCAAGGGACGCCAGACGGCGACCGGCGGGCTTCACCGGCGCTCCGCGGGAAAGCAACGAATCAGCGATTCGCCATCGGCCGGATCGCCAACCGGTACGAGGATGGTGCTGGCTCCGACCGGGGCCGCGTCCGGCGCGGCGCTCACCTCGAGGAGCGCGCCACTTGCCGTCCTCACCTGATAGTACGCGAGCGCGCCCGCGAAGCGCCGTTCAGTCACGGTGACCGGCAGACCGGCGCCGTCATGGCCCCTGTCGGCAAACCGGAGGGCCTCGGGGCGCACCAGGAGCCGCACCGGTCCCGCCGGAGCGTCGCCGACATCGGCCAGGCGCCAGCGCGCGGATTCCACCTGCACCTGCTTGGCCCCATCCAGCGTCGCGGTGATCCAGCTGGACCGCCCGATGAAGCCGCCCACGAACGCGGTGCGCGGCTCGCGATACAGAGTCTCCGGATCGCCGACCTGCTCGAGGTGACCCTCGCGGAGCACCGCGACGACATCCCCCAGGTCGAACGCGTCCTCCTGCTCGTGGGTGACGATCACGGTCGTGATCCCGACTCGGCGAATCAGCGCGCGGAGCTCGCGCCGGGTTCGTTCCCGCAGGGCGGGATCGAGATTCGAGAGCGGTTCATCGAGCAGCAGCACTCGCGGCTCGGGGGCGAGGGCCCGGGCCAGCGCTACCCGCTGCTGCTGCCCGCCCGAGAGGGCGGCGGTAGAGCGGCGCTCGAATCCGACGAGGTCGACCAGCGCCAGCGCTTCCGCCACCCGCCGGTCGCGGTCGGCGGGAGGGACACGAAGGGACTCAAGCCCGAAGGCCACATTGCGACCCACGTCCAGGTGCGGAAAGAGGGCATAGTGCTGGAAGACCATACCGAAGCGGCGGCGCTCGGGACGAAACGGCACGACATCCTCGCCATCCACCACGATGCGCCCCGCGTCCGGCTGCTCGAAACCCCCGAGGAGCCGGAGCGTGGTGGTCTTGCCGCTTCCGCTGGGGCCCAGGAGGGCGAGCGTCCGCCCACGCTCGAGGGTCAGCGAGAGATCGAACACGCCGGCCGCGGCGCCGAACCGGCGGCTCAGCCGCTCGATGGCCAGGTAGCTCACCGGGGTTTCCCCGTGCCGCGGACGTGTTGATCCCAGTACGCCATCCAGTCCGACCCCTTCCGTGTCAGCAGGTCCCAGTCCATGGGCTCGACCACCATCTGCGTCTCCACCTCGCGCACCCACGCGGGCACCCGATCGGCGGGCAGGTCCCGCCTTGCCGGCAGCCGGAACACGCGCTGCGCCGCGATCAGCTCCCCGTCGACACTGCCGACGTAGTCGATGAACTCCTTGGCCGCGGCGGGGTGCTTGCAGCCCCGGACCAGCGCGATGGCATCGTCGATGACCGGCGTGCCGCTGCGCGGGAAGACATAGCCGAACGGCATGCCTTTGCTCCGTGAGATCAGGATGTCCGGCAGGTCCCACAGGGTGACCAGTCCCTCCTGCCGGGCCAGCTTCGCGTCGAGCAGCGCTGGAGACAGCGCGTAGGTTCGCGTCTGCCCATCGAGACGGCGGAGCCACGCAATGCCTTCCGTTGTGTCGCCGGTACGGCGCAGGCTGCGTTCGAGGATCATCCCCCAGATGGCGCGCATGGTCCCGCTCGCGACGGGATCGCGGATGAGCACTCGGTCCCGCCACCTGGGCGCCAGCATGTCGTCCCAGTCCCGCGGGGCCGCTGAATCGGGCACCGCAAGATTGTTGTAGGCAATGATGGCCGGCGTCCGGTAGACCGGGAAGTAGAAGTCATCGGGCCCGACTCCCGAGGTGTCCACGGCATCGGCCCAGTTGGGACGGTAGGGGGCAAGCAGGGACTCCGCGACTCCCCGCGCAAAGAGGGTCGTGGGACCCCCGAACCAGACGTCGGCCTGCGGGTTGACGCGCTCAAACCGCAGCCGGTCCAGCACCTCCTGGCTGCCGAGGTCCAGCCACCGCACGTCGATGTCCGGATGCAGGCGCTCGAATTCGTGTTCCAGCAGCGTGAGGTGATCGCGCCCGTGCGGCGAGTAGATCGTGAGCGGCACTCGGTGATCCGCGCACCCGCCGCACAGCATCACCGCCACGAGAGGCAGCCCCCGCCACGGCCGCGCTCCAGGCGCCAGTCGAAGACTCACCCGCCGCAACCGCCGCTCAGCTCCCACCTTTGCGAGGCGACCGGCCGAGGGCCAGCAGATTGAGGAAGAGCCGGTACGCCCCGGGCACCGCCGCCGGGAGCTGCCGGAAAAAGCTGAGGCCGGTGTACACGTACGTCCCCTGCCCCACCCTGGCGACCAGGAGGCCTCCCTGGAGCGGGGGATCGCCGGGATCGTGCATCTCGAGCACCGGGTGCCAAGCCGGGGCCCAGCTGTGCGCGAAGTAGAGCCCTCGCTCCTGGACCCATCCCTCCCAGTCGGCCGCGGTGATACGATTGGGAGTCCGGAGCACCGGGCTCGCGCTGTCCACGATGGCGACCGGCGCAGTCTCGTCCGTGACCCGGTCGTGTCCGCCGAGGAGGGCCGTGCTCGCAACGGCCCGCGCGCTCGCGCGAGTCGTGGGAGCGTTCGCTCCCGCGACTCCTGGGGCCCGGCTCCCGATGGTCATTGGAAATGGCGGGTAGTTCCCCAGGAAGTAGCCGTACTGCTGATACTGCGTAACAACGGTCCCGCCGGCGCGGGCGTACGCCAGGAGTCGGTCATTGTTAAGCAGCAGCGCGGTATCGGTCTCGAAAGCGCGGGGCCCAATCACGATCACGTCAAAGTCGGCAAGCGACCTGGTCGCGAGGTCACGACCGGTAATGAGCTGAACCGGAAGCCCGAAACCAACGAGCGCCTCCGGGATGCGATCGGCGGCTCCGCGCAGGTAGGCAATCCGCCGGTGGAGCGGCAGGCTGACCGGAGCGATCCGCACCCGAGCCACCGCGGGGCGCTGGTAGGTTCTGGGACGGATGTGCGAATACTCCACGGTAAAGAGGCCGTCCCCGAATCGCTCCCCTCGGGTGTCGACCGCCACGGCGCGGAACTCCGCCGAATCGGACGGTTGCGCAGGCAGGGCTACCGCGAAGGTGAAGACCTTCCGCTCTCCGGCCCGGGTGAGATGGAAGCGAGCGGCGTGCATCGGGGCCCAGCCCGCAGGCACGTCGATGGCGACGGTGCCATCGGTCGTGTCGCGGGCCTCATGGGTCAGGGTGACGGTGAGCTGATGCGGCCCGCGGTCCTCCCTTCGCCAGAGCTCCATCGCCGGCTCAAGCTTCACATCCACCCGCGGCGCGATGACCAGCGGTCGCCGGATCTCGCCCCGCGCCTGGTCGTTGACGCGGCTCACCACGCTCCGCTCGATGCGCGGAGACCACGCGTTCCCGGCATCCACCTCGAGCCACGCCCGGAGCGGGTCGGGGAAGAACGGGTCTCCCAATTGACCTTCCTCCGGGGAGGCCGGCGGGGCCGGCCACCGATACATGGAGGATTCCGGACTCTCGAGGGTGAAGTACGGCCTCCGGAGCGACACGCCGGCAGGCAGGCGCACTACCACCCTGTGGGTGACCAGAGCGCCGGGGGGCACCGTCGTATCCGTCACGGCGACGCCCCGCGCAAGGCCAATGCGAGAGGAGAGGCCCATCCTGACGGAGCGGGGCCGCGCTCCCGTGTTCCACGCCAGCAGCGTGACCCCAACGCTGTCGCCGCCGACCAATTCGTCCCGGTCGGCATACGCGTCGAAGACCAGCCCCTCGGCATCCACGATGGCGGTGGAGAAGTGTCGCAGCTGATCGAGCACCTCGATGCGCGACCTCGGCGCCTGCCTCGCGGTCGAGTCATAATTCCCGCCCCACATCGCGACCCGGGAGGCCGCGCTCTCGAGGAGCACGGCGGCGGAATCGGGCGCGAGCGCGATCAGGGCGCGGGCAGAAGCCACCTCGGCGGCGGCCACGCCGGCCGCGGCAGTGTCGACAGAGCGACCGAGCCCGGTCAAAGTCGTGTCAACGCCGGCCCACAGGCCGTCGGAACCCCGCCCGGTCCGGTCGACCAGAAGCTCGAGGCGCACGGCGGACGGGCCGATCCCCTGCAGCTGCCCCATGTTCTGCGACCGGTGCAGGCTCCGACCGCTCATCGCGATCTGATGGTAGGAGAGACCGACGGCGGGGTCGACGACGCCGCCGTTCAGGGTGAGCGTGGTGGCCGCGGAATCGAACCGAGTGCTCCGATAGAGCTTGAGCGGCGTGAAAGGCGCGAGGCCCTCTTCCCGTTCGAGCTCGGGAAAGACAGTGGAATCCCCGGCCACACGGAACGCTTCTTGGGCTGCCCATCCCGCGGCCTGGTGGTGCCCGTGACCATCCCGAGGCGTGCCGCTGAAGATGGAAACCACGATCTGGGGCCGGAACCGGCGAATGATGCGCACCACATCCTTGAGCACCGAGTCCCGGGGCCAGTGGGCCCAGGTATCGTCGAGAGTCTTCGAGAAGCCGAAGTCGTAGGCCCGGGTGAAGAACTGCCGTGCCCCGTCCAGTCGCCGGGCGGCGAGCAGCTCCTCCGACCGGAGCAGCCCCAGGGCGTCACCCAGCTCCGGCCCGATCAGGTTCTGGCCGCCCTCTCCGCGGTTGAGTGACAGGTAGCCCGCTTCCGCGCCCATGCCGCGCACCAGGAGCGTGAGCAACTCGGTGTCCTCGTCATCCGGATGCGCGCCGATCATGAGCACGCGCTTGGCATGTCCAAGCATGCGGGCCTCGCGGGCGAGCGCCGGGTAGCCCCCTGTCGACGGGGGCTCCAGCTGCGCCGCCAGGGCGACAGGCAGAATGAGCAGTGGAGAGAGAAGGCGAAGGAGGCGGGGCACGGGCTCAAGGTAATCCGCCCCGTCGTGGCCAGAAAGGCTGGGCGGCCGCCTGCAGGTGGCGTTGCGTGGCGCCTCAGGCGCCGCTTCTGCTACGAGGTCCGCCGAGCGACGCAAGCTGGACAGGGACAGACATCAAGCAAATGGCGAAAGGTGTAGATCCCGGTGTCATGACCGTCGCTCCAGCTCACCCGGAGCCCATAGCTGCCCACCAGCGCCAGCCGGAGCGGGCGAATGTCGCTGGGCACGGCGGCGGGATCGAGCAGCGGCTGTCCGGTCAGCTCCTCGACGCACCCTGCGCACGGACAGGCCAGGCGGAGAGGCCGCGCGGGGAAGAAGCCCGCGTGATCCGCAGTCCACTCGATCAACACACCGTCGTCGCGGCGCGTGATGGCGCGCGGTGTCACAGGGTCCAGCGCCATGCCGGGAATGCCTCGCGGGATTATACTTTGGACGACTCCGAACCGATTCGACCCATGACCAGCGATTCCTCCAATCCCTTCGGCGCCCGCGGGACACTCACGCTGGGCTCCGAGACCGCCACGATTTTCCGCCTGCCCGAACTGGAACGCAAGGGTGTGACCCGATTGGATCGGCTGCCGTTCTCGATTCGGGTCCTGCTCGAGAATGCGGCGCGCTTCGCCGGGCATGGCATCGTGACGGAGGAGCACGTGGCGGCGCTGGGCGCCTGGTCTCCCCGCGCGAAGAGCCAGAGCGAGATCCCGTTCATGCCGGCGCGCGTGGTTCTACAGGACTTCACCGGCGTGCCCTGCGTCGTGGATCTGGCCGCCATGCGCGACGCGATGGCGCGCATGAAGGGTGACCCGGACCGGATCAACCCCATCGTGCCGTGTGACCTGGTGATCGATCACTCTGTGCAGGTGGATTTCGCCGGAACCGCCGACGCCTACCGGCGGAACGTCGACCTCGAGTACGGTCGCAACAAGGAGCGGTACCAGCTGCTCAAGTTCGCGCAGAAGGCGTTCCGGAACTTCCGCGTCGTCCCCCCGGGGACGGGCATCGTCCATCAGGTCAACCTCGAGTACCTCGCGCCGGTGGTCCAGCTCCGAGCCCAGCGGGGCGCGCTCACCGCCTACCCCGATACCTGCGTCGGGACCGACTCGCACACCACCATGATCAATGGCCTGGGCGTCCTGGGATGGGGTGTCGGGGGCATCGAGGCGGAGGCGGTGATGCTGGGCCAGCCCTACTTCATGCTCATTCCCGAGGTCGTGGGAATGAGACTGGTGGGCGAGCTCCAAGTCGGCACGACGGCGACCGACCTGGTACTCACCGCGACGCAGATGCTTCGCAAGCACGGCGTCGTGGACAAGTTCGTGGAGTTCTACGGCCCGGGGTTGTCCACTCTTGGCCTCGCCGACCGGGCGACGATAGCGAACATGGCGCCGGAGTACGGCGCCACGATGGGTTTCTTTCCGATCGATGCCGAGACCATCCGCTATCTGGAGCGTACCGGACGGGACCGGGCGGTGATCGACCGGGTGGAGCGGTACAGCAAGGAGCAGGCGCTGTTCAGGTCGGACGCCACGCCAGACCCTGAATACACCAGCGCACTCACGCTCGATCTCTCGGCGGTCGTCCCCAGCCTGGCGGGGCCCAAGCGCCCGCAGGATCTGGTGCCCCTGTCAACGCTCAAGCGGAACTTCCAGGTTTCCCTCCCTGACCTGATGACTCCTTCCGTTCCCACCGCACGGCGTGAATTGGCGGAGGCCAACTACTCGCGATGGGTGAACGAGGGCGGCTCCGGCGGGGGCGTCGCGGTGCTGGAGCAGCCCAGGCACAAGACCAGCATGAACGGGGAAGCCGTTGAGCTCACCGACGGCGCCGTGGTCATCGCGGCAATCACGAGCTGCACCAACACGTCTAATCCCTCGGTGATGATTGGTGCCGGCCTCCTGGCCCGAAAGGCCGTGGCACGAGGCCTCAGCACACGGCCCTGGGTCAAGGCCAGCCTGGCCCCTGGCTCCCGGGTAGTGACGGAGTACCTGAAGGGCTCTGGGCTCCTGCCGGATCTCGAAAAGCTGCGGTTCAACATCGTCGGCTACGGCTGCACCACCTGCATCGGCAATTCGGGCCCCCTCCCCGACCCGATCGCCAAGCTCATCGAGGAACACCAGCTGGTGACGGCCGCGGTCCTGTCAGGGAACCGGAACTTCGAGGCGCGGGTCCACCCGCAGGTACGGGCCAACTACCTGGCTTCACCGCTCCTGGTGGTGGCGTTCGCGCTGGCCGGCCGGGTGGACATCGACCTGGACCATGAACCGATCGGCACGGACCGAAGCGGCAAGCCGGTCTATCTCAGGGAGATCTGGCCCTCGCCCAGGGAGATCGCGGACACCATGGCCGCCGCCCTCAAGCCCGAGCTGTTCCGGGAGCGGTATGCCTCGGTATTCGACGGGGACGAGGTGTGGCGCTCGCTGCCGGTCCCCGAAGGGAGCCGCTACGAGTGGGACCCCAAGAGCACCTACGTGGCGGAGCCGCCGTTCTTCCAGCACCTGTCCGCGGAGCCCGGTCCGCTCCGTGATATCGCCGACGCGCGTGTGCTGGCGGTCCTGGGCGACTCGGTGACGACAGATCACATCTCTCCCGCGGGTTCGATTCCCAGGAACGGGCCGGCCGCCCGGTACCTGCTCGAGCACGGAGTCCAGCAGGTGGATTGGAACACGTTCGGCGCCCGCCGGGGGCACCACGAAGTGATGATGCGAGGCACCTTCGGCAACGTGCGGATCAAGAACGCGCTCACCCCCGACCGTGAAGGAAACTGGACGGTGCACCTGCCCGATGGCGAGGTGATGTCGATCTATGATGCCGCGATGAAGTACCAGAAGGAGGGGACGCCGCTCGTCATCCTCACGGGCAAGGAATATGGGACGGGGTCGAGTCGCGACTGGGCCGCGAAGGGCCCCGCCCTGCAAGGGGTGCGCGCCGTGATCGCGGAGAGTTACGAACGCATCCACCGCAGCAACCTGGTGGGGATGGGGGTCCTGCCCCTCCAGTACGAACCGGGAGTGACTCGGCAGACCCTGGGGCTGACCGGCCGGGAGACGATCACGATCACGGGCATCGCCGCAGGGTTGACACCGGGAGGCCACGTCAAGGTGGCCGCTCGGTCCGAGAGCGGCGTGGTCACGACCTTTCAGGCGATCGTTCGCCTCAATTCCCCAGTGGAACTCGACTACTACCGGAACGGCGGGATCCTGCAGCGAGTGCTCCGGATGTTCGCCTCCGGCGAGGCGTAGGGTCCGGGCGCGCAGAATGAGAAACGGCCCTCCGAGGAATGCTCGGAGGGCCGTTCAGCATGCGGATTACGCGGTCAGGCGACGAGGTCCTTGAGCCGGAGCCCCTGTTCGCCCTCGCGGAGCCGGGTGAGAGCGCGGTCCCGGAGCTGGCGGATCCGCTCCCGGGTGACGCCCATCATCCGGCCGATCTCCTCGAGGGTGCGGCTGTTGCCATCATCGAGGCCGAAGTACAGCCGGAGCACCTTGGCATCCCGTGGGGGCAAGGTGGCGAGCGCCGCCTCGATATCCGAGGTCTGGCTGTTCGCGATGGCGGGAGCGTCGGTCCCTTCCTGGTCCAGCGCGGCGAACCGCTCGATCCGCTCGCTGTTGTCTCCATCGCGAGTCGGGTGATCGAGCCGCACCGCCTCGGTGTTCAGGGCCCCCAGGCTGCGCACCGCTTCCACGGTAAGGCCGGTGGCGCGGGCCAGCTCCTCGGTGGTGGGCATCCGACCCAGCTTGTCCTTGAGCAGGGTGGTGGTGCGTCCCAGCCGGGATAGATCCGCGGTCCGGTTGAGCGGTACCCGGACCGGCCGCCCGTGGCGGGCGATGGCTGCCTGCACCGCCTGGCGAATCCACCAGACGGCGTAACTGATGAACTTGACCCCGCGATCCGGATCGAACTTCCGGGCGGCGGTCATCAAGCCGAGATTCCCTTCGCCGATGAGATCGACGAGAGGAACTCCGCGATTCTGGAACTTCTTGGCCACGGACACCACGAACCGGACATTGTGGCGGGCCAGCTTCTCCTGGGCCGCGACATTCCCGCGGAAGGCCTTGCGGGCCAATTCCATCTCTTCCTCGCGGGTCAGCAGGGGCACCTTGCTGATCTCGTCGAGGTAGAGGTCGAGGCTTTCCCGGCCTTCGTCGATCGCCTTGGCGATCTGGGCCGGCCGTACCGTGCGCCGCTTGCGGCGTGGCTGCATGGTCACTCGACGCCCCTCCTTAGGGCTGAATCCGTCCACTCATCAGAGGGTCGAACCAACCATCTAATATAAGTTCTGACGGATCGAAAACAAAGCGAAACTAAAACTCTATGTACCACAATGGTTTACACAAAATTACCCGAAAATATACCGGTCGTCAATCTCGACGCCGCCTTCACATCGTTCGTACACCGCCCGCGAGCCCCAAGGCGTTTGACGCTGGAATGACTTTGCGCGACCGGGGGACGTCCAGATGGCCTCCGATTGCACCGCTCCATGGGATACGCAGCTTCCCCCCGGCGCGTTACACTTCCGGGCATGAAAACCGACGTCGCCTACGAGTTCCTGCGTCAGTTCGCCTCGCCGCTGGTGGCTATCACCTCGGCCTGGCAGGGGCGGCGGAATGGGATGATTTCCGACAGCGCGGTACGCGCCTCGATCTCGCCTGACGTTCCCCGGCTGTCGGTGTATATCCACAAGTGGCACCTCTCGCATGACATGATCTGGCAGAGCGGCCGCTTTGCGGTCCACCTGCTGCACCGGGGCCAGCTCGAGCTGGTCCACCAATTAGGATTCGTGAGCGGGCGGGAACGTGACAAGTTGACGACGATTCCCCATGTCATGGGCTCGCACGGGCTGCCAATCCTGGAGGACCGGGTGGTGGCCTTCGAGATGCGGGTGCTCAATACCATGGACGCCGGCTACGCCACCCACTTTCTGGGGCATGTGGACGCCGTGCACCCGGGCCGGGACGCGGAGATTCTGACGGCTCCGTGGTTCCGGGCAAACATGCCGCCGGCCTGGACGGCGGAGTGGCTGGCCAACTACCGCAAGGCGCAGGAAGTCATCGAGCAGCACACCGCCATCGAAGATCGCCATTGGACCGGGGCCAACCGGTCCTGAACTTTCCCCCATCGAGGAGTCACAGCATGGTGAAGGGCACGCAAGTCGCGCTTCTGTCATTCGTCGCCGTTCTCGCGGCGGGTCCCGTGAGCGCGCAGGGCTTCGAGGGCGTCGTCACGTACCAGGTGAACGGCAACGGCGGCCAGAGCATGGAGATGGCCATGACGGTCAAGGGCGGCAAGCTGCGCACCGATATGAACGGCGGGGGCCACCAGATGGCCATGATCCTGGACGTCGACGCCGGCAAGACGACCATGATCATGCCCGAACAGAAGATGTACATGACGCACGACATCACCCAGTTCCATCCGGCGGATTCCACCCCGCCCAAGATCACGCCACTCGGCACCACGGAGACCATCGCCGGTCACACCTGCGATGACTTCCTGGCCGTGGATTCCAAGGGAGAGAAGACCCAGTTCTGCAACGCCAAGGGGCTCGGGTTCTTCATGATGCCGCGTGGACCGATGGGGCGCGGCCCAGCCAGCGACGTCGCCGCGCTGAATGCCCCGTCGTTCCGCCAGTACTTCAAGGACGGCTTCTTTCCGCTTCGCGTGAGCAACCCGGATACCAAGAAGGTGATGATGGAGGCGACCAAGATCGAGCCGAAATCGATCGATGCCTCCACCTTCGAGGTCCCGGCCGGCTTCATGGAGATGAAGATGCCGAACATGGGCCCGCGGCCCTGACGGACGCCCCGCGCCGTGAAAGCGCAACGACCCCCGGGGCGTCCCCGGGGGTCGTTCGCGTTGCGGGCCAGCGCCGGGCGCCGAGACTCAGTGCATGCCCTCTCCCGCGAGCTGCTTGACCAGTTCGCCCAGCACGTTCTTGGCGTCACCGAACAGCATCCACGTCTTGTCCGCGAAGTACAGCTCGTTGTCGATACCGGCGAAGCCCGGGTTCTTGCTGCGCTTGATCGCGAAAACGGTCCGGGCCTTATCGGCGTCGATGATCGGCATCCCGTAGATCGGGCTGGTCTTGTCGTAGCGCGCGGCCGGGTTCACCACGTCGTTGGCGCCCACCACCAGGCAGACGTCGACCTGGGGCATGTCGGGGTTGATCTCGTCCATCTCCACCAGGTCGGTGTAGGGGATATCCGCCTCGGCGAGGAGCACATTCATGTGCCCCGGCATGCGACCGGCGACGGGATGGATGGCGAACTTGACGGTAATCCCGCGCTTCTTGAGCTGATCGTAGAGCTCCCGCACCTTGTGCTGCGCCTGCGCCACCGCCATCCCGTAGCCCGGCACGATGACCACCAGGTTGGCCTGCTCCAGGACCTGTGCCGCCCCTTCCACCGTCTCGGCCCGGTAGGCCTTCTGCTCGCCCCCGGCCTTGACCTGCTGCACCTGGCCAAACGCGCCGAACAGCACGTTGGTGAACGAGCGGTTCATCGCCTTGCACATGATGATCGCGAGGATCAGGCCGCTCGACCCATCCAGCGCCCCGGCCGTGATCAGGAGCTTGTTGTCGAGAACGAAGCCCATCGCTACCGCGGAGAGCCCGGCGTACGAGTTGAGGATGGCGATCACCGTCGGCATGTCCGCCCCTCCGATCGGGATGATCAGGAGCACGCCGAAGAGGAGCGACAGCACGATGACGACGGGGAAGAGCTGCGGGGCCCAGGGAGCGGTGGGGTGCAGGGTCAGCGCCCCGCCCAGCGCCGCCGCGATGGCGAACAGCCCGACATTGGTGGCGTTCTGGAGCGGGTAGGTCACCGGCCGCTGCGGGATCCACTTCACCTCCTGCAGCTTGCCGGCGGCCAGCAGGCTCCCGGTGAAGGTCAGGAAGCCGAGCAGGATCTCGAGGATGATCGCCACCATGCGGAAGGCCGTGAGGTTCTGCGGTCCCTCCGCGAACCAGAGATAGTACTTCGCGGTGCCGACCAGGCCCGCGGCCAGCCCGCCGAAGGCATGGGACAGGGCGGTTCGCTGGGGCACGGCGGTAAGGGGCACCATCGCCAGGGGGATGCCGGCGGCGGTCCCCACGATGAGGGCGCCGATGATCCAGACGTGGTGTACGATGATCGGCTCGGCCCACGTCGCGCCGATGGCGACGCACATGCCCAGCGTCCCGGCGATCACGCCGCGCCGGGCAGTCTTGGGGTCATTCATCCAGTGCAGCGCGAAGATGAACAGCGCCGTCGCCAGGACGTAGGCGGCCTGCACGAAGCCCGCGGTCATGGCCGGTCTCCCTGGGCGGGACCCTTGCTGGACTTGAACATCTTGAGCATGCGGTCCGTGATCAGGAACCCGCTCACGATGTTGGTCATGCTCGCGAACAGCGCCACGGCGCCGAGAATGCGGATGGGGAGGGGATAATCCGCACCGGTGACGATGATCGACCCGACCACGGCGATGGCGGAGATCGCGTTGGTAATGGACATGAGCGGGGTGTGCAGCAGGCGCGACACCCGGCGGATCACGCCGAGCCCGATGAACGTGGCAAGCACAAAGACGTAGATCAGCGGCCACATGTCGGGTGCGGCCGTCGCCACGGCATGAGTCGAGTCCGCGGGCGCGGGGGTCTGGCCGGCCGCGGCCGTGCTGGCGACCGCCAGCAGGGCGAGGGTCCAGGCTGCCGGGACGAACGGTCGTCTCTGCATGCTGCGTCCTCTCCTCTTCTCGGGCGCCGGAGCGCCGCCTGAGGGCATCGAATCTCGCGCGATCATAGACCGGCCTTCTGCAGGGCGTCGCGGGTGCGATCGTGCTTCACCTCGCCCCCATGGGTGATGATGGCGCCCCGCTGCAGGTCGTCCGTCAGGTCAAGCTGGAAGGCCTTGTCCTTGGTGAACGCCTGGATGAAGGCGGTGAGGTTTCGGGAAAAGAGCAGGCTGGCGTGATACGGCATCGTGGCCGGCAGGTTGAGCGGGGCGATGATCGTGACGGCTCCGACCCGCGCGGTCTCTCCCAACCTGGACAGCTCGCAGTTGCCGCCGCCGTCCGCCCCCAGGTCGACGACGACCGACCCCGGCTTCATGGTCTTCACCGTGTCGGCCGTGAGCAGGCGCGGGGCAAAGACGCCACCAATGAGCGCCGTGGTGATCACCACATCGGACAAGGCGCACTGCTCCACCAGCAACTGGCGCTGCCGCTCCTGGTCCTCCGCGGACAGCTCCTTGGCGTACCCGCCCCCGGCGGCGGCGCTTTCCTTGAGTTCGATGCCGACGTACTTCGCTCCGACGCTCTCGATCTGCTCCTTCACCTCGGGGCGAACGTCGGTGGCCAGGACATTGGCCCCCAGGCGCCGCGCGGTGGCGATGGCCTGGAGTCCGGCCACCCCGGCGCCGATGACGAACACCTTGGCCGGTGCCACCATCCCGGCGGCGGTCATGAGCATCGGGAAGTAG
>Ga0335077_10002350_pt1 | contig 22573 bp, 14 predicted proteins | sample Lox_Sample_31_FD_207151 | JGI IMG/M metagenome (GOLD analysis project Ga0335077, IMG submission 207151) | Soil microbial communities from Loxahatchee National Wildlife Refuge, Florida, United States - Lox_Sample_3.1 | ecosystem: Environmental > Terrestrial > Soil > Wetlands | place: USA...
TGTCCAGGTTGTAGATCTTCGCCGTGACCTTGAGTTGCGGAAATGGCTGGTAATACGAGTTCACCACGACGATCGACCGGTCATCGTAGGAGTACTGGACGTGCAGCGGTTCACAGGCGATCTTCACACCGAAGTATGAGCCGCCGGGCCGCAGATACCAGTCATACAGGTGCCAGATCATGCTCGGCCACGCATTGTTCAGCATCCATTGGATGATTCCGGTGGACGTGTACTTATTGCGGGCATACGCTTCCATCATGGCGCGATGGCCTTCGTATGCCTGTACCTGAGCTTTGCGGGCATAATCTTCAACCGAGTTCGCCGTGCCATAGCGATTGTTGAGTGCTTCCGTGAAAATGCTGAGCGTGCCGGACATGCCGCCTGCATGGTATTCCCAAACCGAATCGACCGGCCAGAGGTGATCTTCCGGCAGCATCAGGTGCAGGGTCTCGATCGGCGGTATGGCGGGTCCGGGGCTCGTCTCGGTGTTGAAGCCGTGGGCTCCACCGAGATGAGTGTCCAGATACCAAAATGACGGTGCCACATACTCGTACGGGCCGGTCATCTTCACGCCGCTCGGGCCGGCCGTCGTCGCCTTGTTCGACGCCGAAGACACCGTGGGATTGGGCCAATCGGACTCCTGGAAGATGTGCAGATACATCTTTTCGATCTTGGGCGGCGGCGGAAAATCGCTGCCGTTCAACCAGGTGAAGATGGAGGGATGGCGCTCGAGGCGGCGAACCTGATCCCGCAGGGATGCGGCCGCGACCGCCTCATTCTCCGTGTCCCACTCGTCCCACTTTTCCCATTGGTCACAGCAACACCAGCCGGGCATTACGAGGATGCCAAGCTCATCGCAAAGCTCGAGAAAAAGCTCGTCCTCCAGCTTGCCTTCCAGCCGGATCGCGTTCAGGTGCAGATCGCGAACATATCGCAGTTCCGCCTCCTGCCGCTGCGGAGTGGAGCGCAGCAGCATATCAAAACTGTAACCTGCCCCACGGATCAGGATGTTCTTTCCGTTGATTTGAAACACGCGGTGCCCTTTGTCATCCACCTGGGAAGTCACCTGGCGAATGCCGAAACGCGTTCGGCTGGAGTCGGAAGTTTCGCCATTCATTTCAAACCGTAGTTCCAGCGGGTAAAGATTCTGCGGACCCACGGCGGCGGGCCACCACAAACGGGGATCTGCGATTTTCAATTGCGCGAATTTCTCCGGTGTGAAATGCACCACCCGTGTCTCGTGCGCATCTAGTCGCACCGGTTGCGAGAATTCGATGTTTTCGACCTTACCCTTCAGCACGCCGTCGACGGGATGATTGGCGGCGTTTTTCAGCTCTGCCCGCACAGTGAGCTCAGCGCCGCCAGCGGAAGGGAGATTGAGCCGGGTGAAGACAGCGGGGTACCGCAACGCCACCGGCCCCGTGGCGGTGATGCGAACATCGCGCCAGATGCCCATCTCCTTGTCTGGCGGCATGGGAGCCCAGTCGACCAGAGTGATGGCCAGGTCGTGCGGCTGAGGTGGAAACACCTCAATTGCCAGCGCGTTGGTGTCGCCTGGCCGCGCCACTGCCGTCACGTCAAATTCAAACAGCCGCCAGGTTCCGGCCATTCGGTCCGAGGATGCGATCTGGCGGCCATTCATCCACACGTTGGCGCGGAAGTTGATGCCGTCGAAATCCAGCCATAGCGTCTTCCCCTTGTACTCAGCCGGCAGTTTGAACTCACAACGGTACCACCACGAACGCCGGAACGGGCTGTCGGGCGGCATCGCGGTATTTGCGAAGTCGGTAAACGGCGGATAAGCGGCGCCCGGGATAGATCGTAGATTCATTCCGATGTATGGGTCGAGGTAGACACCGTCTCGCACCAGGGCGCTGAGGACGGTGGAGGGAAGCGTGGCGGGATACCAATCGCGCGTTTTGTATCCGGGAGTTGAAATGACTCCGCCGGCATCAGAAACGCCGGAAGAGGACTGAATGGCCCAACGCTCGCGAAGCAGGATTTCAGGGGAACTGGAAGCATCCGGGCGGTTGGCCGGCAGGGCGTTAGAAGCAATCAAGCTGAAGGTAAGGAAAAGCAGCGGCACACTTTGAACGCCCGTCATCGAACGACACTCCTTGACTTGGGGCATGATGACACAGCGGCTCGGTCTACGTGAGCTACTGTGTCATACTGCTACGCCGCTCTCCGCGCCTCATTCAGGACTTCGCGCAGCCGTCGGGCGACGAGCAACTCCTCGCCGGGTTGCAGAGTCGTGGAGATAATCTCAATATGATCTGGTGTTGCGCCGTGTGGTCGCTTGGGATCCCCCTCCTCCGCCCCCGGGACCGCGCTGGGATTGTGACGGGTTGCCACTTCGATCCGTGGCTCGCCATCCAGCAACTTCTTGGCGCACTCTGCCACGGTGAGCTTAAAGGCCGCTTCGTCCCATTTCACACTTAATGAGGGCCCTGCATAAGCGGTACGAGTCTCCGTGGCCACACCGGGTACGGTTCCGACTACCTGTGCGATGCGATTAATCCGCTTGCCCCATTCGCGGTCCAGTCCCTCCAGATCCATTTTCTTCCAGGCTTCCACTGCCGCCAGCAGGCCCATGATCTCTTCCTTGCCCACCTTCATCGGCCGACACACCGCTCCCTCCCAAGGGGAGGAGTTGGCGAGCGCCGCTTCAATGAGGTCTTTGCGACCCAAGAGAAGACCTGTGCACTGAGGCCCGCACAACCCCTTGCCGCCGCTAAAGGTGTACAACTCGACTCCCATCTTGGCCGGCAGCGAAAAATTCTCCATCGGGGGAAGACGGTCAGCCCAGTCCACTAACATTGGCACTCCCGCCTTCTTAGTAATGGACAACGCCTTTTCCAGCCGCTCCCCGTGGGCCATGGTGTAAACCATGACGGTCTTCTCGGTAATGGCTGCCTGCAACTCGTCATATGTGTTTGCAAGCACGAGCTTGCCACCGGCACCGCGAATCGCACTGTCAAACAGACTCCGTCCACCGAGCATCACAACTTCGTTTTTCATGCCGGCAGTGTCCGGAAGTTGCCAGATCTTAACTGGGTCGGTGCCGGCGATGCAGGCTGCGGTCGCCACGGCCATGGCGCCCGCCGCTCCCGAGGTAACCAGCCCGGCTTCAGCCCCGGAAAGCTCGGCGAGCCGCTGACCCACAGCGCGATGCAGCTCCCAAATGTTGACGAAGTACTCGGCGGCTTGCTGCTTGGCAGCCTTGACCTCGGGTAGTTCAAGCGTGCCGCTGATGTAGGTCCAAGGACCCCGGGCATTGATCACAGGTTTCACACCGATTCGCGCGTAGATATTGCTGTAGCGGTTTCGTCTCGCCGCCCCGAAAGCCTTTTCGAAAAGTCCCTGGGTTGTTATGTACCCGAGTAATGGAAGTGCGCCCATCCACTTCATGAACGCACGCCGGTCAGTGGATGTGAATCTTTCCATGAGTCATCCTCCCGTTAGAATCTTCAGGCTCCGTGCCCTGCTTCCTTGTATTCTGTCCCCTGACTCAGACGCGCAGGTAAGGTTTCAAGCCCTCGAAGGCGGCATCAATCTCCGCTTTCGCTTCCGAGGACAGGCTGACACGCGGGATACGCGAGACCGATGTCTTGAAGACTCCGCGGCGGTGCAGCATGTGTTGGTATCCCTGTTCCACCAGTTCCTCCAGGTTGATCAGCGGGAGCAAGTGCGTGAATATCTCTCGAGCCTTCTTGCGATCGCCGGCTTGCCAGGCATCCCAGATCTGAACATACACATCGGTGTACCCGGCGCCTGGCATCGTGCCGTCCGAGCCCTGGCTCATCTCCGCCAGCATGCCCCTCCCTCCGTCGCCGCTGAACACTCGTTTCATCGCCGGCCGCTTGGCCTGCAACTCCCGCATCCGGTCGAGCACCGGGCTCAGCTCCTCCTTCACGTAACCGAGGTTGGGATGTGAGCTAGACAAATTAACGATGAATGACACCGGCATGGGCAGCGGATGATGGGGGCCAGTATCCTGGATGAAGATAGGCCGCGCTGTGGCGCTCGCCAGCGCGCCGTAATACTCGCGATAGTCTTCAAGGGAGCTGGCTTTCTCGGGCGGAATGGCGATCAGTGCGTCAGGCGACAATTTTTCGGCGTGCCGCAGGTAGTTCAACGCAGCATTGGTGTCTGGGCCTTGCACGCCGAACACTACCGCTGCTCGTTTGCCCTTCGCCGCATCGGCGATAACCTCAAAGCCGCGCAACCGCTCCTCCATCGAGAGCCGGTTGTATTCACTCGCCATTTGCGGCCACACGATGCCGTGTGCTCCGCAACGGTTCTGCCACTCGACCTCGCGCGCCAGGTCTTCGTAATCGACAGCCTTGGACTCAGTGTACGGCGTAGCGACGATCACGAAGATGCCGCGGAGCGGTTTATCGGACCGCGTGTCCGCGTATGCTGAAACCGCCGCTCCGGCTAACGTCGCAAGAAAACTGCGCCGGCTGGAAATTTGCGGGTGCGTGTCTTGAATGCCCCAGCATGTAGATCTCATTGGTCACCAGTAGAACTTTGCACTCAACTGCCCGATGCGCGGGGGGCGCGCGCTGGTAACGACTCCAAACAAGCTGCTGCTGAAGTCGCCACTCGGATTGTTGAACTGGGTGTGATTGAAGATATTGAAGAATTCTCCACGGAACTCAAGGGCCATCGATTCGGTGATCCGAATTCTCTTTGACATCCCGAAATCGGTGTTGAGGATTCCCGGGCCGTGGAAAAAGCGTTGGTTGGCGTTGCCAAAATGTCCGAGGGTGTCGGATGTAAAGGCGTCCGGCAGGAAGTACGTATTCGCGCCGTTCGGTCCGCCCAGACGCGGGTCCTGAATGACCACCGGGCCAACGAGATTCGGCTCGTCGGTGGAGGAACTGCCAGTGAGCGATAGATCCCCGCGGCTTTGCTGGATCCTGATCGGAAACCCCGTGGAGAATCGGCTGATGCCCGTGATGTTCCAGCCCTGCGTCAGGCGTTTCGGCAGCGTGCCGAATGCCCGGTCAAACGGGATGGCCCAGTTGTAGCTGACGACAAAATTGTGTGCGACGTCGAAAGACGACAGTCCCCGGCTGAGCCGATAATTCGAGAAGTTCATCAGGTCGCCAAAAGTTGACGCGTCGTCGATCGCTTTGGCGAACGTGTACGCGGCCAGGAATGTCACGTCCGCAGCCTTGCGCTCCACCGTCGCCTGAAATGAGTTGTAGTTCGAATTGGCGCTGTTGCGCGTGAAAGTGTTGTTAGCGGCAAAGGCCGCGCCGAGGCTCGTCCTGGTCCCAAAAACCTTGGTGCCGTTGGGCAATTGAAATGTGTCCTGCTCCGTGAACGGGCCGCAGGCCGGGTTGGAAGCACCCGTATTCAGATCGACGGCGCCCTCGGCGTTGAGTTGGTTGCAGAATGCCACGTTGCCCGGATTAGCGTCGGTCTGCGAAATCAGCTTGTGCCCCTGAGTGCCGACGTACGCGAGGGTCAGCACCGTCGACTTCGATAGCTCGCGCTGGATCGAGAAATTGTAATGCTCAGCGTAGGGCATCCGGTTGTGAATGTCATAGCCGGGCACGTAATTGAGCGGCAGATAAAGCGAGTAATCGAGAGTCTTGTTCGCCGGGCTGCCGGGAATCGGGAACGTAAACGGGAAGCGTTGTCCTTGCGAGACTCCGTCCGTTCGCGTGAGGTAGGGTTGGTCGAACATCACGCCGGTGGGGCTCGCCCAATCCAAGCCGAACGGCGGATCACCAACTTCGTAAAACAAGTTCAGGTCCTCGATGGAGGTGTAATAGATGCCGAACGAGGCGCGGATACTGGTTTTTCCGGGGCCTCCGAATATTTTCCCCAGAATGCCGTTCGTAAAGCCGGGCGAGTAGGCGAGACCCAGGCGCGGAGCGAAATTGTTGTAATGCGTAGGCGCCAACGTAGGCGGGATGCCGGGATCCCCGGGGACCACCCAGCCAAGCGGAGCGGTGGGGAACTGCGTGGATTGCTCGCCGGGAACGATGGTTTCGATCTTGCCCTGCGTATCGTACCAGGCATGCTGACTTCCCAGCGCAGACCCAGGTTCAGAGTGAAGTTGGGTTTCACTTTCCACGAATCTTGACCGTACGCGCCGCCATAGCGGGTGCGCGAGTCCAGGAACTGCATGCTGTACTGCTGGAAGCCGTTGGCGCTCGGGGCACCGAGCAAGTAGTCGGCGACATCGACTCCGGTCACGCTGCCATCAAACACGAAGCTGCCGTTGGGTGTTGCGACATTACGCTCGTTGATCTGGAGGTAGCGGAATTCACCTCCGAATTTGAGCGTGTGGGCGCCCATGACCTTGGAGAAACCGTCGGTCAACATCCAGGTGTTGTTGGGCTGGGTCGTGGTCAGCGTCGGCACGCCGATCGAGAAGTTGTTGAAGTAAAGCTGCGGCACATACTGCGGGAATCCCGCCGGCCCTGACGGGTTGATGCCCAGTGTCCCGATCCCCGTCACGAAACCGAGGTCGGACAGTTTTGCGAAGCTGCCTTTCGGCTGGTCCTTGACAGTGGAGGTGCGGAAGAAGCTCACACGCGCTTCGTTGACCGCGCCAGGCCCGAGTGTCTTGGTATTGCTCATTACTATCTCCTGCGCTCGTGTGGGCGTGAACGAGGGGAAGCCCGAGACGCTAGCGGCGGGAAGGGCACTAAATACGTTGGAGTCGTCGAAATGGTAATACCAGGACCAGTTGCCGGTCTTCTGGTTGATAAAATCCACGCGTTGCCCGGCTTTGTCGTCCTGGACCCTGTTCTTCTGGCTGTTATCGGAATAGATCCCACCGGCAGGATCGACATTGCCGAGCGGAATGTACGGCAGGATGCCGACGGCCGGCTTCGACCAGGCCCGCTGCGGGATGACCCCGCCGGGAAAGACACAAGCGGCTGTCGTCGTGCACGTAGGAGAGCTGTAGGGTTCGCCATTGGTGACGGTATAGCCCAGGCGTTGCGACAGAACTTGAGCCCAGTAGGGACCATCGATAGTACCAGTCAAGGTCGCAGGGTCAAAGATGCCCTGGCGTTGAGCGGCGGGAATCACCTGCACAATGCCCGTTTCGGCGCCCTGCACTTCTTTCGTGCCCTGGTAGTCCGTGAACCAAAAGAGCCTGCTCTTCCAGAACGGGCCGCCAATAGCGTAGCCAAACTGGTTGCGCCGCAATTCAGACTTGCTGGCGGTGAAGAAATTACGGGCATCGAACTTGTCATTGCGCAGAAACTCGAATGCGTCGCCGTGAATGGCGTTGGTGCCCGATTTGGTGATCGCATTCATCACCGCGCCGCTGAACTTTCCGTATTCCGCGTCGAAGCTATTGGTGATGAGGCGAAATTCCTCGATGGAGTCGAGATTAGGGATCAGTCCGGCGCCCAGGTTGCGGCCCTCGCTCACGTCGCCACCATTCACTAGAAAAGCGTTCATGGTCTCGCGCTGCCCATTGACCGAGATGTTTCCTGTGTTGAGTGTGCCGGAGACCTGCCGGTCCCCACCGATGGTTCCAGCCGAATCGGGTGCAACACCAGCTTGCAGGCCCAGGAGATCAATATAGCTGCGGCCGTTCAGCGGCAGAGCCAGTATTTTCTTCGACTCGATCACGTCGCCGAGTTGCGTACTGGCGGTTTCGACCTGCACAGCATTGGCAGTGACGTTCACCTCCTGCTGCACGCTGCCGACCACTAACAGAATATCGATGCGCAACTGATCATTCACCTTAACGTCGATGTCGGTCGTGGTGTACTGCTGGAATCCGGATGCAGTGGCTGTGACTTTATATGTCCCTGCCGGCAGAGCGAGAATCCGGTAGGATCCGTCGACCGCAGATGTGGTCTCCCTGCTGAGATTGGTTTCCAAGTTGGTGGCAACAATCCGCGCGCCGGCAACCACCGCCTGGGTGGGGTCCCGGACCACGCCGAGAATACTTCCTGTCACGTCAGCCCGCAGGCGGGAAGTGATGAAAGTCGATAAAGCCATTACGAAGAGGAGCAGAATACACTTTGAGCTGCGAAACGGCAGTTGCATGAAGCGACCTCCCGATGGTCCAGAAACGCGCGTTGTCGTTAACGTTTACGGACTTTCTCGGGATGCTATCACGCGAACAAAGGCTCGTCAAGCCCGCTTTCTGTGACGTGCCTGGGTTGCAGCCAGGCGTTTTTCACCTTCGCTATAATCAGCTGAGTAGCTTGGATATATGAAGAGGATCGGCATCCCGGAGATCGCCAGATTGGCGAATGTAACCATAGGGACAGTCGATCGTGCGCTCCACGGCCGCAAAGGAATCCGTGAAAGCACACGCCAAAGAATTCTGGAGATCGCCAAAAGTGTAGGTTACCGTCCTAACATGGCGGCACGAGCGCTTTCGGTTCGCCGCACCCCGGTCCGCATCGGCATCTGCATCCCGCGCGAACTCCATTACTATTTCGATCAGCTTTGCCAGGGTATAGCGGCGGAAGCTCAGCGTGCTGAACTATCGGGTGTCGAAGCCATCTGGCGCAGGACGGAGCGTCTTGGTGACGCTGAAGCAGAGAAGATCGAGGAACTGATGCGCGCGCAGCCGGGCGCGCTGATTCTCACGCCGGGCAACCCCGAAGAGTTGACTCCGGTGATCGACGAGGCTGAGAGGCGCGGGATTCGCGTCATTTGCGTGGACACGGACGCACCTGCCAGCCGGCGCTCCGCCGCGGTCTGTGTAGATGCGGAGGTCAGCGGACGCGTCGCCGCTGAATTATTGGGCGGCATGGTTCCGGCGGGCGCACACGTCGCCATCATCACCGGCATGCTGCACATAGAGGATCATCGCAGAAAGACCGAAAGCTTCCGCGAGGCCTATCCACGCTTCTGCAACAGTGGTGCGGTGCCTGAGGTGATCGAGGCGCACGACGACGAAGATGAAGCCTTCCAGAAGTGTTTTGCATTGCTGGAGCGGCACAAGACCCTGGCTGGCGTTTACGTGAGCACGGCCAATTGCCTTCCCGTCTGCCGTGCCATCGGAGCCGCAGGATTAGCGGGCCGGCTGAAACTGGTGACTACGGACTTGTTCGGCGAAATGCGGCCGTATTTTGAAAAGGGTACCATCTCTGCTTCTGTCTACAGCCGGCCATACGTTCAGGGTGAATTGGCTGTGCGCCTGGCGGTAGACCACATTCTCCACGGAGCCCAGCTTCCCAAAGCCCACTTCCTTGCGCCGCAATTAGTCATGCGCTCGACATTCCATCTGTTCCGCGAAATGCGGACGACCGCAGGACGAGAGCTTGCGTCGCCCGGAGTTGCATTGGCTATCCCGAAGGCTTCGCCTTGAGACACGATTGTTAGCGCTCACGAGAGAAGCTGTCGTTGTCTCCCCGCCGGTGGTCAGGAACAATCACAAGTGACGGCGGACTGCGTCGGAGAACGTAACGCCAAGCTCACCGGCAAACTGGAGAAGCGTTTCCAGATTTGCGTTCGGGTGAATGGTATGCGGAGATGTGATCGTAAAGCTAGCTAGCAGGACGGCAAAGTCGAGCGCACTTCCCAGTGGGCGTTCGGTGATGGACTTGCGCGGGGAGCCTGGACAGATCAACGGCATTCCGACTGCGAGGGCGGACAAAATCGCACCCAGCAGCGCATCTCCGGCGCCCGCAGTGCCAACGACGGTGGCCGGCGCCGCCGGGCAGTAGTCCCAAACACCACCGGAAAATGCAAAAGCGCCATGCTTTCCCGCGCTGATTACGATCCGCATCGAGGGTTGGCAGCCGATCAAGACGTTGCTACATGCATCCAAGAAAAGGAACGGATCGGCCGGATCGAACACGCGTCCCGTCAGGGCTCCTGCTTCGTCCTCGTTGATCGAAACCAGATCGACGAGCGAAAAGAAGCCCTGCCGGAGCGCCGTCACCATCTCGGAGGACGTTAGAGCCGCGGCGCGAAATGCCTGGCTGGCCGTCGCAAGCTCGAGCAGACGGTAGCGCGCATCGAGTGAAACTTCTGGCGCTGCCAAAGCCATGCTCCGAACGGCATCTGCCGCGAACAGCGACGAGGCATGGGCAACGTCCTCCGCGGTCAACTCGGAGGCTGCCGACTGGGTTGTCGTCAGATTCCCTCCCTCTCCGTTCGGGTACTGGAAGCAGACGCTGAAAAGCGTCGGACGATCCTTGACCATCTCTACGCGCCCGATATCCATGCCCACGGCCGACATTTCCTTCAACATGCGGTGTCCGCGTTCATCATCACCCACCTTCCCGATGGGAACGACATGAAAGGGTAAGCCGGATGGATCGGCGCCTAACAGCACCGCCATGTAGTGCGAAATGATGTGAAGTTTGCAGTAATCGCGGATGTCCAGCAATCGGGCCGGACGGCTTTCGTTACGGCCGAGAGTATGATCGCCCTCGAGTGCGAAGAAGATGCCGGTGCCGATTCCTCCAACCCCAATCAGCCGGCCGTACGGCGAGTCTGAATGGAAGCGAAGACGTCGCTGTGGCATTTCTTGCCTCCGGGCCACTAAAACAGTTCCCAGTCAGGGTTTTCTGCGATCGGATGGCGGGCGGTTTCCAGCGTGGCTGTGACTATGGCGTCGGGGTGGCGCTGCAGAAGCGTCATCGGGTAGTCGGGCGTCGGCTCGGAAAACAGGGCAACACGCAAGGCCGTCTGCTTCCAAGCCCCGGTGTCGCTGTAGACGCGCACGCGTTTGGCGGACAGGCATTCACGGACTCCCAGGGTCACCGACATTGGCGGGACGAACTGATACGCGGCTCCGAATGTCCGCTGGCCGAGCGCCAGAATCGTGTCCAGGTTATTGTCCTGGATGCGGATGGTCGAGCTGGCTACGTCCTCCAGAGTTATGGGACTGAACGGATGACGGCGGGCCTGATTGTACGCGACGTGGCCATCCTGTCCCCATCCGCCGAGCGTAATATCCACCGGGGCAGTATCGAGAGCGGTGCGCACTCGGTCCATTGTGCTTGGAAGCAGCCAATACCTTTGCTCCTCCGGAACCGCCAGCTCGGGTTTGATGCCGCCATAAAAGTACTGTTCCATGAACGTGCGGAAATTGTATGGGTGATTCCGGGGCAATGGGCGGCCCTGCCAATCCAGGCATTCGTCCATGTGAAACACAGTCAAATTTCGCAGCGACACGTTCCGCGAGTTCACCAGGCCGGTGAACGGTTCGTACCAACATTTCGGTCCGCAGGGGATGATGGCTCGAGTCGGCTTTCCCCGTGCGTTGTTCTCCTCGGTGACCGTAACCAACTCGCTCGCCATGAGCGACCCCATCTCCGCCGAGTCTTTCATCAGGCGAAATCGAACTCGCAAGCCCGGGTGTTTGGGCAGTTCTTCGGCCGGCACCTTGCACCACCGATAAAGATCTCTTGGATTCACGTGGCTCATTTGATTTGTACCCGCAGCCAATCCTGGTTGAGCAATGGATCAAAAATCCAGCACTTCGTAAATCTCCGTGTATGCATCCGTCATGTAAGGCGCCTGTTGCCGGAAAAGCTTCTCATGTTCCGAATCGCCCTCAATTCGAGCGAGCGCCTCTTGCGCTTGGGTGAGAGTCGAAAATTCCGATTCCCACATCAAGGTACCGGTTGGCTCGCGCCCCGCGTACGGCTGAAGGCGCCGGCCTTTCGGAAAATCAACCCGGCGCTGCTCCAACTCGGCAAATTTCGCTTCAAGTTCCATGAAAGGGCCCCGATCGGCGGGACGAAAATGCTGAACAAAGCGCAGAACGTATGCCATATGTGTCCTCTCAAAAGTACTCCGATTCAACTTCAGATCCCGTGCTGCCACAAACTGCTAAGTCTTCGCCGCGGAAAAAGGCGCGGCTGTTTCGACGAAGGGCCAATAGCGTTGCCTCCACGCCATAACGAAATATGTCACGATGCCGGCGCCGACGGTCCCGAGAGCATAGACGATGAACTTCCAGCCGCCTGGCTGCGCCGCAGGACTCAGAAACACGTACAGCCAACCTAAAAGAGCCAGCGCCGCGGGCCCCGGATACAACCACATCTTGAATGGCCGCTCAATTTCGGGACGATACCTCCGGAGAATGAAGAGGCCCACGATCTGTCCCACAAACTGCACCAGGAGCCGGGCCAGAACCAGGGCTGTGATGATTTCAGCCAGTCCGAAGAAGCTGGCGATAATGCACAGCCCGCCGATGAGGATCAGAGAGCGATGGGGGAATTCTCCTTTGGGATGCAGGACTCCAAACCAGCGCAGAAAAATCCCATCCTGGGCTGCGGCGTACGGGATGCGCGAGTATCCCAGCATCAGCGCAAAGACACAAGCAAAGGCCGTAAAGAGAACCATGATTCCGATAGCCACAGCGGCCCAATGGCCGTAGATCCTGCCCATGAACACCGACGCGACGGCGTTATACGCGGGCGAGCCTTCCTTCATCACTTCCCTCCAGGGAACCACGGCGATGAAGCTGAACGAGAGCAGGAAATCGATCACACTCACAGCCAGAATCGAGAGGATCACGGCATAGGGAATCGTCCGTCCAGGCCGCTTCACCTCGCCGCCCAGGTAGCAGACCTGGTTGTAACCCAGGTAGTTGTAGATCACCAATACCGTCCCATTGCCCAAGCCGACTAGAAACGCCCAGTCCAAGCGGAAGGCATGACGAGGAAAATCGAAAGCGAGGCTGAGATTCATCTTGGCCAGCCCGGTGACAATCACCCACCCCGTGGTCGCCAGCGTCGTGATCCAGAGCACTATCATCAGCCGTGCCACGTCGTGGATCTTGCGATACAGCGAAAGCAATACCACCCCGCAGATGCTAGCAGCCAGAAATTTAATGGCCCACGGGTGTTTGAGCAGATCACTCCACAGGAAGCTGAGATATTGCACCATCCCAATACTGGCCGAGGCGATCTCGAGGGTGCCGCTGAAAAGGAACTGCCAGATGAATAGCCACGCCATCAGTCTTCCCCATCGTTCACGACCGAAACTCTCACGAAGAAAGATGTAAGAGCCGCCAGACCCGGGCAGAGCCGCGCCTAGTTCCGCCACCACCAGGCCGTCGCATATGGCAAGCGCCGCTCCGACGAACCAGCTCAGAAAGGACTGAGGACCTCCCAAGGTCGCCAGGATCGGTGGCACGGTGATGAACGGGCCGATCCCAATCATGTTGGACATGTTAATCGACGTCGCATTCAAAATGCCTAGTTCCCGGCGTAGCTGAGGCGTCATAGGGATTGACTCGTTGCGATGGGCGCTCTGATTGATCTTGGACAGCCCGGCGCGGATGTCGTCCGGCCTAGAGCTTACTGACCTCAAGCAGCATATGATCCGTGAATTCCGTGTTCAGCCTGGCAGATGCCGAATCCACTATGCCCAAGTCTTTTCCATTGACGTAGTCGAATACGTGGTATTTCCCAGGCTGCAGCCCTCGTAACTCAATCTCCCCTTTCCAGGGAGCGGAGTGTTCGGGCATGAAGAACGCATAGTACATCCTGCCGTCTTTCTCGATGGCGTAGCCTTCCGGGGCGTCGTAACCAATGGTGTAGAGATCCAGAAAAGTGCCCTGAGACAGCATCTTGTCGTTGTAAATGCCAATCCACTTCTTCCAGAGCGCCTCTTTCTCGGGAGTCAATACCACATAACGGTAATGCGGGCGAGGCGGGTTACCAGGCCAGGTAAACTTCGTTCCGACGACTCCGCCCGTACCTACTGTCGACGCGAAATCTTCGCCTGTTTCAAGCCACTCGTCGCTCGTGGAGTTTCCAACCTTTCTCATTTCGCTCAACTCGACGTGATCGCCATACACCGCTGCCTCGGGTCCGAGCATCGCCTTGAACATCTTGATACGGCGTCGTACCTGGAACCCTCCCACCGGGTCGGCAGTCACAGCCTGATCTTCATAGGGCAGCCAGGCTAGATTGGGCGTCGTGCCGCACGGACAGATCTGGGTCACGCTCTCCGGTTTGAGTGCTCGTGTGGTTTGGAAAATGATCTTGTAAACATCCGCGACGGCGTTGACAGAGTCGTCCGGAGACTTGTGGTGGTGCTTGGGGTTGTAGCAGCGCGGGACACTGAACACGCTGTCCATTTTGTTGCCGTCATATCCCCAGTCGCGAATGAATCTCTCAACTAGCTTGCGGTGATACTCCTGCACCTCCGGCAGCGCCGGGCACATCACAGCGGTTGTGCTCACCGGGCTGATCAAGCGCGCCGGTTTCCCTTTTTCGTCGAGGATCAGCCAGTCGGGGTGCTCTTTTGCCAGTTTGGAAACCACCATAGGCTTGCTGAGAGCGTGCTTGCCCTGTCCGTCCTCGACAGAAAGCGGTTGCCACCACAGTTGCATCAGGAAGCCTTGTTTGTGGAACTCGTCCACGACCTTCTTGATCGTGCCATCCGGAAAGGTGTCGGTCCGCGGATTCCAATCGCCATACGCGTCAAACCAGCGGTAGTCCAGTGTCGTCCACTTGATGCCCAGGTCCTTGAGTTTCGGGATGGTGCCCAGCATCTGGGCGGGCGTGAAGTCCTGCTCGTATCCCCAACCGCACCAGTTGACGCCGTAGACCGCGTTGTTAGGTTTCGCCGGCGTCCAGCCGTCGCTCTGCAGCGCCATGGACCAGGTTCGCAGCGGCTCGTAAAAATCCCCGGTGTGAACCGCGATGAACGTGCGCGGGGTCGAATAGATTTCTCCGGGTTTGAGAGTGGTCTTTGGCTCGATCAGCACCGATGCGCTGATGCGGCCGTCAGCTTCCGCCTTGACAGGCAGTGACAACACGAGGGGTAGCGTTTCGATATGTCCGATTGCCTCGCCGACCCGCGCTGTCCAGAAGTCGACCACCGGTATGCCGCCGCCCAACCCCTGTGGTCCCGGCCCTCCGATCATATTGGGCCGCGAGAAATTCTGAGAAATTGGTAGAATCTCGTCCTTGCCCCAATCGTAAGCGGATCCCTGAAACGACCAAACTTGATATGGCGCGGCCTTGGCATCCGCAAGCGTCGCACTCAGCCGGTGTTTGTCCGCCACTACTTGATCAAGCCGGAATTCGCTGTTCCCGGCATTCTTATAAGCCGCCGTCGTAATCGCGAGGTTCGGGAAATCGTCATACACTTCCACGGCGAGCGTCTTCTCGATGCCGGCTGTGGAACTTCGGCCCCTGATTTCGACACGCTTGCCGCCAGCTCCCAGTTTGCCGTGGGCATCGGTCACTTGCGCGTGAGCAAGGTCGAGCGTGAAATCCCGAATCTCTTTGCCCCCACTGAGCAAGTAATCGCCCGAGCCCGCGGCTCCATCTTCAGGTTCATCCAGAGTCAGCCGATTCCCGCCTTTGACGAGATACGACTGCACGTAGCCGCTGGGCAGGATGTCGAATTCGGCCGTCGAGGTCTTAAAGACGATGGGCCCAGCCGCGTTAACGGTCACCGTAGAGGCCGTTTGTTTGGAAGGCTTCACATTGCTTCGTCCACAACCCAGGAGAACAGAGAAAGCAAAAAACGTCACCGCCCAACGCGCGCGGCGCCTCTTGGCCGCGCAATCGTGGTGCGCACAACTTCTTGGTCTGACATTCATCGCAACCCCCTGATTCGTGAACGTTAACGTGAGAAGCGTATCAGATCGTTCGCCGGCACCGCAATCGTTCTTCACTGCGTGTGTCCGACACTATTCCAGCCCGGAGCGCCGCCGACGTTGACTTCGCTATTGAGGTTCGTGGTAGATTTCAATGCTGCACATTCCTGTGCCATTTGCCGTCGTCGTTAAGGTAGCCGCCGGTCGTCGCGAAAGCGAGTGAAGATTGGAGCAACAGTCAATAAATGAAGAGCTTTTCGAAAGTGCTCAGCATTGTAATGGTCGTAATTGTTCTCGCCGTTGTCACCGCGATCAGTTTGACCATTGGCTGGCGACCGTTCATTGGGCCGGCGGCACGGCCGTTGTCCGAACGTACGTTTGAACGGACGCCTCAACGCCTGGAACGAGGCCAATACCTGGCAGAAAACCTTGGATGCTTCGATTGCCATGGAGAGCATGACTGGACCCAGCATGACGCCCCTCTCTTGCCGGGAACCAAAGGGGAGGGCTCTAATTTTCCGCTTGAGGGTTTGCCGGGGCGCATTTTCCCAGCCAACATTACGCCTGATCCGGAGACCGGAGCCGGGACCTGGACGGACGATCAACTGGCCCGCGCCATCCGCGAGGGAATCGGACATGACGGCCGGGCTCTGTTTTCCTTGATGCCTTACCAAGCTTTCCGCCACATGTCGGATGAAGATTTGGCTTCGGTCGTTGTGTACCTGCGTTCGATTCCGCCCGTGCGAAAGGCCGTGCCGAAGACAGAAGTTATTTTCCCGGTCAAATATCTCATGCGAAGCGACCCCCAGCCGATTACAGAACCTGTACCTGCACCGGACCTCTCAACCCCGGTCAGCCGCGGGAGGTATCTGGTCGCAATCGCAGCCTGCGCCGACTGCCACACGCCGCAGCAGAAAGGCAAGCCGCTTCCAGGGCTGGAGTTTGCCGGCGGCTTTGTGCTTAAGGGCCCTTGGGGTACAGTGGCGAGCGCCAACATCACGCCCGACCCCTCGGGAATCTCCTACTACGATGAGGATCTGTTCCTCGAAACGATCCGGACAGGTTTCGTCAAGCATGCGCGCAAGATTAACCAGATCATGGCCTGGTACAACTACCGCCACTTGACCGACCAAGACCTGAAGGCCACCTTCGCCTACTTACGCACTCTCAAGCCAGTGCACCACAGGGTGGACAACACCGAGCCCCCTACCTACTGCAAACTTTGCGGCTTTAGCCACGGACTAGGAAACCAGAACTAACCAGAAAAAAGGTAGTGCTTCTCCGGGCGCTGAGCAACGATGATGTGTTCCAAGTGATACGCTCGTACGCTGACTCAGCGAGCTTCAAACGCAACTCGGCGCCCAGCCAGCTAAAGATCACGGACGTGCGTTTCGTCCTGATTTGCGTGGAACTACGGTTACCCCATCATCCGGATCGACACAAATTAGAAGCGATCGGAGTGTGGTGACGGGAGATCCTTCGAAAAGGGGAATGCGGCAGGATTGTTCTAGCAAGAGTGCGGCAAAGGGTTTTGTTAAATCTCGGATCAAGAAGCCGTTGCAGCACATCGGTTGTGCTTTTACGTTGGTCGGTATCCTATGTCTGGAGACATGCGCAATGGGATGCTACGTCAAAGATCATTTTGGACTGATTTACAATCTAACCCGCTAAAGCGCGTGCGCCTCATGTCATCGTCTCTCTTGATCTCGAAGATAGGCCCCGAGTCGGACGTTCTGCTTCGGAATCTGTTTGAGCACTATATGCACGACATGGCAGAGTGGTTTGAAATCGATACCAAGGCCGACGGAAGCTACTCTTACGACACATCCTTGGTATGGGCGAGGGGCTATGACGCGTATTTGGCCGAGGTTGGTGATTCGATCGCAGGCTTTGCCCTTATTGGATCGGCCGTTGAGTGGCTCGGCGAGATTGGCGCTCATGACGTGCACGAGTTCTTTGTCATCCGCAGATTTCGAAGGAGTGGCGTCGGACAGAAAATGGCAACCTTCCTTTGGAACGAACGTCCCGGCGAATGGCTCGTTAGAGTTCTCGAAGCAAATGCGCCGGCAGTCACTTTCTGGCGAACCGCGATTTCGAGTTACTCGCGTGGTTCATATGAAGAGGAAGGGCGCGTCGTCAACGGGCGTCCATGGCGATTCTTCAGATTCACATCCAATGGCGCCGCTTCCAAAGGCTGGCAATGCCTTTGATCCCTCGAAACTGGTTGGGTCGTAGGAATTCCAGTGACACGCACTGAACCAGATCGAACAAAACCGGTCATTCACCCCCAGCGCTCGCCAGCATCTTTGTTCAAGCGGTACACTTCTAACACCTGGGTGACAGGCGCAACCGTGGCGCCGCGCCGGTCACCCGAGTGGCCCCATGCTCAGCCAGTTTGCTAGCGCCTTCCAATTTGGATTACTCGCGTTCACCTCTATTTTTTTCCTGGTGGATCCGTTCGCCGCCATTCCCACGTTTCTGGTAATCACTGCCGGCGACGACGCCATCGAGCGCAGAAGAACGGCAAAAACCGCCGCCCTCACGTGTTGCATCTTGCTCGTGGGTTTCGCACTCGCCGGGACTCTGATCTTCAGACTCTTCGGGATCACGCTCGTCGCCTTCAAAATCGCCGGCGGCGTGATTCTGATGCTGATTGGCCTGGATATGCTGCGAGCCCGTCGCTCACCGACTAAAGAAACCATCGATGAAACCCGGGAAGGAGCTGAGAAAGAAAACGCCGGCATCATTCCGCTGGGCATTCCCATGCTCGCGGGTCCGGGATCCATCTCCACGGTGATGGTTCTGGTGGGTCAATCCTCGGAATGGTGGCAAACCGGTTTCATCTGCATTGCCGTTGTGATCACGGCGCTGCTCTCATACTGGATTCTCGCCGCCGCCGACCGCGTTCGCCGCTACCTGGGTGAAACTGGGAGCCGCGTTTTAACCCGCCTCATGGGCCTGCTGCTGACCGCAATCGCGGTCCAGTTCATCTTGAATGGCCTCGCGGAGTTCGGCGTCGTCAGACCTACGAAGTGACCTGGCTGCACGATGGAGTGCCCGCCTCCACGATGACGATCACCAGCTTCAGACTGGCGCAACTCTATCCCCTGCGCCAATATATGCATTCGGTTCACCCATAATATGCAGACAATTCAGAAGACCAATTGCTGAGACGCGCGTCTTCCATCCATGGACTTCTTACAGGACGTGCGGCTCAGCCTCCGCATCTTCAGACGAAACCCCGTGTTCACCCTGGCGGCGGTCTTTGTCCTGGCTCTCAGCATTGGCGCGAACGCTTCCATATTTACTGTGGTGGACTCCATCCTGATCCGGCCGCTCGAGTACCGCCATCCGGAACGGCTGGTAACGATTTGGTCGATCAGCCCGGACCACCGCAGACACCCGTTCACTATTCCCGGCTTCCTGGACTACCGCGAACGGAGCCGCGTGTTCGACAGCATCGCGGCGCTCGGTTCCTGGAACGCCAACCTTAGCGGCGAAGGGAATCCGCAGCGGGTCACCGGTGTGCGTGCGTCCGCGAACTACTTTGAGATGCTCGGAGTCGTGCCGGCGGCGGGACGCGTGTTCGTGCCGGACGACGATGCGCCGGGAAGGCCCAAAGTCGCGCTGCTGGCCTACCCATTGTTCCAGCAGCGCTACGGTGGCGATTTCGAAGTGGTGGGACGGAACATCCTGCTCAATGGGGAACCGTACACCGTGGTGGGCGTGTTGCCGCCGCATTTTCGCTTTCCGGGCAGTCTCGCTGAGATCGCCGTGCCGCTTTCCCCGGATACCGATCCGTGGCGCAACAATCGAAACTCGGTGCACTTTCTGCGGCTGTTCGGGCGATTGAAGGCGGGGATTTCCGTCGATGATGCGAACGCAGACCTAAACCGCATTGCGCGCGAGCTGCTTCGCGAGTATCCCGTGGACAACGCCAATGTGGGCGTGGAACTGGCATTGCTGAAGCAGGAGTTGGTCGGCAATTCGCAAACCATGCTGTGGATCCTGGCGGCGGCCGTGGGAATGGTGCTGGCAATGGTTTGCGCCAACCTGGCTAGTCTGTTCCTGGTGAAAGCCTCGGCGCGTGGAAAAGAGATGGCCGTCCGTGCGGCGCTGGGCGGGAGCCGGATGCGGCTCCTGCGCCAACTGGTGACCGAGAGCGTCTTGCTGTCGCTGGCGGGCGGAGTGGGCGGCACGGCGCTAGCTGGTTGGGGCGTGACGCTGATGCTGCAGCTGAGCCCGGCGCAATTGCCGAGAGCCGCTGAGGTCCAGGTGAACACCGCGGTTCTGGGGGTGGCGCTGGCGGTGTCGGTGCTTTGTGGAATTGTCTTCGGATCCATCCCCGCGCTGCACGTGCTAGGCCCCGATCTCAACACCGGCCTGCGCTCCGACTCCAGGGGCGCCAGCGGTGGACCGCGCCACGGCTGTGTGCGGCGCGCCCTGGTGGTCGCCCAGGTGGCACTCTCTTTCATGTTGCTGGCGGGCGCGGGTTTGCTGATTCGCAGCTTTCTGATCCTGGACGGCGTGGACCCCGGATTCCGGGACGCCCACGTGTTGACCGCCCACCTCTCGCTCCCCTCCAATCGCTACTCAACCCGGCGTGACGTGCTGACATTCCACGATCGTCTGCTGGCGCGCCTCAGCCCGCTGCCCGGCGTGGAACTGGCTGGCGCCACCAACATTCTGCCCTTGAGCGGCCTGCTGGCCACCGCCGATTTCACGATCCAGGGCGTCGCTACGCCGCCCGGCAAAGCGGGACCCAGCGCACACTACCGGATGGTGGACGCCGGATACTTCGGCACCATGGGCATACCGATTCTGGCAGGCCGTGGCATCCGCGCGAGTGACACGGATCGCACGATGAGCGTGGCGGTGGCTTCACAGAGCCTCGCGCAGCGGTACTGGCCGAACGCCCCGGTAGGCTCGCACATTCTGCTCGATGATGACAGCTCCGCCCCGCCGCGCACGGTGGAGATCGTCGGCGTGGCCGGCGACGTTCGCGGGCAGAGTCTGGAAGAAGCGCCCATGGAATGCCTGTACGTGCCCCTGGCGCAGATCCCTGAGGACGTGGTGCGCTTCGTGGCCGACGACTTCTTCTGGGTGGCGCGGACCTCTCAGTCGCCGGACGCTTTGAGCAAGGCCGTCCGCCGCGAGATTCAGGGCGTCGACGGCGACGTGGCGGCGGCCGCGATTCAACCCATGACGCAGTATCTGGACCAGTCGTTTGCCGCGCGGCGTTTTGCCTTGGAGGTATTCGGCGCGTTTGCCGTAGCGGCACTCCTGCTCGCTGCCGCGGGCCTGTACGCCCTGGTTTCCTATTCGGTCGCACAACGAACGCGCGAGATCGGAGTGCGAATCGCTCTCGGCGCCACGCAGCGGTCGGTACTCCTGCTGGTGATGCGGGAGGGTCTGGGGCTGGCCGCCGCAGGGATCGTCGCCGGCGTGGTGGGCGCGGCCGCGCTTACACGAACCATGTCGGCGTTGCTGTTCGGGGTCAGCGCCCACGATCCGGCCACTATGGCCGCGGTAAGTGTGCTCCTGCTGGGAGCCACCGGCGCGGCCTGTTGTTTTCCCGCGCGCCGTGCGGCGCGAGTGGATCCGATGGTGGCGTGGCGCAGCGAGTAGAAGGCATCTGACCCGTTTGATCTTGGCGTGTTCAGTCGACGCGGAGGTACCGCAAGCCAGCCATGTTGTTAGTGATGCGCCCAGTATCGATCGCGCGCCTGCACGGTCAAGCCCTTTTGGTTCACCGTCAACTGGATCTTGCGAAACTCAGCAATGTGTAGAGGCACATCCGACACGTAGCCTAGACTGTATTGACTGCGCAACTCCTCTTCCAAGATGGTGAAAACGTCATCGATGGTCTGCTTCTTCGAGACCTCGAAGAAGCCACCGCCAGACTCTGCGCTCATGCGCATGAGAGCTTTTCTGCCGCCCGCGCCGCTCATGCGGCCGAATAACGGTCCGCCATAAAAACCAGCGTCCGAGAACAGGATCGAATAGATCAGGGTGTCGGTGCGCAATGCCGCTTCGATCGCATCCGTGAGCGTGGCCTCGCTGCCGGTGTCGACGCCATCGGAAAGGACAATCAGTGCTTTGCGGCCAGACTGATTCTTCATGACCTGTTTGGATGCTTCTATGACGGCATCATACAGCAGCGTGCCGCCGCCATACGGATTGCGCAGCTCCTGCCGGGTTGGGGTGTCGACGAACGCCAGGACCTCTTCCAACTTCCTATGAGACGACGTCAGCTCCTGGCGCATGCGGACGGTCATGTCGAATTGAATGAGGAAAACGTGGTCTTTGTTTTCGCGCAGCACCTGATCCGCAAAGCGCATGCTGGCGCCGCGTTCAGCGTCGATCACGCGCTGCTGGCTTACACTCGTGTCCACCATCAGCCCCAGCGTCAAAGGAAGGTCGGACTCACGGGAGAAATAGCGGATGGCCTGGGGGCGGCCGTTCTCCGCTACCGAGAAGTCCGCCTGCGCCAAATCACGGATGATGCGCCCCTGCCGGTCTCGGACGGTGGCAAGCACATTGACGACTCTGACGTCAGTGGAGAAGGTCGGATCTTCCTGGGCTAGCACCACAGACCAAGGGCTACCGAGCGCCATACCACAACTCAGCATCTGACGGCGCGAGTATCGCTTATCCTGCAACGGCAACTGCATCGGGCATCGTGGTTACAAATTCTTCTCTATTTTCGCATCTGAATGCTCTCGCTGAACGTGTGCATCGGGATCTGTCATCCGGACAGATCTATTTGAGGTCAGCACCTTTTCGGCGGTGAAGCTTTAATCAGTCTTGCTGCTTCCGCCTGGATCCGCGCAATCGCCATTGTTTTTCAAAAAATTCGACCGCCGCCCGCTGAAATGTCGGCTGGTAAGGTGTGGAGTGGTGGTCGCCTTCACATGTTGCGGAGGGTGCAGTTGGGATTACTTGCAGACACTACTGTCCGGCTAAAAATTTCTCCGAAGCAATAACTTCCTCGGGGTCAGTGGCCTAGCGACAAGTTTGGATTTTTCGATTTGAACTTTTTCCGGCGAAACT
>Ga0335077_10002353_pt1 | contig 22555 bp, 18 predicted proteins | sample Lox_Sample_31_FD_207151 | JGI IMG/M metagenome (GOLD analysis project Ga0335077, IMG submission 207151) | Soil microbial communities from Loxahatchee National Wildlife Refuge, Florida, United States - Lox_Sample_3.1 | ecosystem: Environmental > Terrestrial > Soil > Wetlands | place: USA...
AGAGGACATGGTGGGCCCCGTCGTCTTCCTGCTCAGCACAGCGGCATCATTCGTGACCGGCGTCGACCTCCTCGTCGACGGAGGCCACGTCATCTGGTAGCCATCCGGGCGTCGCACTCCTCCATACCCCGACCCCGACGCCAATCCCATAGATATTGAGGAGTGAGTTGTTTACGGGGACAGTATCCAACAGCGCTACCCTGGCCCTCACATAGGTCGCTCCCAAACCCAGGCCTCACGCCGCGTTGAGTACCAGGTTCAGGTCGCGTCAGGGTCGTAGGGGGGACGCTCGCCGGGCGCGAGCAGCGTCCCGTTCGCCCTGGCCTGCCGTGAAGCCTGAGGGTGCGCGGCGGCCTGTCGGTCCGGGGCCTCGTTGACCTCGTCGAGGAGATATCTCTGCACGAACCGCTTGGGGTTCAGATCCTCGATCTCGAAGGCAGACTCGGGTCCCAGCCCTTCCCGTAGGTCGTTTTTCGCGTCTTCGGCGACCTTGCGCAGGTCGCGGAGGGCCCGTCCGGCCTGGGAGGCCAGCTTCGGCAGTTCGTTCGGCCCGAAGATGACAAGCGCGATCACCACCAGGACAAACACCTTGGGGATAGACAGATCGAACACGCTTAGCTCCGCCGGGCCATCCAGCTCATATTGACTTCGGCCAGACTGCGCGGTAGCCGGTACTCGCGCCGGGCCAGGGTCTCGCCGGGGGACTCTAGCGGGTCCGGCTCACCGCTGTCCCCGGCTAGCACAGACTCCGGGACCCGGGAAACGGACGGTGCATGGTGCCCGCCGGCCAGCCCCGCGTGCGGCGAGGGATGCAGCCGGGCTCGGCGCCGGTCGTTCGACCACACGATGACCTCGGCCACCTCGACTAGGGCTGCGCAGCCACCGCCGAGGATCAGCATTGCTACCGGATCCGGGCTCGGGTTGGCCATGCCGGCGATCAGGAACACCGCGAACAGCAACATCCGCCGCCACTTCCGGAACCGCTGGTGGGGCAGGATCCCGGCCAGGTTCAGCATGATGATGAGCAACGGCACCTCGAAGGCGATCCCGGAGACCAGCATCATCGCCATGGCGAAGTTCAGGTACGAATCGACCTGGATCAGGTTGGAAACGCCGCCCGGCGTCAGCCCCAGCAGGTAGTGCATGGAACGGCCGAGCGAGCAGTACGCGAGCGTGACGCCGGCCAGGAACAGCGGGGCGGCAGTACTGAGGAAGATGTAGCTCCGCCGCTTCTCCCGGGCGTACAGGCCGGGCGCCACGAAGGCCCAGGTCTGGAAGAGCCAGACCGGCGAGCTGACGATGACTGCAACAATGACCGCGACCTTGACCCGCAGGTAGAACGCGTCCAGCGGGCCGTTGAGGACGAGCTGGTTAACGCCGACCGTGTGACAACCGAAATGCCCGCGTATCGTGTTCGTGCACAGCGGGCGCTGGATGACGTGCCAGACCGGAGTGAAAAGTTAAGCCCGACGACCATCCTTGCGATCAGGCCCAGCGCCACCTTGATGACGCGGTTCCGCAGCTCACGGATGTGATCCATGAGCGGCATGCGGCCCTCGTGGTTCTGCTGCCGCTGTGAATGGACGAAGCGCTCGCCGACAACGCGCGTGCCCTGGACGGCACCGGGGAGTTTCGCCATGACCGCTTCACGCCGTAAGGCCAGCACTATCCAGGCCTAGCTGGGCTGCGGGGTTCGCTGCGGCTCTGAGCACGCGGCGTCTTGGAGGGTTGGAGCCGGGACGTCCATGGCGTCAGCCCGCTGCAGGTCACGGACCTGCTGTTGGAGCGCGGCGATCAGGGTCTGCTGGTCGGCTGGGGCTGGGGCCGCGGTCAGCTGTGCTGGCAGCCCGGCCGTGGCCTGGGGCGTGGTCTGAGCCTCGGTGCCGGGCTCATCGTGGTGCAGGTCGCTGACTTCCTTCTTCAGGATCCGCATCGACTGGCCGAGCGAGCGCGCCGCGTGGGGCAGCTTTCTCGACCCGAACAGCACAATTAGCACAACGGCGATGATCAGCACCTTCCAGGGACTGTCGGAAAGATCACCTACCATTTCCGTTCCTTTTCAATGTGGTTGTGGCTTGCTTTCGGGGTCAATGCCAGCCGGTGTACGACAGCGAGTGCGAGTCAATCACCGGAGGGAGCCCGCCGCCGACGTTCGACCACGCGGCCCAGGCATTCCTTCCTTCGCGCACACCGCTCCGTCCGCCTGGTCGCAAGGGGGACCATGGTGAAGTACTGACAGGCGCCCACCATCCTCGTCGTCCGGCTCATCTGCCACCGTGCGCCGCTGAGATCCGTTTCGGTCAGGTTTACTACTCGGCCAGCCCGGCGGCGGACTGCGGGTGGCCGATGGACAGGCCGCTGGCCGGGTCGAAGAACTGCAGGTAGCGGGTGTCGACGGCCAGTTCCAGGGGCTGGCCGTGCCGGACTCTGCTCTCCTTGGACACCCGGGCCGTCCACAGCGACTTGCCGCCGACCAGGGCGGCCGCGGCCTCGTCCTCATCTGCGGACGTCTCGGCGGCCTGCGCCAGGCTGGCGTGCTCGACGTGCGGCGCGTCGATGGTGAAGATCATCATGATCTCGCTGCCGAGCTCTTCGACGACCCCGGCGGTGACGTGCATCGTGCCGCGGCTGGCGGTGCCGAGTGTGGCGTCCTCGAAGTCCGACGGGCGGATGCCGAGGATCACCTTCTGGCCGAAGTAGTCCGCCAGGCCCGGCTTGGCGTCCAGGACCCCGGCGGGCACCGCGAGCTTGTACCCGGCGAAAGTGACCGCCGGGCCGTCGTCGCGGACCAGTTCCGCGGTGACGAAGTTCATCGCGGGAGAGCCGATGAACCCGGCCACGAACAGATTCACCGGCGACTCGAACAGGTACTGCGGCGTGCCGACCTGCTGCAGCCGCCCATCCCGCAGGACGCAGACGCGGCTGCCCAGCGTCATCGCCTCGACCTGGTCGTGGGTCACGTAGACGGTGGTGACGCCGAGCCGGTCGTGCAGCTGGCTGAGCGAGGCCCGCATGGACACCCGCAGCTTGGCGTCCAGGTTGGACAGCGGCTCGTCCATCAAGAAGGCCTGCGGCTCGCGGACGATGGCCCGGCCCATCGCGACCCGCTGCCGCTGCCCGCCGGACAGCGCGGCCGGCTTGCGCTTCAGGTAGAGTTCCAGGCCCAGCATCGTGGCCGCCTCGCCGGTCCGGCGCTTGATCTCGGCCTTGGGGGTCTTGCGCAGCTGGAGGCCGAACGCGAGGTTCTGCTCGACGGTCATGTGCGGGTACAGGGCGTAGTTCTGGAACACCATCGCGATGTCCCGGTCTTTGGGCGGCAGGTCGTTGACCACCCGGTCGCCGATCGAGATGGTGCCGCCGGTGATCTCCTCCAGCCCGGCGATCGACCGCAGCGCGGTGGACTTGCCGCACCCGGAAGGGCCGACCAGCACCATGAACTCACCGTCGGCGATGTCCAGGCTCAAGTCGTCGACGGCCCTGACGCCGCCCGCGTAGGCCTTTTCCACGTGATCAAGAACTATCTGTGCCATTGGAGACCTCACGTGCTGTGTGATGGGTGATCGAATGGTGATGCTGATCGAGGCGCTCAGCGGTACCGATAGGGTAGGCGATCTGCCCAGCATTAAAAAGACCTGAATTATGTCCTGAGAAATCAGAATTCAAGCATTGTAATACCTGGTTAGTGTGGTCCAGCTTCACTGAGAAGGAGGACGAGGCTAACGTCGGGATTGGGCGGTGGTTGGCTGAAGAGGCAATGTGGGTGATCCCAGGCAGGCAGCCGGATGGAAGGAGCGGTCACTGGTGACTAGAGGCCCATGCGGCACGGCGACAGTCCTCATGTACGCCCTGCATTTTGAGCCGTGCGATGGCGGCGGGCGCTGGAGGCGTTCATGATGACTGATATGGAAAGCAAGGCAGGTCGCAAGGCCGCGGTACTGGGTCCGATCCCTCGGGACGAGATCGTGACTCATGCTGGTGAGCGGTTCGAGAAGTACGGATGCGTGTTGTACACGGCGGTTGCGCTGTCGAATCTGCTGGGTGCCGGCGATGTGATCGTCCCGGTATCTCATGTGCGCCGGCAGGCCGATCAAGGAGATCCTCGGGTCGTTCCCGAACATCGACACCTCGTGCATTACGTCGTCGGCCGACCAGGGGGACGTCATCGAGCTGCGTTACATCGAGCACAACCGCCGGGTGGAACGGCAGGCGAGCTTCATGAACCCGATCCTGCCGGCCGATGTCGACAAGGTGCTCGATGCCGACGCGTTCGTCTGCGTCCCGATCACCGACTACGAGGTGGGGCAGCCGACGCTGCGGCACATCAAGGAACACAGCCGGGCTACTGTGGTGCTGGATGCGCACGGCCCGACAGTAACGCTGACCCGCAGCGGCGAGCGCCATCCGAGGGTGTGGGCTGACCGGGACGTGTGGCTGCCGTATGTCGACATATTGAAGATGAACCTGGAGGAGGCCGGCTCGACGTGGCTCGGTGAGTCGGCGGAGATGACGGCTAACCCGCCGAAGCTGAGCCCGCAGGAACTGCGCGACCTGGCGCAGCACTGCCTTGACCGTGGTGTCGGGGCGGTCTGCGTGACGCTGGATGAGCGTGGCTGCGTGGCCTTTTTCCGGGACCGCTCCGGCGGTGTCGCCGAGGAGTTCGTCGATCGCATCGAGGTGGAGCACGTGGTGGACACCACCGGTGCCGGGGACTCGTTCGCCGCGGGACTGGCCTACGGCTACCTGGCGTACTCCGATTACATCGTGGCCTGCCAGTACGGGAACGCGATGGGCGCTCAGCGCTGCAGCGGCGCGGAGCTGGACGTCTACCTGTCACGTGAGGAAACGGAGCGGCAGATCCGCGCGGCCTACGGCCCCCGGTCCTAGTGGGAGGAGTTGTGGTGAAGGCCGATCTGGGCGGTGAGGATTCCCGCTGGCTGGTCGTGGAGGACGGCTTCAATCCGGCGCTGGCCAACACCTACGAGCCGCTGTTCACGACCGGCAACGGATACCTGGGCACCAGGGGCTCGCTGGAGGAGGGCCATGAGGGCGCACTGCCCGGGACGTTCCTGCGCGGTGTCTTCGATCATCACGACTCCGCGGTCCCTGACCTGGTCAACGCCCCCGACTGGCTGAGCCTGGCCGTGGTGGTCAACGGCGTCAGGCTGGACGTGACGTCGGCCTCGGTGGTCCGCCACCGGCGGGTCCTCGACATGCGGGAGGGCGCGGTGCTCCGCGACACCGTGTTCGAGGATTCTGAGGGCCGCCGGACCCGGGTCGAGACCGTTCATTTCGCCAGCACCGCCGCCCAGCACCTGTGCTGCCTGCGGGCCCGGATCACGCCGGAGAATCACACGGCTGAAGTGATCATCCGCAGTGGCATCAACGGGACGGGATACAACCTGGACCGGCGGCCGATCTACGCCGAGCCGCCGCCGGACGATCCGCAGATGACGTGGCACAAGTGGGCCAGATCCCGGCACCTGGACGAGGTAGCCCGAGAGCACCTCCCCGACGGCATCTACCTGGAAACCCGTACCATCGATACCGGCATCACCATCGGGTACGCGGCCCTGACCAGGGTGTCGCCGGCCGCCGCGTCCGGCGTCGAGCAGCGGTACAAGCACATCGAGCAGGTGGCACACGCGCAGGTGGCCGCGGGCGACACGCTCACCGTGGACAAGCTCGTCGCCGTCTACACGTCGCGACGTGCCAGCGGCCTCCGTCCGCCCGGCGTGCCTGGACGAGATCCGCCGCCACACCGCGGCCGGATTTGACCGGTGCCGGGAGCAGAACCGTGCGGCATGGCAGGCAAAGTGGGCCGGTTCCGACGTCACGATCGACGGAGATCCCGAGGTGACCCGGGCCGTGCGTTTCAACATCTACCAGCTGCTGATCGCGGCGAACGAGTCCGATCCGCGCGTCAACATCGGGGCCAACGCCCTGACCGGTGAGCGCTACCGGGGGCACGCGTTCTGGGACACCGAGGTGTTCATGCTCCCGTTCTTCATCTACACCCAGCCCGAAACGGCCCGCGCGCTGCTGCTGTACCGCTACCACACCCTCGACGGAGCCCGGCAGAACGCGCACGAAACAGGATTCCGCGGCGCCCGCTACGCCTGGGAGTCCGCCGGCACCGGGACGGACACCACGCCGAAGTGGACGTGGGACGGCGCCCACCCGATCTGGATGGGTGAGGAGGAGATCCACGTCACCGCGGCGGTCGCGTACGGCCTGCTCGCCTACGTCGCGGCGACCGGCGACCACGCGCTGATGACCGACTACGGCGCGGAAATCCTCTTCGAGACGAGCCGGTTCTGGGCCAGCCGCCTAGAGGCCATGCCGGACGGGCGGTACGCGCTGAGCCGGGTGGTCGGCCCCGACGAGTTCCACGAGCATGTCGACAACAGCGCCTACACCAACTACCTGGTCCGGTGGCACCTGCAGCAGGCCGCGCACGCCTACGCCGGCCTCTCGGTCAGTCACCCCGGGGAACTGGCCACCCTGGCCGGACGCATCGGGCTCACCCCCGGTGAGGTCGAAGGATGGCTCACCAGGGCCGAGCAGATCCGCCTGCCCGCCCGGAACGACGACGGGGTGATCGAGCAGTTCGACGGGTACTTCGGGCTGGAGACCCTCCCGGTCGCCCACGACGGCAACGACATGCCGATGTACCCGCCGGGCTACCACCACTACAACCTGGCCGGAACCAGGCTGGTCAAGCAGGCCGATGTGGTGATGCTGACCTACGTGCTCCCCGACGAGTTCGCCGATGACGTCAAGCGCGCCACCTACGACTACTACGAGCCGCTGACCCTGCACAAGTCCTCGCTCAGCACCGCGATCCACTCCATCATGGGCATCGAGGTCGGCGACCCCCGCCGCGCGGTCCAGTACTTGCGCCGGGCCGCATTCGTCGATCTCCTCGACAATCAGGGGAACACCGCCGAGGGCATCCACATCGCCTCTGCGGGCGGAACCTGGCAGACGATCGTCTGCGGATTCGGCGGATTCCGCGTCCGGAACGGCCAGATGACCTTCAAGCCATGGCTCCCGCCAGACTGGCACGCCGTAGACTTCCGCCTCAAATGGCACGGCAACACCCTGTCGGTATCCGCCAACCACACCTCCGCCACATTCGCGCTTTCGGGCCCGGAAGGCAGCCAAGAGATGATCATCGTCAACAGTCACGAGATAGCACTCCAGGCCAACACGAAGGTAACGCTCGCCATGCCGCAGGCCGACCCTTGTATAACCCGTGCCTCCTCTGGTGGGAGCGGCTTGTGACTGCCGTGCCATTGTTACTTGCACGAGTTAGTAACCGACGAGTTTACGGCGTTCAGCCCGAAGGAGCATCATGCCCGTTCACCCGGTACCGGACGCCCGCGCCAGTCAGGCGGCAGCCGCGCGTGCCCGCAGCCCGGCCGGTCCGGTCCGGAGTGATGCTGAGATAGCCAGGCACGTCGATGCGCTGATCGACCGGATGAGCGTGGCGGAGAAGGCCGGGCAGCTTACCCAGTATTTCTATTTCAGCCTCCAGCGGTCGGAGGACCTTGAGGCGGCGTTCGGTGCCTCCTTCTCGCGTCAGCCGGCGATGGTCGAGGCTGCGCTGGCCAGGGGGGAGGTAGGGGCGCTGCTGTTCGTCACCGACCCGGTGGAGGTGAACCGGCTGCAGCGGTTGGCCGTCGACGGCAGCCGGCACGGGATCCCTGCCCTGTTCGGGTTCGACGTGATACACGGGCTGCGCACGATCTTCCCGGTGCCGATCGCCATGGCCGCATCATGGGATCCCGGCTGCATCGAGCAGGGGCAGGCCGTCGCCGCCCGGGAGGCCCGTGCGGCCGGGATCCACTGGGCGTTCGCGCCAATGGTCGACATCGCGCGTGACCCGCGCTGGGGCCGGATCATCGAGGGCGCCGGCGAGGACCCGTACCTCGGCGCCGCGGTCGCCGCCGCCCAGGTGCGCGGCTTCCAGGGGGACGGCCCGGGATCGCCGGACCGGGTCATCGCCGGGCCCAAGCACCTGGCCGGCTACGGCGCCGCGCTGGGCGGGCGGGACTATGACGAGGTCAACCTGTCCGACTCCGAGCTGTGGAACGTCTACCTGCCCCCGTTCCGGGCGGCCGTCGAGGCCGGCGCGGGGAACATCATGACCGCCTACATGGACCTCAACGGCGTCCCGGCTACCGGGAACCGCTGGCTGCTGGCCGAGGTGCTCCGCGGGATGTGGGGGTTCGACGGCTTTGTGGTCAGCGACGCCCAGGCGGTGCACGACCTGCGCACGCACGCTTTCGCGGCCGACCTGACCGACGCCGGCGCGCGGGCGGTGAACGCCGGCGTGGACATGGAGATGGCGATCGGCGATCCTGCGTACGCGCACCTGCCCGAAGCCCTCCGGGCCGGCCTGGTCGATGAGGACGTGCTCAACGGCTGCGTCCGGCGGGTCCTGACCGCCAAGGTCCGGATGGGCCTGCTCGACCAGCCCTACGTAGACGAGGACCGGGCCAGGGAGGTGCTCGCCGACCCGGCCCACCGCGCCATGGCCCGCACAGCTGCACAGCGGTCGGTTGTCCTGCTCCGCAACGAGGGCGGCCTGCTGCCGCTGACGGCCTCCGGCTCCATCGCGGTGATCGGCCCGCTGGCCGACTCGCGGCGCGACACCCTCGGCCCTTGGGTCTTCGATTATGACCTCGGCGAGACGGTCACCGTGCTCGACGGCATCCGGAACCGGGCCGGTGACGGGGCCGTGGTCGGGTACGCGCCGGGCATCCGGCCGGCCCAGCGCGCCTTCCCGTCCATGTTCGACATGTTCGGCGGCAACGCCCCCGCCGACCCGGCCGGTTTCGACGACGACGCCGAACTCGCCCGCGCGGTCACCTTGGCCGGTGAATCCGACGTCGCGCTGGTCGTCCTGGGCGAGTGGCAGAACATGATCGGCGAGGCGGCCTCCCGCTCCAGCCTCGAGCTCCCCGGCGGGCAGCTCACCCTGCTACAGGCCGTCGTGGCCACCGGCATCCCCGTCGTGCTCCTGATCATGAACGGCCGCCCGCTCGACCTGCGCTGGGCCGCGGACAACGTCCCGGCGATCCTGGATATCTGGTATCCCGGAACCCAGGGCGGCACCGCCGTGGCCGACGTGATCTTCGGCGACGTCCCGCCCGGCGGCAAGCTGCCGTTCAGCTGGCCGCGCACGGCCGGCCAGATCCCGGTTATCTACAGCCACACCATCTCCCACCAACCCGGCAACCAGGGCCGCCGCTACTGGGACGAGCCGAGCACCCCGCTGTTCCCGTTCGGGCACGGCCGGTTCGAATACCGCGACCTGACCGTCGACCGCGACCAGATCCACGCCGGGCAGACCGCCACCGTCTCGGTCACCGTGACCAACACGGGCCAGCGCTCCGGCGACGAGGTCGCCCAGCTCTATATCCACCAGCGGCACGGCTCCGCCTCCCGCCCGGTCCGCGAGCTCAAGGGCTTCCAGCGGGTCGCTCTCGCGGCCGGCGAGTCACGGATCCTGGAATTCGCCCTCGGACCCGATCAACTCCGCTACTGGAACGCGGCGACCCGGGACTGGGTGATCGACACCACCACGATCGACATCTTCGCGGGCGGCGATTCCACCGCGCAACTGACCACCAGCTTCACCATCGCCGTCTGACCCTTCCAACCGACCCTGCTACCCGAGCCCCGAGGCCAGTCAGTCGTCCCGCAGGAGGGAGGGGTCAAGCCACGCGATAATGGCGTGGAGCACTAATTCGTCGTTCTTGCGCTCGATCATCATCAGACTGACCTAATGTCGACCTCGCCTAGTCATCGTTGTCCGGGCCCGGGCGCACGGGCATCTGGAAGGGTGCCGTTGCGTTGGGAGAGGCTGGCTTTAGGGGTACTGACAGGACCCCCCAGCCGGGCTGGCGGAACTTTAGCCTGGAGTTATGGACAACGGGAATGAGATGCGCGATTTCCTGGTCTCGCGCCGTGCGAGGATCACTCCGGAGCAGGCCGGGCTGCCCGCCTACGGCGGTAACCGCCGCGTGGCCGGTCTGCGCCGGGAAGAGGTCGCGCTCCTGGCCGGGGTCAGCATCGACTACTACACCCGGCTGGAACGCGGCCGGGCGCACGGAGCATCCGACAGCGTACTGGAAGGCATCGCCCGCGCCCTGCACCTCGATGAGGCCGAGCGCGCCCACCTGTTCGACCTCGCCCGCGCCGCCGCCCCGGCCGCGCCGCGGGCGCCGCGCCGCCCGGCCTCGCAGCAGGTGCGGCCGAGCGTGCGGCGCATCCTTGACTCGATGACCACCACCCCGGCCTATGTCCGCAACGCCCGGCTGGACATCCTGGCCGCCAACCAGCTCGGCGCGGCACTGTTCGCTCCGGTTCTGACCAGCCCGGCCCGGCCGGCTAACAACGCCCGGTTCCTGTTCCTGGATCCTGCCGCCCGCGAGTTCTACTCCGACTGGGAACGCCAGGCCCAGGACGTGGTGGCGATGCTGCGCACCGAGGCCGGGCACAGCCCGCACGACAAGGCGCTGTCGAACCTCATCGGCGAGTTGTCCACCCGCAGCGAGAACTTCCGGACCTGGTGGGCCGCGCACAATGTCCGCTTCCACCGCACCGGCGTCAAGCGGTTCCGCCATCCCGTGGTCGGCGACCTCACCCTCACTTTTGAGGCCCTCGACCTCGCCGCCGACTCCGGCCTGCGGATCTCGGCCTACACCGCCGAGCCCGGCACTCCCTCCGACGACGCCCTCAAGGTCCTCGCCTCCTGGGCCGCTACCCTCGACCAGGCCGCCGCAGCCCCGGCTCCGGACGGCGACTGAACATACCCGCGGGCAAACGCGCCCGCATAATTCAGGGCACCCGGTGAAGGGGGGTCCTGCCAGTACCCCGAACGACCGGCCCTCCCCGCGCCAGCCAGCCGGTGGTTCCCTGGAATCGAGCCAGAAATAGCACCGAAAGCCAAGGAGCGGCATTCGCTATGAGAGCAGCGATATTCAAAGGGCCCGGTGCGGTCGAGGTGGGCGAGCGGCCCGATCCGGTCATCCGGGAGCCGACCGATGCGGTGGTCCGGGTGGTGCTGGGCTGCGTGTGCGGGTCGGACCTGTGGTACTACCGGGGCGAGTCGCCGCACGCGGCCGGGTCGATCGGGCATGAGTTCATCGGTGTCGTCGAGCAGGCCGGCGCGGACGCGCATCAGGTCCATGAGGGGGACCTGGTGGTGGCCCCGTTCATCTACAGCGACATGTCCTGCCCGCATTGCCTGAACGGGTCGACCATCTCCTGTCCGGCAGGCGGTAACTTCGGCAACGGCGTGATCGACGGCGGCCAGGGCGAGGCGGTGCGCGTCCCGCTGGCCGGCAGCACCCTGGTCCCCGTGCCCGGAGCGGGGCACTCGGACGACATGCTGCGGTCGCTGCTGGCCCTGTCCGACGTAATGTCGACCGGGCATCATGCGGCGGCCGTGGCCGGGGTGAAGAAGGGCGACACGGTCGCGGTGGTCGGGGACGGGGCCGTCGGCCTGTGTGCCGTCCTGGCGTCCCGGCGGCTCGGTGCTGAGCGCATCATCGCGCTGAGCCGCTACGCTGAGCGGCAGAAGATCGCCCGTGAGTTCGGCGCCACGGACATCATCGCGGCCCGCGGCGAGCAAGCCACCCAGGCCGTTCTGGAGCTCACCGGCGGTATTGGCGCCGACGCGGCGCTGGAGTGCGTCGGCACGGAGCAGTCCATCGCGACTGCCTTCGCGGTCGCCCGGCCCGGCTCGGTCGTGGGCATCGTCGGGGTTCCGCACGGCCTGCCGCTGTTCGCCGAGGCGTTCTTCCGCAACACCGGCTGGCGGGGCGGCCCGGCCCCGGCCCGGATCTACATCCCCGGCCTGCTCGGCGATGTCCTCGACGGCGCCATCAACCCCGGCCGGGTCTTCGACTACGAGACCGACCTGAACCACATCGCCGACGCCTACTGGGCCATGGACGAACGGCGGGCCATCAAGTCGCTGGTCTGGATCGGAGAGCTCTGATGGCAGGAACGGACAAGACCACTGCCTGGGACCCGGCTGAGTTCGAGCGTATCGGCGCGGCGGAAGAGCTCCGGCTCGCGTCCCGCCGCCCGGACGGAAGCCTCCGCCCGTTCGTGACGATGTGGGTCGTCCGCGCCGGCGGTGACCTGTACGTCCGCTCGGCCTACGGCCCGGGCAACCCCTGGTACCGCCGTGCCACCGCCAGCGGAACCGGCCGGATCCGGGCCGGCGGCATCGAACGGGACGTGTCCTTCGCCGATGCCGCTGCGGTGGCCCAGGATGACATCGATGCGGCCTATCACGCCAAGTACGACCGCTACGGGCCCCGGATCATCGACACGGTGACCAACCCGGGCGCGCACCGGGTAACCATCCGGCTTGTCCCGCAATCTGAGAAGGGGTAAGCCAGTGGCGATCAGCGAGACCGCGCAGAAGAACCACGACCAGCTGTTCCCCGGACACGTCTCGGCCCTCAAGGTCACCGACCCCGAGCTGATCGAGATCTTCGACAATTTCACCTTCGATGAGGTGCTCCGGTACACCAGCCTGGACACCAGGACCCGGCTCATGGTGCAGCTGGCGGCGCTCATCGGCGGGCAGGCGCTGAGTGAGTACCGGGTCATGCTCGGCGCCGCCCTGGCGAACGGGGTTACCCCGGTCGAAGCCAAGGAAATCGTCTACCAGGCCATCCCTTATGTGGGGATGGGCAAGGTCTTCGACTTCCTCCACGCCACCAACGACGTTCTCACCGAGCGCGGCGTCGCGCTGCCACTCGACGGGCAGGCCGCTACCACGCCCGCCACCCGCGGCGAGCGGGGCCGCGCGGTGCAGGAGCAGATCGTCGGGGCCGGACGGGTGCAGCGCATGTACGCATCCGCGACCGCCGACGAGCTGCACTTCCAGGAGTTCCTGTCCGCCAACTGCTTCGGCGACCACATCGCCCGTACCGGGATTGGCGTGCCGGCGCGCGAGCTGCTCACCCTTGCCATGCTCGTGTCCCTGGGTGGATGCGATCCCCAGGTCAAGGGCCACGTGGCGGCAAACCTCAACGTCGGCAACGACCGGCAGACGTTGCTCGGCGTCATCACCGTCCTGCTGCCATTCATCGGCTACCCCCGCACCCTCAACGCGCTCGCAGCCATCAACGAGATCGCGCCCGCACCTGCTAGGGAAACGACATGACCACGTGGAACTGGCTCATCACCCGAGTCAGCAGCGGCTTCGGATCGCAGGCCCTCACGACCACCGTCGGCGTGCTGACGGTGGTCGTGAGGGCCTGCATAGCCGGCTTGCAGGCACAAGCCGGGCTAGCCGCCTCGGCCGACTTCCCGCCCGGACAATGACCAGGACAGGCGGTCAAGGCCGGGCTTTGTCATCACCCCCTGACGATCACCAGCGCACGAGGAGAAACGACATGGACAAGCGCATCCTGGGTTCCGGCGGCCTGGAGGTTTCCGCCCTGGGGTTCGGCTGCATGGGCATGAGCCAGAGCTTCGGCCCGAACCCGGGCGACCGCGGCCAGATGATCAGCCTGCTGCGGGCCGCGGTCGACCTGGGCGTCACGTTCTTCGACACCGCCGAGGTCTACGGCCCGTTCGTCAACGAGGAACTGGTCGGCGAGGCGCTCGCCCCGGTCCGGGATCAGGTCGTCATCGCCACCAAGTTCGGGTTCGCGTTCGACGGCCAGGGCCGCCAGACCGGGCTGTCCAGCCGCCCGGATCACATCAGGCAGGCGGTGGACGGGTCGCTGCGACGACTCGGCACCGACCGGATCGACCTGCTCTACCAGCACCGCGTCGACCCGCAGGTCCCGATCGAGGACGTGGCCGGCGCCGTCGGGGACCTCGTTGCGGCGGGCAAGGTGCGGCACTTCGGCCTGTCCGAGGCCGGCGCGCGCACCATCCGCCGCGCGCACGCGGTGTACCCGGTCACGGCCCTGCAAAGCGAGTACTCGCTGTTCTGGCGCGAGCCCGAGGAACAGATCATCGGGGTCCTGGCCGAACTCGGCATCGGGCTGGTGCCGTTCAGCCCGCTCGGCCGGGGCTTCCTGACCGGGCGTATCGACCGGGCCACCGAGTTCGGGACGGGGGACATCCGCGCCACCCTTCCCCGCTTCACTGCCGAGGCCCGCGCGGCCAACCAGGCGCTGGTGGACCTGCTCGGCCGCATCGCCGAGGGCAAGAAAGCCACGCCCGCGCAGGTCGCGCTGGCCTGGCTGCTCGCCCAGCGGCCGTGGATCGTCCCCATCCCCGGCACCCGCCGCCTGGAGCGGCTGGAGGAAAACCTCGGCGGCCTGGACGTTCAGCTGACTCCCGCCGATCTCGCCGCGATCAATGGCGCCGCCGCCGAGATCACCGTCGTCGGTGCCCGCTACCCCGAAGCCATGCAGCAGATGATCGACCGCTGAGCAGCCAGCGGCAGCGCCAGGGAAAAGTCCCGCGCCCAGCCCAATTGCGGGGATCAGGCTCGCTGCCAGCCAGGGCCCGCAGCGGTACAGATCAGCAAGATCTGCATTCAACCGTCGTGCCCGGTGCCGTTACCCGGCCAGCAAATATGCGGCGTTATACGGGTGATCGAAGATCACCCAAGCCCTTCGGCGTATAACGGGAGCGCGGCTCGCGGCGGTCTTGGGCGGGTGCGCAGATTTCGTCTCCGCCGTCTGATGCCTTGGTGCACCATGGTTATCGCCTGCCGACTGTGACAAAGGCTTTCACGGGGTGGGCCACTGGCCGCTTCTTTCCTTGAGCACGTGATGTCACGGGTGATCGCGCTCGGAGCGGCGGCAAGGTCGGCGACCCGGGAGACTGGCGGGTTCACGGCTGAAGCAGTGCCTTGATCGCGCGGCGCTCGTCCATGGCCTGGTACGCCGCGGCGGCGTCGTCCAGGGGAAGCTTCAGGTCGAAGACCTTGCCCGGGTCGATCGTGCGCTGCCAGATCAGGTCGATCAGCTCGGGCAGGAAGCGGCGCACCGGTGCCGGGCCGCCGTGGAGGTGCACGGCGGAGAAGAACAGCTCGTCGCCGGGAAGGGCGACGTCGTGCGCGACGCCGACGTAGCCGACGTGGCCGCCGGGACGGGCGGAGCGGATGGCTTGCATCATCGATTCCTGGGTGCCGACGGCCTCGATGATGCTGTGGGCGCCGTACCCGTTGGTCAGTTCCTTGATCCGGGCGACGCCTTGGTCTCCGCGCTCGGTGACGATGTCAGTGGCGCCGTATTGCAGTGCGAGCTGCTGGCGAGGCTCGTGGCGCGACAATGCGATGATGCGCTCGGCGCCGAGCTGCGCGGCCGCGAGCACGCCGAGGAGCCCGACGGCGCCGTCGCCGACGACGGCCACGGTCTTGCCGGGCCCGGCCCCGGCGGCCACGGCGGCGAACCAGCCGGTGCCGAGCACGTCGGAGGCGGCCAGGAAGGAGGGGACCAGGCCGGCGTCGGGCGTGCCTGGGGTGGCGACCAGGGTGCCGTCGGCGAGCGGGATGCGGGCCATCTCGGCCTGGGTACCGATCGCTCCGATGGGCTCACGGTGGATGCATGAGCTCTGATAGCCGGCCCGGCAGATCTCGCAGGTGTTGTCGGAGGCGAAGAACGACCCGATGACGAAGTCGCCCGGCTTGACGGTGGTGACCTCGGAGCCGATCTCCTCCACGACGCCGGCGTACTCGTGTCCCATCGGAGCAGGCCCGTCGACCTGGTCCTGTCCGCGGTAGGGCCACAGGTCCGAGCCGCACACGCAGGTGGCGGTGAGCCGGATGATGGCGTCGGTCCGCTTGTGGATGGCCGGGTCGGGCCGGTCCTCGACGCGGACGTCGCCGGGGCCGTACATCATGACTGCACGCATGGGCGGGTTCCTCTCTTGCTGGTGTTCAGGACGGCCGTGGCCGTGCGAGCACGACCAGGGCGAGCAGGGACAGGGCGGTCAGGGCGACCACGATCGTCGCCATCGGTACGGCGGTCCGGGCGCCGACCTCGACGGTGCCATTCAGGTTCTGGGCGGCCGAGCGGATACTGATGACGAAAGCGCCCAGCGGCTAGCAAGGCTGCTGGCCAGACGCGGCGACCTCGGCAAAGCTATCGAGATCCTGCGGGCCCGCGCCGACGCTGATGACGAAAGCGCCCAGCAACTATCCGGCCTGCTGGCCGATCACGGCGACCTCGACGCGCTACGCGCCCGCGCCGACACCGGCGACCGGTATGCCGCCATACGGCTGAGCGCGCTGCTGACCGAGCAAGGCGACGTTGACGGGCTGCGCGCCCGCGCCGACACCGGCGATCAGGGCGCCGCCTGGCATCTGGCCGGGCTACTAGCCAAGCACGGCAACCTCGACGCGCTACGCGCCCGCGCCGACACCGGCGACCGGTACGCCGCCATACGGCTGGCCGGGCTGCTCGCCGGTAACGGCGACCTCGACGAGGCTGCCCAGATCCTGCGGGCCCGGGCGGGCACCGGCGACGAAGACGCAGCCTGCCAGCTGGCCGACCTGCTGGACCGGCACGATAACCCGGGCGAAGCCGCCCTCATCCAGCGTGCCGCGGCCGGCGATTGGGACGCTGCCTGCCAGCTGGCCCAACTGCTGGCGGAACGTGATGACCTTGCCGGGCTACGTGCCCGGGCCGATGCAGGAGACGGGTATGCCGCCTGGCAGCTGGCCGAACTGCTGTCAGGACGAGGTGATCTCGACGGGCTCCGTGCCCGCGCCGACGCCGGCGACATGTGTGCCGCCCGCCGGCTGGCCAGGCTGCTAGCCGAACGCGGCGACCCTGAAAAGCTCGCACAGATCCTGCGCGAGCGAGCTGACGTCGGCATCTGGACTTCCGCCGGGCAGCTCGCCGATCTCCTGGCCAGGCATGGCCGCCTTGACGAGCTGCGCGCCCGCGCCGACACCGGCGACGGGTATGCCGCACGGAAGCTCGCTGACCTGCTCGCCAAGCACGGCGACCTTGACGCGCTACGCGCCCGCGTCAGCATCGGCGACGAATATGCCGGCACCCGGCTGGCCGACCAGCTGGCTAAGCAAGGCCGGGATGAGGAAGCAAAACAGCTCCGCCGGTTCGGCCTGAACCTGGACGGGACAATTAATTCGTGGGATGACCGAGGTAGCCAAACTGGGAGCCAACGACCACCGTCACCCAGCCATACTGAGCCACGCTGAGCCTTGCAGTACCTGGTCAGACGGCACTTCCAGCCTCGCCTGGCACCACCAAGCCACCCTACTGAATCGACTGACCGTCAAACAGGTCCACAAGGAGTCCATCCCAAGATCTGCTGATCCCGCGGCATCGGCGGCACGCCAGTGCTGGCCAGACCGTCGCCGTTATCACCGGGGACCTGACGCCCTGAGCCGGCGACGCCCCTGTGCCGTCGGCCGTCTCGCGCAGTCGGCTTCCGGTGGTGGCAGGCGCCCGGATGGCCGCTAGGAGGCGCCGGATGGCTGGCCGACCTCGCTATCACCGTCGCTGCCATGCCCGATCGCGGCGAACCGCCCCCGGGCGGCATCGAGCTGGGCGGCGATCATGTCCTTGATGTCGGCGTCCAGCGGCGTGTCCGGGCGCAGGATGAGCTCGCGCAGGGGCGGCACCAGCGGGCCGTACTTGCCGGCGAGCTTGGACAGCTTCGGCCCGGTGGTGTGGATGATGCCGACGGCGTTGTCGGTGAAGTCTGACGCTTTGATCACCCGCGCCCAGGGGCTGGCTTCCAGGCTGGCCAGGACGTGCTCGCGGTACTGCTCGTGCTCGTCGCGGCCGGGCTCCCATCCGGGGTTGGTGACCGCGGCGACCAGGGCGGCGGTGCGGCCGCCGAACCGCCCGGCCAGGACCGCCAGGGTCGTCTGACATCCGGCGCTCATGGCGAATGACGGCGTAACAGCATGATTCCAAGTAACTGATAGGTGGTTAGCGTAGGGTTCACGCTGCCGCAGGTCCCCGGCGTGCAGCCGGGACGCCAGCGCCAGCGCGTCCTGGGCCCGGCCGCGATCGGCGGCGGGGAACTGCGCGATCTCCGTCACCAGGCGCTCCCGCAGGCCGGCCTCGCCATACACGGAGGTGATCGCGTGCAGCGGCATGCCGGCGAGCAGCCGCCGTTCGGCCGGGCCCAGCCTCGGGCCGGCCTGGGGTATCAGCTCTGCGGTTTCCTCGGCCACGATCGCCTCCGTCTCCCCATGCGAGCTACGCGTGGTGTGCGGCTCGCACCGGTACGTCAGCAAGGGTAGGCCGGCCGGCCATGATCATGCGCGGATCACGGGATTACGGGCCCGGGTTCCGGCAGCTGGCGGCACGCGCTGCGCGGGTGATCCCTGGCCGGTGCCAGGCCGTACCAGGTCATATGGGCACCGAAATGCCGTACCGGGCGGCGGCGATCGCTTGTGCCTGCCTGACAAGCTCTGGCCACCTGCCGGTCACGGCGGCGAAGGGGAATCCGCCGAGGAATTCTCCAGGGTCGTCACCGAACACCGTGCTATGGGGCAGGCCTGCGTTATGGAGGGTGATCCAGGTCTGCAGTGTTGCGGCTGGATCGCGGCGCATCACCTCGGCGGCCGTGGCGGTGATCGATATCAGCTCTGCCTGCTGCTCAGCGTCCGGGCCGGCGGACAGGGCTGCCAGGGCGGCGTGCAGGACGAGGTGAATGTGCGGCCCGGCGGTGTGCGCGGGTTCTGCGCCCGGGCCGGGCGGGATGATTGCCCTGAGGACCCGGTTCACGGTGGCGGCAGGCAGCCTGGATGCGTCGCGGCTCAGGCAGTCCAGCACGAGCGCCTGGACGCGGGACCGGGTCTGCGCGTCCCAGGGAGGCAGGCCTTCCGCCCAGACGCCGAAGTGCTCGTACGCGGCTGCGAGGTCTTCGGGCCCGGACAGCGTGCTGGACAGCCAGACGTTCAGCAGGTCGTAGGCTGCCGAGGTCGCCGGGCCGCTGCCGGTCCCGGCGAAACTGGTCAGGGCGGGGCCCAGCCAGCGGAATACCGGTTCCAGCGCATGCCGGATGAAGGAGTCGTTGGTTCCTCCGGCCACGTCCATCTTATGATTGATCTGGTGCCAGTACCCCCGGTACCACGTGCTGTGCTGCCGGGCTTCGTGGCCCGGCGGGTATCCCTGCAGCCAGTACAGGTCGACGGGCTCGGGCGGCCCGGGCGGGTCGTCGGCGAGCCGGATCCCAAGATCACGGGCGGTGCCGTCCCAGATGTGCCGGATGTCCATGGCCAGTGCCAGGTCGGTCCACTCGGCCTCGGTCAGCGACGAGCGCCACAGCAGCGTGCGGCGTTTCCACGTCCCGGCCGGGTCATCGGATCCGGGAAACAGCTCGCTGGCGGTCACGCTTGGCCTCAGGACCAGGATGAGCAGGACCAGGTTGGCGCTGTAGATGCCGTGCCGGGACGAGATCGCCAGCGTGCCGGGCTGGTAGCCGGCGTGCCGGCTCGCTGTCCTGGAGGTGCTCTCGGTCAGCACGGCGATGAGCAGCCCGGCCAGCCGGTGCCGGTCCGCGGCCGCGATCTGGCGGGCGCATTCTCCCCGGACGAAGCGCAGGAGCTGCCGCGAGGACAACGGCGCGAAGGACAGCAGGGCGTACAGCAGGTCGTCGTGGATCACGGCCGGGCCGACGGTGAGCGCTTCCTGGTGGGTCAGCAGGCCGGCGGCAAGCTGCACGGCGAGCCGGGCGGCCAGGTATTCGGCGAAGGTGGCGTGCAGGAACTCATAGGTCTGCAGCCGGGTGCCCTCGCGCACCGCCTGGGCCCGCTGGATGAAGAAGAACCGGCCCAGCGCGACATCGGCCTGGGTCAGCGGTGCCTTGAAATCATCCCTGCTGGCCGGGCGTGTTTCCAGCAGCGCGGCGAGGTCGGCCTCCAGCTCGGCCTCGGTGATCCACTGCCGGTGCCGGTTGATGATCCCGAACGCGACCAGCGACAGCTGCTGCAGTTCCCGCTCGACCTGCCGGACGGCCTCCCGGCCGGGCAGCGCCGCGCCGGTCTTGGCGACTTCCCGCTCGGCGAAGGCCGTCAGCAGCTTCTCATACAGGGCCGTCTCGTCCAGCGGCTGCCCGCCGCCGGCGCCGGCGTCTCCGCGCTGCAGGCCGTTGGCGTCGGCGTCGTACAGGGCCAGCATCATCAGCAGCAGCGGCTGGCAGGCCAGCGGCTCGTGGCGGGCCACGACGCCGGCCGGAAGCGGGCTCAGGCCACGCGCCGCCAGGTAGGCCTCGTTGAGGCTGTTCCACTGCTCAAGCCAGCTTTGTGCCTGGGCTGGGCGGAACGGCTCGAGCAGCAGCGCGACCGCGCCTTCGGGGTACCGGGCCCGGTCGGCCACCGCGGTCCTGCTCGTCACCAGCACCACGACCGGGCGGTCCTGGTCCGCCTCCCGCTGCTGGAAACGGGCCACCTTCAGCAGGTAGTCCGACTGGCTCACGCTGGTGGCCTGCAGCAGCTCATCGAACCCGTCCAGCAGCACCACCGGCAGCGACCCGTTGGCTGCCCTGGCCACCTGCGGCCAGGGCATGTGCTCGCCGGTCGCGGCCCGGATCGCGTACTCGATCTGCTCCTGGATGCCGTCCTCGGCCGATGCCTCGCGCAGCACCACCCGGACCGGCAGGAAATCGGCGGCGGGCAGCCGGGCTGCCAGGATCTTCGTCAGCGCGGACTTGCCAGCGCCCGGCTGGCCGAGCACCACCAGCGGCGCCGCCGTGGCCTCCGGTGAGGTCAGCGCCGCGGCCAGGTACTCGGTCAGATCGGACCGGACCGGGACATCGGACCACCACGCCTCATCAGCAGGCCAGTCCCCGCCTACCACCGGGCGGACACGGAAATCAGGATTCAGGTAACCCTCATCCAGTGTCGGCAGGCAGATGCCCGCCGGCACCTCACCCTCGGTCAGGATAGGCCGCGGCAACGCCGCCCGGTACGCCCGGGCCAACGCGGCCGCGGCATCCACCGGCGGGCCGCCCGGCGACATCAGCAACAGCATGGACTCCACATCGGCCAGCGCCCGCCGGATCTCCGCCCGCGTGGCCTGGTGCTCGATCTGGCCAGACCAGAAACCGAACTCCGGAATGTCACGCGCCAGCTGGGAATACAGCTCCCCGAACCGCCCGACCGCCTGGTCGCACACCGGCCCGCTGAGCAGCCGCTCCGCCTGCGCCCGGCTGGTGTCATCCAGGCCATCCCACACCGCCAGCCCCGAGGCAAACAAAACCAGCCGCGCCGACAGCTGCGCGTACCACTGCCCTAGCTCGCCGAGAAAACGCTCATACGGCAGATACGCCGCAGGCCGCGGCGGCGCCGCCGTCAGCAGCGCATCAAGAAACCCCCGCACCTGCCCGGACCCGCCGGCGAGCCGCATCTGCTCCTGCCGCGTCAGCCGCAGATCGCGCACGGCAAACGGCAGCCGCGCCTCCGCCAGCGCCTCGAAATAGGCCGTGACCACGATGACCACGTGCGCGGCCTCCAGCCGGCGGGTGCGCTGCACGCGCCGGACGCCACGCAGCCGGTCACGCAACCCCCGGACCAGATCGCGGCCCAGCCCGACAATCCTGCCCTGCGCATCAACGATACTCAGCACTGTATCGCTGGTCCCGCCGGTCGCCAGCGACAGGGCACCACCCAGCGCCCGGTCCAGCGCAGCCACCGCCGGAGGATCCATGCCCAGCAGCACAACCGCATCACGGTAGCCAAGGGTACCCCCCCAAACCCACCCCACACGACGATCCCGGTACGGCCATGATGCCGGCCGCCATCCGGCACAAGAATGCCAGCACCTGGCACGAAAGCGTACATAGACAGCGCCAGGGCCGCCGGCCCGCGCCACCGCCAGCAGTGCTAAACGCGGCCCGCCTGCCCTGCCAGCAGCCGTTCAGCGCCAATCCGCTGATCTGGACCACGAAGCGGGTCAGTTGTGCCCCGGCCGCGATCCCCGCCTCCCCCGACGCCTGCAGAACCGGGATAGCCGGTCTTCGGGGCCTGAGCAAACGGCGGCAGGACTTGCACCTGAGTGGCTACAAGGGGTGCGCCACCACGTTACGGTCGCAGGCATGGGTGATTGCCGCCGGCTTGCAGCGGAACGCCAGAGCCCAGGACCGGAGACTGGCGGCGTCTCCCGTCCGCGATGCGGGAGACTGTAACCACGGTGCTGGACAAAGACCAGGCATCCCTGCCCGGCTGGGACACCGCCCACGCCAGCGCGGGTGAGCCCCCGCTACCGCGGAGGTTTCCCGGGCAGCCCGGCGAGCTGGAAAGCCATGGCATCGGCGAGTCACCCGAGCAGGTCCTTCAGGCCGTGACCGGCGACCTTTCCCGGCACCTGTCCTGTCATGCGGGATGGAACTCCCAGCTCGGGCGGGCGCTGGTCTTCCGGGCCTGGCCGGACCGGTCGCTGCACGTGGCGGGCGGCACGCCGATGGCCGAGGCGCTCCGGGAGCTGATCGCGGCCGGGGCGGCGCCGGGCTGGGAGCTGCACCCGGTCCCGGGCGGCCGCACCGCCCTGCACGTGCTCGCCGCGCCCCTGTACCGGCTGTCCGGCCAGCAGCGGTTCTACAACCTGCTCGACCGGGCAGGGTTCGCCTGGGCCGAGGA
>Ga0335077_10002358_pt1 | contig 22519 bp, 17 predicted proteins | sample Lox_Sample_31_FD_207151 | JGI IMG/M metagenome (GOLD analysis project Ga0335077, IMG submission 207151) | Soil microbial communities from Loxahatchee National Wildlife Refuge, Florida, United States - Lox_Sample_3.1 | ecosystem: Environmental > Terrestrial > Soil > Wetlands | place: USA...
GGCGGCCGGGTCGCGATCCTGGCCGCCAACCGCGCCGAATATGTAGCGAGCGTCTACGGCATCATGCGCGCGGGGCTCGTTGCAGTGCCGGTCAATTTCAAGTTCCCGCGCGAGACGATCGCCTTCATCCTCGCCGACTGCGCCGCCCAGTTCGTCTTCTGCGACGAGGCGCGGCGCGCGCTCCTGCCCGCCGGAATTCCCGCCGTCACGTTCGGGGCCGAGTTCGAGCGGTTCTGCGAGGAAGGCGATTTCGCGCCGGTCGCCTGCGAGGACCGCGAGCCAGCGCTCTTCCTCTATACGTCGGGTTCGACCGGACGGCCCAAGGGGGTCGTGCTCTCGCATAGCGGGCAGCTCTGGACGGTCGCGACGCGGGCCGAGGCCGAAGACCTGTCCGCGCAGCGCTTCCTCGTCGCGGCGCCGCTCTATCACATGAATGCGCTGGCGCTGACCCAGCTTGCCTCGGCCGCGCACGCGAGCATCGTGCTCCTGCCGCAATTCACCGCCCCCGCTTATCTCGAGGCGATCGATCGTTTTCGCCCAACTTTCCTCACCGGCGTGCCGCCGATGATGGCGATGTTTCTGCGCGAGCGCGCGCTCGTCGAACGCACCGATTTTTCCTCCGTCGCGTCCATCCGCATGGGCTCGGCACCGGTGAGCGCGAGCCTGATGGCAGAGCTCAAGGTGCTCTTGCCGTGGGCGCGGATCACCAACGCTTATGGTACGACCGAGGCGGGGCCCGTGGTGTTCGGGCCGCACCCAAGGGGCCTCGCGACGCCTGGCAACTCGCTGGGCTACCCCCACCGCAAGGTCGCGCTGCGCCTTGTCAACGACGCCGGCGAGGAGGCGGACGAGGGCGTGCTCGAAATGAAGTGTGGGGCGTTGATGGTGGGCTATCACAATCGACCCGATCTCAATCCCTTCACTGCCGACGGCTACTACGTCACCGGCGACGTATTCCGGCGCGACATTCAGGGCTTCCATTATTTCATCGGCCGCGCCGACGACATGTTCGTCTCGGGTGGCGAGAACATCTATCCGAACGATGTCGAGCGCATGCTTGAGCGCCATCCCGACGTGAGGCAGGCTTGCGTCGTGCCGATCGACGACGATGTGAAGGGCCAGAAGCCGGTGGCCTTCATCATCGCACGCGACGGCCGCGCGCCCACGCCCGGCGCGATCCAGCAATTCGCGCTCGATCATGCGCCGCCCTATCAGCATCCGCGCTTCGTGTTCCTGATTGACAAACTCCCGCTCGCATCGACCAACAAGATCGACCGTGCGGCACTCGCCGCGCTCGCGCGCGAACGCCTGGAGCGCCCCTAGGCGCCGGGCTATCCTCGGCAGAGCAAAGAAGAAGGGGAACAAATGCGCTGGATTGCTGCACTCGTGATGCTTGCGCTAACGCTCTTCGCGCCGCGCGGGCGCGCCGCGGGCGAAGAGGATGTGACGCTCGCCTATCCGGCCTTGAGCGTCTCCTTCACGCTCCCTTATCTCGCCGAGGACATGGGCCTCTTCGCGAAAGAGGGGCTCGCGGTGAAGCATCTCGACATCAACGGGCTCGGCTCGATCAACGCATTGATCGCGGGAAGCGTCGATTTTGCGCTTGCCTCGGGCCTGTCGCTTACGCGCGCGGCGGCCAAGGGCCAGAAGCTCGTGGCAATTGCGGCGCTTCACAATCGGCTCTTCGTGCAGATCGTGATGCGCAAGTCGGTCGCGGAGGCAGCCGGGTTCGACCCCAAGGCGCCGCTCGCCAAACGCGCGCAGATTTTGAAAGACCACGTCATCGGCGTCGATTCGATCAACGCCGTCAATCACGGGTATCTGCGCCTCATCGCCAAGATCGGCGGGCTCGACCCCGATACGCTGAAGCTTGCCGTCGTGGCGCCGCCGAGCCTGCCGGCCGCGTTCGAGTCAAAGCAGATCGACGGCTTCGCCATGACGCCGCCCTGGCCGGAGCAGCCGCTGACGCAGGGGACAGGTGTTCTCATCGCGAGCGCGCCCGATGGCGATCCAGCGAATCTCGTGCCGCTCGCCAACTCGGTCCTGCTGACCCGGCCCGATTTCTGCGCCAAGCGCGAGAGTGCTTGCGCGAAGATGGGCCACGCCATCGCGGCCGCATCGTTCGTCGTGCGCGACCATCCCGACGAGGCGCTCCGCGCGCTCGAGAAGCGCTTTTCGACGCTCGACCCCAAGGCGATGGCGGCGTCCTTCGCGGTCCTGCGCGAGATCACGCCGGTGCCGCCCACTCCGTCGCTCGACGCTGTGCGCGCCAACGAGAATTTCAACATAGAGGCGGGTTTGATCCAGCCGAGCGAGGCCCTCAAATCCTTCGACGGCCTCTTCACCGACAAATACGTGCATTAGGAGGCGGGAATGGATGTGAGGCTTGACGGGCGTGCGGCGCTCATCACCGGCGGGAGCAAGGGCCTCGGCGCGGCGATGGCGCGGCGCTTTGCCGAGGCGGGCGCTGATGTGGCAATCCTCGCGCGCGGGCGCGAGGCGCTTGCCGCGACCGAGCGTGCGATCCGCCAGGCGAGCCAGGTGCGCGTCCTCGCCATACCGAGCGACGTGTCGAAGGCGGCCGACATCGCCAGTGCGTGGGCGAAGGCGACGGGCGAGTTCGGCAAGGTCGATATCCTCGTTAACAACGCCGGCACCTCGCGTACCGGCGCCTTTGAGACCATCACCGACGAATTGTGGCAAGAGGATTTCGACCTGAAGCTTTTCGCCGCGATCCGGCTCGCGCGGCTTGCGCTGCCGGGGATGAAGGAGCGCCGCTGGGGCCGCATTATCAACGTGCTCAACATCGGGGCGAAGGCGCCGCGGCCGGGCTCGGCGCCGACCGCCGTCTCGCGCGCCGCGGGCCTGGCGTTGACGAAGGTGCTGGCGGGTGAGGGTGCGCCGCACAATGTCCTCGTCAACTCACTCCATGTCGGCCTTATCAGGAGCAACCAGCACGAGGAGCGCGTGCTGAAGGAGGGCGGAGATGTCGAGGCGTCGTACCGCGAGCGGGGCAAGGCAGTCCCGCTCGGCCGCTTCGGTGACGCTGGGGAGTTCGCCAACATCGCCTGTTTCCTTGCCTCGGATGCCGCGAGCTACATCACCGGTACCTCGATTAACGTCGATGGTGGCATGTCGCCAGTGGTCTGACCGAAAAAGCGGCGCGGGAGGGGCGCGGCGGACACCCTTTGCCGGGGGCGCGGTCCCGATGCGCCCTGTTTTCTCCTTTGTTACGGTTATGAACCTATAATGTCACCACGTGTGGCGGCGTTTCGCGCCGGTTGTCGTGTAAACCCCTGGTTAAGAAGCATTCGCTAAGGTTTCTCCCGCTGCCGGAGAGCCTCTGTTGGCAATTTCAAACGATCAATATCTGCGCCCAATGCTCGATTCGGGCTCCTCGCGCGTATTCAACTGCTGCGAGCGCGCGCAAAAGCTCGTCAAGGAAAAGGCGGAGGATCCGTTCTTCTTCCGCGTGCCGAAAATGCACGGGCTTGTGGTCATTAAGGAGCCGGTCATCGGGGCGCGACGCGATCCCGGTGCGCCCATCGTCACGACGAAGCTCTACCTTCCGTACAACCAGGACGACGTGTACGAAGGGGGCCGCTCGATTTATTTTAACGATCCGCGCCTCCTCGACGTACTTAACGATTTGTTCGGTCTCGGTGCTGCGGCGAAATCGCGCGTTGATCTCGATCATGATTTGAAAGTGCTCGAGATTCTCGACCGGCTGCCGTCGCTCGACGGATTCTTGATGCGCGACGCACTCGAGCTTGATGGCATTGCCGCCAACGAGAACTATTTCGAGGTCTCCGACCAGGAGCGCTCGCAGATCTACGAATACGTGCGCAAGAAATTCGAGCCGCTCGTGCGCGCAGCCTGCGACGAGCAGTCGGCACTCGGCAACAAGGTGAGCCAGCTCATCGACAAGGTGTGGGAGGCGAAGGACAAGGTTGCACTTGATCCTCTGATCCGCGCCTTTCGCTTCCCGGATGAGGAGGCGCTCGCGATCTTCGCGGCGTGGAAGGGCATCAACTACTACACGTTCGAATATTATCGCGGCAAGCAGCAGCGCGAGGCATTCGCGCTCTGGCTCAAGAGCAAGGCGGTACCGCGCAATTACGTCTCGAAGGGCGATCTCGACCACCTGACACAGCTGAAAAAGCTGATGATCGAACGGTTCCGCGAGCAGTGGACCGCGGTCGAGAACGTCGCGCGAAAATACGAATCGCTCTATGCGAATTTCCTGCGTGTGCCCGAAGGCGTCGTCGAGTTCCTCGATTTTCTGCGCAAGTCGCGCGAGATCTACTGGCGAATGGGCGACTCACTGAGCAAGATCAACCATGCGATCCATTGCTGGGATTCGCTAACCACCGGCTTCGTCGAGCGCCAGTTGCCGGCCGACAAGCTCGCTTATCTCTTCGAGATCATGCAGCTCGTGCTGAGCGGTACGTCGGAGAAGATCGAATCCGCGGTCGTGTGGAAGTAGCGCGAGTCTCGCAATGACAGCGCGGATTGGAGAAGCGCGCGGCGCGCGCTAGTCCGAAGCGCCGCTCGCGATGAAATCGGGATTTCGGAAATCGGGCTTGCCGTAGGCAAGGGGCGCGCCGTCGAGCGTAAGCACGTGCCCGCCCGCCGCCGCGAGCACGGCGTCTCCTGCTGCGGTGTCCCATTCCATGGTCGTGCCGAAGCGCGGGTAGTAGTCCGCCTCGCCTGCCGCAAGCAGGCAGAATTTGGCCGAGCTGCCCATCACTCGGCGGCTTGCCTCGGGCAGCGTCGCGACATAAGCAGCGATGCGGTTCTCGTCGGCGTGCGAGCGGCTGTGCGCAACGATGGCGCCCGTCTTGGGCGCGCGGCGTGCGGCAATCGGCTGAGGCGTCGCATCGCCGATCTGGCGCGTCGCCGTGCCCGGACCGCATCCGGCATAGAGCACGCCTCCGACCGGCAGCAGCACTGCGCCCAGCACCGGGCGGCCATGCTCCACGAGCCCGACATTGACCGTGAACTCGCCGTTTCTCTGAATGAACTCGCGTGTTCCGTCGAGCGGGTCGACGAGCCAGAACACCGGCGGCGCGGCGCTGGCGCCTTTCGCCGCCGTCTCCTCCTCGGCGATCACCGGGATCTCCGGCGCCTCGGCCCGCAGGAGCGCAACGATGATCGCTTCCGCGCGCTCGTCGGCGAGAGTGACCGGCGTGCGGTCGTCCTTGCGGCGGACGGCGAAATCGCTGCCATAGATCTCCAGGATCGGCGGCGCGGCGGCGCGCACGGCGCGGCAGGCGAGATCGAGGAGGGTGCGATGATCGCGGCTCATCCGAGTTGCCGCGCGACCCACGGCCCGATCGCGTTGGCGACGGCAAGCGGCAAACGCTGCCATGTCGCGATCATCAGCCGGTATTTGGGATTGAGCGGATTGATCTCGGGCATTTCCTGCTGCGCCACGAGCTGACATTCGTAGTGAAGCGGCTCGGGTTCGAATCCCCAATAGGTCTTGTAGTCATAGGAGCCGGTGCCGCGCTTGCTGCGCCCGAAATCGAAAATGGGCGCGTTCTTTGCGACGGCGCGCTCCATCGCGCGCCAATAGAGCAGGTCGTAGGCGTGGAGCGGACGCGCCGCGGGGGTGGCGCCGCCGTAATAGGGCATGGTGCGGTCCTTGAAATAGAAGGTCATGAGCGCAGCGACCGGTCCGTCGGGCCCATGCACGCACGACAGTTCGGCAGCCTGCCCGCACTCGGCGAGAATCGCGCGGTAGAACGATTTCGGCAGCACCGGGGTGCCGAGATTGCGCAGGCTCTCGGAATAGATGCGGTAGAACACTTCGAACGCGCCGTTGACTTCAACACGGAGCCGCTTGTCATCCAGCGCCTTGCGCAGGTCCGCGCGCTTCTTGCGTGGGATTGCCTTGAGATTGGCGTCGGCCGAGGGCGACAGCGCGCGGCTGAAGGTGACATAGAGGTCGGGCTTCGGCTGCCACCCGGCGGCGCCTCGCGTCATTTGCCGCAGCTCGATGTAATCGACGCCGAGCGCGCGGCCCATGCGTGCCGCTTCGTCGGCCAAGGCGCGGGCCACCGCCTGGTCTTCGGCGACGATGCCGCCATAGACGGCGAAGCCCGCCGAGAGCAGCGCATTGCCGAAGAGCTTCGACTTGACGTGGCAGAGCGGCAGCACGCCCACGAGTCGCGGGCCGCGCCAGGCCGCGAGATAGGGACAGGGGTGCCCGAGCCCGCGCTCCACCGCGCGGCGCCAGGCGAGGCGGTGAAAGAAGGTGGCGTCGCGCGCGCTGTCGACGAACGCCTCCCACGCTCCTTCCTCGGACGGGGCGAGCGGGCGGACGGCGACGGTGCCCGACTGGGACGCGCGTTCGAGATGCGGCACATCGTTCATGGCGGGACCGCACTATGGCACAGAAACGGCCATTACTCACGCTCGGGGGAAAGGTTTGCTTGACACGACTCGGCAGCCTCAAGGATTACTAACTTTCGTACCAAGGGGGCATGCGACTCCGTAGAACCGGCGCGCACCAAAGTTCTAGTTTCATTGAGCTTTGTGGATAAGCGTTGTCCGACCGGCCAGGAACCAAGAAGGCAGGGCGGCGTTGAGCGGGGGTCAGGACCCCAGGCCAATGGCACGGTTCGAGCAAATCTCGTTTACCCGCCGCGCGTCCGGCTCCGCGCCCGAACGCTTGCCGGTGCAGACCTGCATCCTCGCGATCGCGAGCGCCAGCTTGGCGCTGTGGCTGGTCGTCGGTTTCGTGGTGCGGCTCAGCCTCTGACCCGGCCCGGATCTTCTTCGGGCCCGTCGTAGCCGGACATCTCGTCGAGAAGTTCCTGAAGCTCGTCCTCGAGGCCCACTGAAGCCGCGCCTTCGCGACCGACGGGCGCGAGAAGACGCGGATCGGGATCGTTGCGCGATGCGAGCGCGGCGCTCGCGAGGTTGGCGCTCATCGACTGCAGCGAGGTGACGAGCTCGCTCCAGCGCAGACCGAGCGCGCCCACGACTTCCTCCTGGCGCCGCAGCATGGCGATGAGGCGGCGGTCGCTCGCGCCGAGGAGTTTCATCTGCTCCATCACCGGCTGCGTGAATTGCTCGAGCGCTGCCGTGAGCTGTGCCATTGCTGTGCCGGCGGCCGCGGAGTCGGGCGGCGGCAACGATTCGGCGCGGTCGAGTGCCCGCGCGACCGTCTCGATGGTGCCGGTCATGAGGTGCGACAGTTCCGCGAGCGCTTCGCTCTGCCGTTCTGCCGATCCGGCGAGGAGCCCGGCGAGGCGATCGACCGAGGCGGCCAGTGACTCGACCTGCGCGCCCGACGGGCCGGCCGAGCGCGTCGGCACCATCGGGGCGACGGCGCTCGCCGGGGCCGGGGCGGCGGCTGCCGTGACGGCGAGCGGAGCATTGGACCGCTCCCACGCTGCGGAGAGGCGTGTGATGGCGGCGGCGAAGCGCTCGATCGCGCGGTCGAGCAGGAGCGAGGCGGCAACGCCGCCCGCCAGTACCACGCCGGCGGCAAGCGCGTCGATGCGCAGCACGAGCGCCGGAGCGAGCGTCACGCCTGGCACGAGATCGGGGCCGAAGGCGAGCGCCGCAGCCGCGAGCGCCACGGTCACGGTCTGCGACGCGACGAGGCGCTTGATAAAGACACGCCAGATCTCGGCGCGGAGCACGCGCAGCAGGGCCAGCGGCGCGATCGCAAGCTCGTCGCCGGTGATAGGTCCGGCAAGCGGCGCGAAATCGCTCTTCTCCAGCGCCGCGCGCCAAGCCTCGGGAAGCCGTTTGGGATTAGAGCGCGTGCGCTCCTCGAGCGAACTCGCGAGCGCGCGAAGCGCATAGAGCGCGCTCGCCGCCAGGATCGTGCACGAGATGAGCGCGTAGAGCAGCAGGCAGAAGCCGCCCGGGCCGCCGGTCGCGGCGAGCATGGTCGAGAGCGTCGGCGCGAGCCATGGCGGCTGCGACAGCACGTCGACGCGCCAAGCCACCGAGGTGCCGGCGAGCGCGGCCAAAAGGCTCATGCCCATGGCGATGTAAAGCTTCACGGGTTCATTCCGCGCGACGGTTCGTTCACGGCGCTAATCTATACACCGTCCGCGGCGCCGGGCGGGACGGAAATGCGGCAACGCAATAATTCCCCAGCTTTGCCACAGACTGCGCGCGACTTATGCACAGAGTTTCGGCATCGGTGTCTTGTGCCTGGTCGCTAAAATTCCGCTCCTAGAGAAGCAATGTCATGGGATATTCAAAAATCCGTGACTGCACGGCCATGACCATTAAGTTCTTAATGAATTTTAACGGCAAAATTTACCTATTTTCCCAAAGAGAATTCTCAGCCCACTTTGGGGCTAAGCTTGTTTCACGCCGAGATATGGCTTTTCCCATTTTCGGCGTCGTGTTATAAACACGGCAAGACACTAAAATCTTTTAAGCATTTTCGGCGGTTTACCCTTTGGTACAAGAGGGAGCCGCTTCGGGGTAGGCGATGCTGAGAGTTCGGGGGCTTTTCCTGCCCGTCCGCACGCTCGCGCTCCTGTTGAGCGAAGTGCTGGCCATGTCACTGGCCTTCTATCTTTTTGTGACGCCCACCGACGGACATCTTCTGTTCAATTCGATCTTGCCGATGGGGCGGTCGGCGGAGTTCTCGATCGTGCTGGCGTCAATGACCATCATCGCGATGGTCGCGGCCGGTCTCTATAATTACGACGCCTTCGTCGACTACCGCGCGATGCTGGCGCGGATCATGCTCGTGCTGGCGCTCGAGCTGCCCGTCATCTTCATCGTCAGCTTCCTCTACCGCGACTTCGTGTGGGCTGCGGCGCCGCCCTGGTCGGGCTGGTATCTCAAGGCGATCCTGGCGCTTTTCGCTTGTCTCCTCATCACGCGCGCCGCCTTCCTGCTGCTTGGCGATTCGGGCGCGCTGAAGCGCCGGGTCGTGGTGATAGGCGCAGGCGAGCGTGCAAGCCGGGTCAAGGCGCTGGCCGACCGCGCCGGCGGCGCTTTCATTCCCTCGGCCTTCATCGCCGCGCCCCGCGATCAGCGTCGGCTTGTCGAAAGCACGCTGACGCTTAGCGAATCCTTCGATGCCGAATCGCTTTACCGCTTCGCGCTCCGCTGCGGCGCCAACGAGATCGTGGTCGCGACCGACGACCGGCGCGGCCTGCCGGTGCGCTCGCTCCTGGGGTGCAAGGCGCGCGGCGTCGCCATCACCGAGTTCCTGTCGTTCTGCGAGCGCGAGAGCGGCCGCGTCGATCTCGACGCCTTGCAGCCGAGCTGGCTCATCTTCTCCGACGGTTTCCGCATGAGCTGGGTGGCGCGGACGGTGAAGCGTCTCTTCGACGTTACCGTGAGCGCCTCCATGCTGGTGCTGACCCTGCCGCTGCTCCTTCTCACGGCGCTTGCGATCAAGCTCGAGGATGGCGGCCCCGTCATCTATTCGCAGGAGCGTATCGGTCTCTTCGGCCGGCCCTTCACGCTCTACAAGTTCCGCAGCATGCATGTCGACGCCGAGCGCCATTCGCGGCCGCAATGGGCGCAAAAAGCCGATTCGCGCATCACTCGTGTCGGCAGCGTCATCCGCAAGGTGCGAATCGACGAGCTGCCGCAGCTCATCAACGTCCTCAAGGGCGACATGAGCTTCATCGGGCCCCGCCCCGAGCGGCCCTATTTCGTCGACCAGCTTGGGGCTCAGATCCCGTTTTACGGGGAGCGCCATGCGGTGAAGCCGGGCATTACCGGCTGGGCGCAGATTAACTATCCTTACGGCGCTTCTCTGCAAGACGCGCGCAACAAACTGTCGTATGATCTTTATTACGTGAAGAACCACACGCTGCTCTTGGATTGTATCGTCCTCATTCAGACCGTGCGGGTGATTCTTTTCCCAGAAGGCGCGCGATGAACTGATGAATGTCGTTCTGATTACGCACCTTGTCTGCGCTGCGGCATTCGGAATATTAGGGCTGGTGGTGCTGTCGGGGCGGGCGCGAAGCCGCGCCGCCTCCGCGCTCGCCGTGGCGAGTGGGGCTACGGCGGTGTGGGCGGTCGCGGCAGCCTTTGCCGCGCCGGAACAGCTGATGGCGGTGGCGCCGGTCGAGTCCGTGCGCGATGCCGCTTGGCTCTATTTCCTGCGTGCGTTGCTGCTGCCGCCGCAAGGGGCCATGCCGCCTTGGGCGCGCACCGTCGTCACCACCTCATTCGTGGTCGTGGCGCTGACCGTGGCGCTCGATCTCGCCGTGCTGGCGCTCGTCCCCGAGCAGCCGGTGCTGCTCCAGCCACAGCTCATCGCCCGCATTGCCATCGCCGTGCTCGGCCTGTCGCTCGTGGAGAATTACTACCGCAACATGCGCGAGGACGATCGCTGGAACGCGGTTCCGCTCGTCATCGCGATCGGCGCGATGTTCTCCTTCGAGCTGTTCTTCTATGTCGATGCGCAGCTGTCGCGCCGTTTCACAACTTCGCTCATCGCCGCGCGCGCCCTTGCCGATCTCTTGAGCGTGCCGCTCGTGCTGCTCGCGATGGTGCGAAGCCGCAACCTGCGCGCGGACGTGCGCGTTTCGCACAAGGCCGCATTCCATGCCGTAACGCTCGTCGCAAGCGGCGTCTTCCTCATGGCGGCGGCGGTCGTCGGTATTCTCTTCCGTCAATATGGCGGACAGTGGGGCATCCTGCTTCAGGTGACCTCGCTCTTCGGCAGCGGGCTCGTGCTCGCGGTTGCGCTGTCGTCGGAGACTGTGCGTTCTCACATCCGAATGGCGGTGCTGCGCAACTTCTTCTCCTACCGCTACGACTACCGCGTCGAATGGCTGCGCACGATCGAGGCGCTCTCCTCCGGCGACGCTGCGGGCAATCTGCCCGAGCGCTTGATCCGCGTCATCGCGGACATCGTCAACAGTCCGGGCGGAGTGCTCTTTCAGTTGCGCGACAGCGCGTTCCTGCCGACCGCGTTCTGGAATGCCCATGTCCCGGCCGAGGCGCGGGAGCCGGCCGAGAGCGCGTTCATGGCCGGATTCCGCGACGGGCGCTGGATGCAGGAGCTGACGGTCGCCGACGCGCCGCGTCCCGCCTGGCTTTCCGGGCTCGACGAATTCTGGCTCGCGGTACCGCTGCCGCGCCAGGGCGGGCTCATGGGATTCGTGCTGCTCGAGAAACCGCGCGCACCGATCCATCCCGACTGGGAGGTGTTCGACCTCCTCCGCACCGTCGCCAGGCAGACCGCGAGTTATCTCTTCGAGCAGCAGGCCGAGCGCGCCCTTGCGGACGCGCAACTGCTGCAGGAATACAGCAAGCGTTTTGCCTTCGTCGTGCATGACATAAAGAATCTATCAAGTCAGTTGGGGCTTATTCTGTCCAATGCCCGCCGCCACGGCGATAACCCAGAGTTCCAGGCCGATGTGCTGCGAACCGTCGAGAACTCGGTCGGCCGCATGAACAAGCTCATCTCGCAACTTCGTATCGCCGGCACGACCGAGGCCGCGGCCGAGCTTCCGCCCGCCGCGCCGGCCGCCGCCGATGTCGCCGTTATCGTCCGCGAGCTGGCGGCCCACTCGTCGCACGCGGGCCGGGTCGAGATCGGCGCCGGGACCGGGGCGCGCGTGCTGATGGATCCCGAGCAGCTGCGCTCGGTCCTCGCGCACCTCATCGATAACGCGATCGAGGCCTCAGGCGCGGAGGGCCACGTCAAGGTCAGCTTGGGCGACGACGGCGAGCGCGTTACAATAGATATCACCGACGAGGGCCCAGGGATGGACGTGAGCTTTGTGCGCGACGAGCTGTTCCGGCCGTTCCGCTCGACCAAGGACACAGGTCTCGGCATTGGCGCGTTTCAGACGCGCGAGCTGATCCGCGCGGCGGGCGGCCAGCTCGACGTCATCACCAAACCCGGTGCTGGCACCACTATGCGCATCGTGCTCGGCTCGGCCGGGTCGACGCGCGTCTCCCCGGCGGCCTGATCCATGGCGGGCGACAAGAGCCGCTTGCTCATTCTCGAGGATGACGAGGGTCTGCGACGGCAATATCGCTGGGCGCTATCGGAGTACGAACTCCTGCTCGCCAGCGCGCGCGAGGAAGCGATGACGCTCGCGCGCGGGGCGCCGCCGCAAGTCGCAATCCTCGATCTGGGTCTGCCGCCCGATCCCGATGGGGCAAGCGAAGGCTTGGCCGCGCTCGAGGGCCTGCGCCAGCTGGCGCCCGACTGCAAGGTCATCATCGCGACCGGAAACGAAGCGCGCGAGCATGCGTTACGCAGCATCGCGCTCGGCGCCTACGACTTCTTCCAGAAGCCCGTGGACATCGAGGTGCTGCGCCTCATTGTCGAGCGCGCTGTGCGCCTCGCCGAGCTCGAGGCCGAGAACCGGCGTCTCGCCGCGCTCGCGCTGCGTTCGCCGATGGACGGCATCCTGGGCGCGAGCGAGGCGATGGTGCGCCATCTGCGCATGATCGAGAAGATCGCGCCCGCCGACGTGGCGGTGCTGCTCCTGGGCGAGAGCGGCACGGGCAAGGAGCTGCTTGCACGCGCCATCCATCGTCTCAGCACCCGCACCAAGGGACCGTTTGTAGCCATCAACTGTGCCGCCATCCCCGAGACGCTCCTCGAAAGCGAGCTCTTCGGACACGAGAAGGGCGCTTTCACCGGCGCCGTGCGCCAGACGATCGGCAAGATCGAGCAGGCCGACAAGGGCACGCTCTTTCTCGACGAGATCGGCGATCTGCCGCTCGCGATGCAGGTCAAGGTGCTGCGCTTTCTCCAAGATCACGTCGTCGAACGCATCGGCGGCCGGCAGCAGATCCGCGTCGACGTGCGCATCGTGTGCGCGACCAACCAGGATCTCGACAAGCTCATGGCGGAGGGGCGCTTCCGCGAGGATTTGTTCTATCGATTGAACGAGGTGCGGCTTAACATTCCGCCGCTGCGCGAGCGGAGCGGCGACGTGCCACTGCTCGCGAGCTATTTCCTGAAGAAGTTCAACGAGCAGTACGGGCGCAACTGCAAGGGCTTCGCGACCGATGCCTTGAGCGCTATGAGCCGGCATCCGTGGCGGGGCAACGTGCGCGAGCTCGAAAACCGGGTGAAGCGCGCGGTCGTGATGGCCGAGGGTTCGACCGTCACTGCCGCTGACATGGATTTGGCAACCGCCGACACCGACGATTTCTCGCTCGACCTCCGCTCAGCGCGGAGTCGTGCCGAACGCGAGGTGCTGCAACTCGCGTTGACGCAGAGCGGCGGCAATCTTTCGACCGCAGCGAAGCTCCTCGGCATCAGCCGGCCGACGCTTTACAGCCTCGCCAAGGAGCACGGCCTCGCAATCGAGGCCTAGGCCGAGCCCACCGGGAGAAGAGCATGTTGTCGATTCGAACCACCCGGAGTCTACTGCTCGCCACTCTTCTTGCTTGCGCGGCCCTGCCCGCGGTTGCCGCGCTGCCCGCCTCCGCCGCGAGCGAAGCGGCGCAGGCTTATCTCGACAAGGCGAAGCCGCTCCTCGATAAAGGCGACCTGAAGGCTGCCGAGATCGAGCTCAGGAACGCGGTCAAGGCCGATCCCGACGATCCGGAAGGCCATATCGAGCTTGCCCGCCTTTATCTCCGCACTGGCAATCTTCCCGCCGCCGAGGCCGAGGCGCACGAGGCGCAGCGCACGCACGGCGACGATGAACAGGTCGCGCCGATCCTCGCCCAGACTCTTATCCAGGAGGGCAAGGTCAATGAGCTATTGTCGCAGGTACAACCGGCCGACCGCGAGGCCAAGGCCGAGGCGAGCGTGCGCCTCGCTTTGGGCGTCGCCCATCTGACCCTCCACGAGACCGACAAGGCGAAGGAGCTGATTGGCGATGCGGCGCGGCTCGCGCCCGACGATTGGGGCCCGAAAATCGCGCTCGCGCGGCTTGACATGCTGGGCGGCGACGTCGCGGGTGCCAAGGAGCAAATCGATGCCGCCGCGGCGCTCGCGCCCGACAGGCCCGAGATCCAGCGCTTGCGCGGGGAGATTCAGCGAGTGACGGGTGATTTCCCGGGTGCGCTCGCGACCTTCAATAAGATCCTGACGGCGAAGCCGGACGATACCGCCACGCTGACGAGCCGCGCCAATCTTTTCGTCGCCATGAACCGCGCGGCCGACGCCCAGGCTGACGTCGACCATCTGCTGAAGCTCGCGCCCAAGAGTGCGTCGGGGATCTATCTCTCCGCGCTTCTCGACGCACGCGCCGGCAAACTTGATCGGGCCGACGAGCTCCTCGGCAAAATCACCAACGCCTTCCCGAACATGCCGAACGGCTTTTTCCTCCAGGCCACGGTCAAATTCGCGCTGCATCAATACGCTCAGGCCGAGGAAGCTATTGCCAAGTATCTTGCGCGCGATCCGAAACATCCCGCCGCGCGCCGGCTCTTCGCCGAGATCAAGCTGCGCACCCACGATCCGCAGGCGGCGATCGACGAGCTGAAGCCCCAAGCCGATGCCAATCCGGCGGACAGGGCGACGATCAATCTCCTGGCGCAAGCCTATGTTGCGGCCGGTCAGAAAGACTCGGCCGTCGCGCTCTACGAGCGCGCAGCCGAGGCCGATCCGAACGTCCGGACCGAGGCCTCGGAGGCGCTGATGCGCATTCGCTTCGGCGATGCCGCCGCCGGCACGGCGGAGCTTGAGAAGATTGCCGGGACCAACGAGGGCGCCGACCTCGCGACGCCGCTCCTCGTCATGGGCGCGCTGCGCAAAGGCGACGACGCAAAGGCGGCCGCTACCGCCGAGGCGATGGTCGCGCGCCGGCCGGACGATGCGATCGCGCTCAATCTCCTGGGGTCGGTGAGGATTGCCCAGGGCCGCCTCTCTGAGGCGCGCGATGTTTTTCAGAAGCTCGCCGACAAGGATCCGAGCTTCCTCTCCGCGCGGCGGAATCTTGCCGAAGTCTATATCGTGATGCACGACCCCGACGACGCGAAGAAAATCTATCTTGCGCTTCTGAACGACAAGCCCGATGACGAAGATTCGGAGCTGAAGCTCGCGCAGCTCGCGCTCGCCGCAAACAACAGCGATGAGGCGGTTCAATGGCTGATGAAAGCCGATGCGGCCGCGCCGCGCGACGTTGTGCCGGGCATGCAACTGCTACAGATCTACGCCAGCCGCAAGGATTGGAACGACGCACTGAAGCTCGGCCGGCGGCTCGAACTGCAAGCGCCCTTCGACACCCGCGTCGTCAACGCCGTAGCCGAGGTTCGCGTCGAATCGGGCGACAAGGCCGGCGCAGTCGCCGATTTCCGCGCGCTCGTCGAGCACTATCCCGACGCGGCGCCACTTTACGAACGCTATGCCGACTACGAACTCGCCGCCGGCGACAAGGCGGGTGCGCGCGCCTCGCTCGCAAAAGCGCATGAGCTCGTCCCCGCCGACTTGCGCTACATGCGCGATCTCGTCCGCTTCGACGCCGACGACAAGGGCATCGATGCCGCGTTGGCGACGGCTCGGTCTTTCGCCGCCGCGGCGCCCGCCGAGGCCGCGATTCTCGAGGCCGAGCAGCTCGTCCGCGCAAAGCGCATACCCGAAGCGATCACGCGGCTCTCCACCGTGAACGCGCGCACGCCGAATTCGGTGCTGACTGTCGAGCTTGCGGCCCTGACTTTTGCCGCAGGTAAGCAGGACGACGCCAAGGCGATGCTGCGTACCTGGCTTGCGACGCACGACGATGATGTCGCGGCGCATGGCAAACTCGGCGATCTGCTGATGCTCGAGCACGATTATGATGGCGCGGCAGCGCAATACGAGGCGGTTCGCAAGGCTGCGCCCGACCAGATCGTCGCGCTCAACAATCTCGCCTGGATCTACGGTATGCGCCACGATCCGCGCGCGCCCGGGCTGGCGCAACGGGCCTATCGGCTTGCACCATCGCCGCAGACCGAGGACACGCTCGGCTGGGCCTTGGTCGAGAGCGGTAATGCGGCCGGCGGCCTCCCATATCTTAAGGACGCAAGCTCGGCGCGGCCGGATGACGGTGCGATCCAGTATCACTATGCCGCGGCCTTGAACGCCACTGGCGATGAAGCTGGCGCGCGCGCGGTCCTGGAGCGCGTCCTTGTAGGGACCGCCGTCTTCGACGGGCGCGACGATGCCAAGGCGCTGCTCGATCGGCTGCGGCGCGGCTGACGCGCGCGCAAATCGTTAACACCACCTATCTGCTCCTTTGCTTGCGTGGTGACAGGGGCTTCGATAAAGTCGCGAGAGCGGGCGGCGCGCGCTTTTTTGGGCGCAAGCAATTCGCTCCGGGGGACTTGATGCACAGCCTCGTGGCCGGCGCGATCGTCGGCGCATTGGTGACACTCTTGGCCGTCTACAAGGGTCGGACAGGCTGGCACTGGCTCGCGCTCAGCGTGTTCGCGTTCGCGTCGGTCTGGCTTGTGAGCTTCGTCGTGCTCTATGCGGCTAATGTGCGGCTGACGCTTGTCGCGGCCGACCGTTCGCTCTCGGAATTCGCGGGCGCGGTCACCGCCACCACCATCGTCATTCTGCTGGCGTGGCTGCCGCCACGTCCACGTCCACACGCCACCCCCTCGGCAACGGTGCCGCGCCGCGGCACCAGCGATTGATCGATCGCCTTCAGCGCTTCAGTACCGCGACCATTCGCACCATGCCCAAGACGAGCAGGAGCACGGTGCCCGCGACGGCCGTCAATGTTCCTGCGGGCGTCGCTAAGAACGTCCGGATTTTGGTAAGAAGGTCGAGCGCTTCGCTCGACGGGCGACGCGCCGCAGGCTCGTGCTCGCGCACCGCGAGCGTCATGCCGGAACCATATTCGGTGATCTCGAAATTGCCATTGCTTCCGAGATCGAAGGAAAAGCGGCCGAGACCGAGGATAGAGAAGGTCATGTCGTAGTCGGAGCTGCCGTTGCGGCGCACGAAAGCATCGAAAGCCTCGCCGAGAACCCGGCTGTTGAGCATGTTCTGGCCGAGCCCGAATGCAGGATCGTCGTCTCCGGCGCCCGGCGTCGAACTCTCTGCTTGCGCGCCGCCGCCGCGCGTGCCGACGAGGTTGCGCAGCGCCTGACGCAAGGTCTCGCCGTCATTGATCGAGATCTCATCATCTGTCCCAGGAGCTGGCAGCTCCGGGTCGGACGCCGCCTGCCCGGAGGCTGCAGCGGCGCGCGCTGGCGTGCGCGTGCCGCCTTGCTCAGCGGAATCCCCCAAGATCGTCCGCTCGTCTTGGCCGGTCGGGAGCGCCAGCGCAGCACCGGCTGCGCTAAGCGTTCCTGCGCCGCGGCGGCGCGACGCGGGCTCGGCCGTGCGCAGCGCCTCGGCGTCATCCAGGATTTGTTGCAGCCTGACGTTCTCCTGTAACGAGCGCACAACCTGGCGCAGCCCCGCCGCCGGATCGGCCAGCAGGTCACGGCGCGCGAAGTCGCCGGGCGTCAGCGGTAGGTTCTGGTACATCTCGTCGAGGTCGAAAAGCTCCCACGCGAACGCTCGGGATTGAAGCCTGTAGAATTCGTCCTGGGAAAGTGCCGTCGCCTCGGCCACACGCCATGGCAGCCCGAGGCCGACGACGAGGATCGCAAACAGCGGTCCCCATCGCGGCTTTCCCAGGCGCGCGCAAATCCTTTCCGGCGGGCGTTGGATTTTCGCCTCCGTGAATTTCTTAATGATTATTTACCGGCCAAATCATACAAAAATTATACAAAAGAATTGCCAGTATTCAACGAAAGTGGAATGGTGCGGCTACGCTTGGCTGACGGCAAATCTCAGCGATCATGACCAAAGTCAAGTTGGGGCGCACGTATCCGCGACAGCGAGGTCCCCTGTGGTGGAATGCCGCAGCGCTGTTTGCCGCCGGTTTCGCGGTCGCCGGATGTTCGCCGCGGCTCGGGCCCCCTGCGGGCAGCGCGGCCGCGACGCCCGCGGTCGTGGCCGATGCATCGCTGGCGCGCGACGATTACGTCGCGCGCACGCTCGCCGAGCGACCGCCCGCGGGCGTGGGTTCGCGCCACCTCGTCGCAGACGGCACGGGGTTCTACGTCACGGGCGATGAAGTGCTGACCAATTTTCACGTTGCCGGCAAATGCGGTGCGATCACGGTCGGAAACGGCACCGAGGGCGAGGAGGTGGTGGCGACGGTCGTTGCAGGAGATCCGGCTGCCGACCTAGCGCTACTGCGCACCGAGCGCGGCGTTGCCGCTCCCGCACGCTTTGCCGCGAGCGCGCAGGCCGCGCCATCCGCAGTCGTGGGGTATCCCGAGCGTGGCCTGCCTGTGCGCATCGCCGAGTTAAGCCCGATCTCGGCCTTGCCCGGTGCGGCCGGCACCACCGCCCTGCACTACAGCTTCGATGGCGAGGTGCGGCGCGGCAACAGCGGCAGTCCAGTGCTCGATGCAAGCGGGGCCGTGCTCGGCGTCGTGGTCATGAAGGTCGACACAGTCGCGGTATACCAGAAGACGGGCGCGGTCGTGGACAATGTCGGGATTGCGATTTCGAACCGCGCGGTCGGCGATTTCCTGCGCACGAATCGGGTCGATGTCGCCGCGGCCACCCCCGCATCCCCGCTGCCGCCCGCGTCGATTCTCGACAAGGCGCACGGCTTCGTGCGCCAGATCGGCTGCTGGAACTAGCCTCAGCTGATCCGCTGCGGCGCCTTGCCGAAGGAGAGCGCCAAGCCTTGGCGGATAGCGAGCCGGGTGCGGAAGCCTAGCGTGCGCGCGGCCCGCGTCGGGTCGCCCAAGGAAATACGGATGTCGCCCGGTCGGGCCGGACCGTACCGCAGCTCCGGGGCTGCGCCGCAAATCTCGCCCATGATGCTGGCGAGCTCGTGTACCGTCGTGCCATAGCCGCTGCACACGTTGAACGCCTCGCCGGCCGCATCCTCGGCCGACATGGCCAGGAGAAGAGCCTCGACCGCATCTGACACGGCGACGAAATCGCGGACTTGCCGCCCGTCGCCGTGGATGTCGATCGGCAGCCGTCGCGCGAGTCGGTCGGCAAAGATCGAGATGACGCCGGTATAGGGCGAGGAAGGGTCCTGGCGCTCACCATAGATGTTGAAGAGACGCAGGCCTACGGTCGGGACGTCGTGCAGCAGCGTCGCGACTCGGCCGTGCAGCTCGCAGCCGAGCTTGTCGGCGCCATAGGCGTTGATCGGCCGTGGCGTGTCCGCCTCGGTGAGCGGCACGGCAGGGCAGTCGCCATAGACTGCGGCGCTCGAGGCATAGACCACCCGCGGCCGCGCGAAGCCGCGCCGTGCCGCCTCGAACACGTTGATAGTGCCCGTCATATTGACGGCGTGGCAGTGGAGCCAGTTGCGCCGGCTCTCCTCGACCGAGGCGATAGCGGCCAGGTGGAAAATCCCATCCATTCCGCCCGCGGCGGTCGCGATGGCGGCGGCCTCGGTCACATCGCCGATGACGAGTTCGGCCTGGGTGGGGGCGTTCTCACGCTTGCCGGTCGAAAGGTTATCGAGGATTCGGACGCGGTGGCCGCGCGCCACCAGCGCGTCGGCAAGATGGGAGCCGATAAAGCCGCAGCCACCGGTAATGAGATAACGAGCCATCGAAGCGTAAAACTCCACCGCGTCAAGTCGTTAGCGATGGTGACGGAAGGCCGTCAATAACTGATTGACGCAGAGCCGCGGTGATCGTCGGAAACGGTCGCCGAGGCGCCCCTCGACCCCATGCTTGGTTCTGATACGGCGGCTCAAGGGGCCCCGGATCACCGGGTCTGGGTCCCCAGGAAATCTGCCGGGCCGCGCGCCGCGCATCTCGGGAATATTGCGTCGCTTATGTAAATTTGAATTAACGGATCAAAGGGATATAATACGGCATCTTTGGGCACATTCCCTGCACGGCGAATTCCACGGCTGGCCCAGCGCATTCTGGAGGTGGATTTTGAACATTTCCGCGCTTCGCATTCTTGCCCTCGCGGCTGTCGCCCTCGCCGGGTGCGTCGGCGGTCCGGCGGCCCCGCCCGTCGACAAACAGAACGCAGAAAACTCCCAATATCTCATCGGCGCCGGCGACATGGTGAACATCTTCGTCTGGCGCAATCCGGAATTGTCCGCGACGGTGCCGGTCCGGCCCGACGGCAGAATCTCCACGCCGCTCGTCGAGGACGTCGACGCGGTCGGCAAGACCCCGACGCAGCTCGCGCGCGACATCGAGGAACGGCTCAAGAAATTCGTGCGCGATCCGATCGTGACGGTCATCACCCAGAATTTCGTCGGCGATTTCGATCAGCAAGTGCGCGTCGTCGGCGAAGCGGCGGAGCCGCGAGCGGTCCCCTACCGCTCCAAGATGACGCTCCTCGATGTGATGATCCAGGTCGGCGGCCTCACCAAATACGCGGCCGGCAACCGCGCCGTCGTCGTGCGCAAGATCAGCGGCGAGGAGGACACTTTCCCGGCGCGCCTCGATGAACTCATCAAATATGGCGACGTCCGTTACAATTTTGCCATGCAGCCCGGCGATATTTTAATAATCCCGCAATCGTATTTCTAACGTATCAGGAATAGTTGAGAGCGGCTCGGCCCGGCCTCGCAACGACGAGCAAGAACGAGCGATGAACAGCAAGATCGTTTTCTTCTATCTTCAAGGCATCTGGCGCCGGAAGTGGATGACGGTCGCTATCTGCTGGGCCGTCTGCCTCGTCGGCTGGCCGGCCGTGTTCCTGATTCCCAACAAATACGAGACCTTGGCGCGTGTCTATGTCGACGTCGACAGCATGCTGACCCCGCTCCTGCGCGGTCTCGCCGTCGAGTCGAACCCGCTGCAGCAGCTCGACTTCATGCAGCGCACCCTCCTCTCGCGCCCCAATCTTGAGCAGGTCGTCCACCTCGCCGACCTCGATTCGCAGGCGAAGACACCGGCGGATAAGGATGCGCTGCTAACGTCGCTCGCCCAGACGGTCCGCATCAGCTTGCAGGGCACCAACCTCTTCTCGATCTCCTACGACGATACCGATGCGGTCGAGAGCAAGAACGTCGTGAAGGCGGTGCTGACGGTCTTCTCCGAGACCTCGGCCGGCAACAGCCGCAGCGAAATGGACAACGCGCGCCGGTTCCTCGAGGAACAGATCGCCAACTACGAGAAGCAGCTGCGCGCGGCCGAACAGCGCCGCGCCGAGTTCAAGGAGACTTACGGCGACGTGCTGCCGCAAACGCAGGCCAATGAATCGCGCCTGCAACAGATCAACGACGAGGTCGCCAAGTTCAAACTCCAACTCGCCGACGTACAGGCGCGACGCGACGCCATCGCCAAGGACATGGCCACGGTTCCACAGACGCTGTCGGTCGACCAGGCGGCGCAGGTCGTCATCCACAATGGCAGCTCGCTGTCGCCGAAACAGGTCCAGCTCGACGAGGCCAAGCGCAGGCTGTCGGATCTCCAGTCGCGCTACACCGACGATTTCCCCGACGTGGTGGCCACGAAGCGCGACATCGCCAGTCTCGAACAGCAGATCAAGGACGACGCTAGCAACAAGGGCGCGAGCGATGGCGACTCGCGCAAGAGCACCGTGCCCAATCCGCTCTATCAAGAAGTCAAGATGCGCCTCGTCGATGCGGAGAGCACGGTCGCGTCGGTGCAGCGCCAGCTCGACTACAGCGTGACCGAGCAGAAGCGAATTCAGGAGGCGGTGAAGGCCGCGCCGGGCATCCAGCTCCAGGCGCAGAACCTCGATCGCGATTACGATATCCTGAAGAAGAACTACGACGAACTGATCCAGCGCCGCGAGGCGGCGAACCTCGCGCAGGCCGCCGACACGCAGGCTGACAAGGTGCAGTTCCGCATCGTCGACGCGCCGCAGGTGCCGTTGACGCCGATCTCTCCGAACCGGCCGATCCTCTACACCGGTGTGCTCATCGCCGGGCTTGGCGCGGGCATCGGCGCCGCCTTCCTCTTGGTGCAGCTCGACCGCTCTTTCTCGACGCTCGCCGGCCTCAGGGCCTTCGGCCTCCCGGTTCTGGGCTCGATCTCGCGGGTCACCTTCCTCGACACGCGGAAGCGCACGGTGCAGCAGGTGGCGGGGCTGGCCGCGAGCACGGTCATGCTGCTCATCATCTACGGCGCCTTGCTGCTCGCGAACTACACCGCAATCCACAAGGTGATCTGAGCGATGGACGAGCGTTCGGGCGGCCTCATTCAGCGAGCGGCAGAGCGTCTACGGGCGGCGCAGCGCTCGGCCGCGGCCGCGCCCTCTGCCCCGCCGCCGGCTGCCGAAATGGCGCCGCCCACGATCGTGCCGCCGCACCGCGAGCCCGTTCCCGATCCCGATGAGGCCGACGGGCAGCACACAAGGCGCGAGGTCAAGATCGATCGCCAGCGTCTTGCAAAAGCCGGCATCACCTTCTCTGTTACCGAACGCTCGCGCATCGCCGAGGAATTCCGCATCATCCTGCGGCAGATCCTGGCCAAGGCCGAATCGATCGAGGCGGGCCCCTCGCGTCTGATCATGGTGACGAGTGCGCGGCCGCGCGAAGGCAAGACATTCACCGCCATCCATCTTGCGCTTGCCATCGCCTCGCAGCGCGACTTCCGCGTGCTGGCGATGGACTGCGATGTCGATCGGCAGTCGCTCACCTCG
>Ga0335077_10002360_pt1 | contig 22515 bp, 26 predicted proteins | sample Lox_Sample_31_FD_207151 | JGI IMG/M metagenome (GOLD analysis project Ga0335077, IMG submission 207151) | Soil microbial communities from Loxahatchee National Wildlife Refuge, Florida, United States - Lox_Sample_3.1 | ecosystem: Environmental > Terrestrial > Soil > Wetlands | place: USA...
GGCCGCGCGCCGCGCGTGGGCGGGCCGCCGCTGCATTTGCATTCGCGCGAGATCGTGGTGCCGATTTCCAAGAACAAGCCGCCGGCGACGATCACCGCACCGGTACCGCCGCACATGCAGGCCGCGCTCACGACATGCGGCTGGAAAGATAACGCCTAGGCGTGCAGGGAGCGAATGCGCGCTCAGTGCGCCAGGTAATAATTCTGGATCAGATTGAATTGGAGAAACACGAGAATCAAAATCGCATTGCAGGCCCAGGCGACGGTCAAGAAGCGCGCAACGATGCTCCAGAATTGCTCCCTCGTGTTGTGCGCGCAGCGCCATACCGCAATGAGAATCCAGGCGGTGTAGACCGCAAAGCAAGGCAAGAGGATCTGCCGAAGCGCAACGCGTTCAATATAAAAGGCGACAATGTAGAGCGCGATCAGCGCGGCGCTGGTGGCGACGCCATAGACCCAGAAGACCTTCCAGAGCGGCTGCTGGCCGCGCCAGGCGCGAAGCTCGGCCGCAAAAAACGCAGCGAAAAACTCTGTGATGCTCGATCTGCTCATTGGGTCACAGAACAATGCTGCCGGCCGCCGGCGTGCCAAAACCATCCGGGTGAACGCGCCGTCAGCGTTAAGCAACAGCTCTCAATATAGCTGTGCCTTGATGCGCTCAGGCATGGCGCGGTCGTATTCTTCGCCGCCGGCCTTGCCGCCGCTGAGTTCCGCGACGATGGTGCCGGTCGACGGCAGGCTCTTGCGGTCGATCTTGGTCGCCTCGTCCCACAGCTTGGAGCGCACAATCGCCTTCGAGCAGTGGAAGTAGATGCTCTCGATGTGCACGATCATCACGCAGCGCGGCAGCTTGCCGTTGACCGCAAAGCTTTGCATCAGCTCGGGCTCGATGGAAATTTCGGCGCGACCGTTCACGCGCAAAGTCTCGCCGACGCCGGGGATCAGGAACAAGAGCGCGACGCGCGGATCGCGCACGATGTTGCGGAAACCGTCGAGGCGGTTATTGCCGGGGCGGTCGGGAATGGCCAGCGTCTTGTCGTCGAGGATGCGCACGAAGCCGCGCGCGTCGCCCTTGGGCGAGCAATCGAGCCCCTCGGGTCCGCACGTCGCCACCGCCACGAACGGCGCCGCCTCGATCAGTCGGCGATAGCCGTTGTTGATATGATCGATTTCCTTGGTGATGGAGTTCGGGTTCTTCTTGCCATAGAGCGCTTGGAGCTGCTCCATGGTTGTCACCAGATGATCGCTCGCGCTCATGTTCGTTCCCCTTATGCCGCCAGCAGTTGTCGGCCGTCATGCCCCATCATCGTCAGATCGAGAATAGCACCCGGCGCGACCGGCGCCGCCAGTTTGACCATTGTGAATTGCTCGGTGTGGCCGACACCGCCGCGCTCGGTCAGCACGAGCCGCCGCGCGCCGACCTGGGCATCGAGATGCGCGCGCAGCGCCGCCTCGCCCATTTCGCGTAAGATACGGGCGCGTTCTTTGACAACATCGCGCGCGACCTGCGGCATGCGCGCGGCCGGCGTGCCGGGGCGCGGAGAAAATGGAAAGACGTGCAGTTGCGCCAGCCCGCATTCGTCGATGAGATCGAGCGAGCGAGCGAACATGGCGTCGGTTTCGGTCGGGAACCCGGCGATGAGATCGGCGCCGAAGGCGACGTCCGGCCGCAGCCGGCGGACCTGCGCGCAGAACGCAATCGCGCCGCCGCGCGTGTGCCGCCGCTTCATGCGCTTGAGGATGAGATCGTCCCCGGATTGCAGCGACAGATGCAGATGCGGCATCAGCCGCGGCTCATTGGCCAGGGCGTCGAGCAAATCGTCGTCGGCCTCCACCGAGTCGATCGAGGACAGCCGCAAGCGCGCAAGCTCGGGGATCTCCTCGAGGATGCGCTTGACCAGCGCGCCCAGTCGCGGCGCGCCGGAAAGGTCTGCGCCGTAGCTGGTGATGTCGACGCCGGTGAGCACCAATTCGCGATAGCCGCGCGCAGTCAGGCGACGCGCCTGCGCGACGCAATCGTCCGCCGGCAGCGAGCGCGAATTGCCGCGGCCGAACGGAATGATGCAGAACGTGCAGCGGTGGTCGCAGCCGTTCTGCACCTGCAGGAAGGCGCGGGTATGCCCCGCGAGATGATCGACCGCCTGCGCGGCGTGGCGCTTCACCGCCATGATGTCGCCGACCGAGACGCGTTCGCCATCGCCGGCCCAGACTTGCGGGTCGAGCTTCTCGCTGTTGCCGACGACGCGCGCGACTTCGGGTATCGCCGCGAACGCGCCCGGCTCGACCTGCGCCGCGCAACCGGTGACCACGATGCGCGCATCGGGTCGCGCGCGCTTGATGCGGCGGATGCTCTGCCGCGCCTGACGTACCGCTTCCGCGGTCACCGCACAGGTGTTCACCACCACCGTCTCGTCGAGTCCGGCGGCGGCGCGGCGGATCACTTCCGACTCGGCGATATTGAGCCGGCAGCCGAAAGTGACGACATCGAGGCTCATGCCCCCCTCCCTATCCCTCCCCCGCTTGCGGGGGAGGGTTGGGTGGGGGCGAACAGCGCCGGATCGAACTTGCCGGCGAATTCGAATTCCACCGGACCCGTCATCAGCACGTGGCCGTCGCTCTCGCGCCAGTCGATGGTGAGTTCGCCGCCCGGCAGCGTCACTTTCACCTTGCGGTTGGCGCGCTTGAGCCGCGCGGCGGCGACGGCGGCGGCACAAGCCGCCGAGCCGCAGGCTTTGGTCAGCCCGGCGCCGCGCTCCCAGGTGCGGATGACGATATGATCGCGCGAGACGATATGCGCCAGCGAGATGTTGGCGCGCTCGGGAAAAATCGGATGATGTTCGAGCAGCGAGCCGAGCTTGGCGAGCTCGTAGGCGTTCACGTCGTCGACCCAGAAGATCGCGTGCGGGTTGCCCATGTTCACCGCCGACGGCGAATGCAGCACCGGGTTGTCGATGGGTCCGATCTGCAATTCGATGGCGCGCGTGTCGCGGAACTCTTCGGCCAGCGGAATCTCGTCCCACTTGAAGCGCGGCGGACCCATGTCCACCGTGAACATGCCGTCGGCACCCTTCCAGCAATTGAGGATGCCGGCTGAGGTCTCGAAGGTGAGCGCGGTCTTGCCGCTTGCTTTCGCCACCAGATCGGCCACGCAGCGCATTCCGTTACCGCAGGCGCCGGCCTCCGAGCCGTCATTGTTGTAGATGCGCACAAAGGCGTCGGTGCCCGGCGTGCGCGGCGGGTAGAGCGCCATCAACTGGTCGTAGGGCGCGCCGCCCGGCGCCGCCGCAGCGCGCGCCTCCTCCGGCGCGATCGCCACCGCGTGCGCGCGCAGATCGACCACGACGATCTCGTTGCCGATGCCGTTCATCTTGACGAAAGACTGGTTGGCGAGCGCGCCCAAAGAATCGCCTATGAATTGACGCAAGCCGCGGCTTTTGCCGGGCTTTCGCCTGGTTTATATGGCGAATAAACACCGATTGGCCAAGGGCCTATGCTAGGTTATCGCGACATGCCGGGATCGCCGCACTCAAACGACGGAGGCCATTGATGTCGCGCATGCGCATTGCGGCGCCGATCCTGCTGGCCATGGCGCTCGCTTTCGCCGCCGGCCCAAGTTTCGCGCAGCCGGCCCCGCCGCAGGTCAATCTCGACACGCCGGCGCCGCTGCAGCCGGGCGACGCCTTCGGCGAGAGCGTGACGCTGCCGGAGCGGACGATCATCTCCATCAAGGGCCACAGCAAGTGGGATGCCGCCTTCGAAACGCTGGTCGACGCCTTCAAGTCGCTCAACGAATATCTCGACAAGCAGGGCATCAAGCCGGCCGGCCCCTTTCTGACCATCTATACCGAGACCGACGATATCGGCTTCTCATTCCAGGCCGCCGTGCCGATCGCCGCCGCGCCGGCCGATCCGCCGAAAGGCGACATCGCCGTCGGCCCGGCGCCATCCGGCAAGGCGCTCAAATTCGTCCATCGCGGCTCCTACGACGCCATGGATTCGACCTACGAGGCGATCACCAATTACCTCGACGATAAGCACCTCGAGGCGCAAGGTTTGTTCATCGAGGAATATGTCACCGACCCGGTCAAGACCAACGCGGAAAATCTGGTGGTCAACGTGTTCGTACCCGTGAAATGATGGAGAGATGATGATGCCAGTCTCGCGCGCTTTGCTCTCCGCCTTTGTGATTGCCGCCGCGGCGCTCGCGCCCGTAGCGGCGCAGCCGGTCGAGCGCGTGGAGAAGCTGGTGACGGTGACCGGCGAAGCCACGGTGGCGGCGGTTCCCGACAACGCGGTGATCCGTCTCGGCGTCTCCAGCCAGGGCAAGACGGCGCGGGCGGCGAGCGACGCCAATGCCAAGGAGATGACGGCGGTGCTGGCGGCGATCAAGGAGAACGGCGTGGCCGACCGCGATATCCAGACCACCTCGCTGTCGCTGCAGCCGCAGTACGAAACAAACAAGCCGGGCACGCCGCATCTGATCGGCTTTCAGGCGAACAATCAGGTCACGGTTAAGATCCGCGACGTCGCCAATCTGCCCGCCGTGCTCGACCGCGCCATCTCGGCGGGCGCCAACGAAATGTCCGGCATCGAATTTATCGTGTCGGAGCAGGCCAAGCTTCTCGACAAGGCGCGCGCCGCGGCGATCGCCGACGCGCGGCGCAAGGCCGAACTCTACGCCGCCGCCGCCGGCATGAAAGTCGGCCGCGTCATGACAATCTCGGAAGAGGGTGCGTCGCCACCGGTGCGCGCCTATCCGGCGATGCGCGCCGGCGCGGCAGCCCCCATCGCCCCCGGCGAACAGACGCTGCGCGCCGTGGTGACGGTCAGCTACGAGTTGACGTCGTAGGCCCCTGCCCCCGTATTCCGGGACGGCGCCCTCGCGCCGGACCCGGAATGCAGAGGCCGGCGCCGGGATTATTGCCGGATTCCGGCTTCGCCCGCTCTGCTCGCGCCCCGGAATGACGACGAAATTTCGGCGCCTTGACTTCGCCACGGGCGAATCATAGGTTCCGCCCGCTCTTACGCGAGACTTGAAAGTCCAGTTCCGCCGCCCGGTCCTTGAGAGGCCGGAGGCCACCGCCCGACAGCGCGATGCGCCCTCGGGCGTAAAGTGTTTTTGCATAGGCCCATCGCGAGATGGGCCGTTCTTGGAAAGCTAAATGTTCGACACGTTGTCGGAAAAACTCGGCGGCATTCTCGACCGTCTCACCCGTCGCGGCGCGCTCAGCGAGGGCGACGTCGATGCGGCGCTGCGCGAGGTGCGCCGCGCGTTGCTTGAAGCCGACGTCGCGCTCGACGTCGCCCGCGCCTTCACTGAGGGCGTGAAAAAAGAAGCGGTCGGCGTCGAGGTGATGAAGTCGGTCACCCCAGGCCAGATGGTGGTCAAGATCGTGCACGACCAGCTCGTGCAGACGCTGGGTGCCGATAGCCAAGGCATCGATCTTAACGCCGCGCCGCCGGTCGCCGTCATGATGGTCGGCCTGCAGGGCTCCGGTAAAACCACCACCACCGCCAAGGTCGCTCGCCGCCTCGCCGACCGGCAGAAGAAGAAAGTGCTGATGGCCTCGCTCGACGTGCGCCGGCCGGCGGCGATGGAACAATTGGCCGTGCTCGGCCGCGAAGCGCAAATCGATACGCTTCCCGTCGTTGCCGGCCAGCAGCCACCACAGATCGCGCGGCGCGCGCTGGAAGCCGCGCGCCTCGGCGGCTACGACGTGGTGCTGCTGGACACCGCCGGCCGCACCACGCTCGACGACGAGATGATGAACGAGGCGGCCGAGGTCAAGCGCGCCGCCGCTCCGCACGAAGTGCTGCTGGTCGCCGACGCGCTGACCGGCCAGGACGCCGTCAATCTCGCGCGCTCGTTCGACCAGCGCGTCGGCCTGACCGGCATCGTGCTCACCCGCGTTGACGGCGACGGCCGCGGCGGCGCGGCATTGTCCATGCGCGCGGTGACCAACAAGCCGATCAAGCTGATCGGCACCGGTGAAAAACTCGACGCGCTGGAGGAGTTCGATCCCGCCCGCATCGCTGGCCGCATCCTCGGCATGGGCGACATCGTCGCGCTGGTCGAGAAAGCCGCCGCCAATATCGACGCCGAAAAGGCCATGCGCGCCGCCGAGAAGATGCGCAAGGGCAAGTTCGATCTCGGCGACCTGCGTGAACAATTGCAGCAGATGCAGGCGATGGGCGGCATGGGCGGCCTGCTCGGCATGATGCCGGGCGTCGCCAAGATGAAGAACCAGATCGCCGCCGCCGGCCTCGACGATAAATTGCTCAAGCGCCAAATGGCGATCATCGACTCGATGACGCCGCAGGAGCGGCGCAACCCGGATATCCTCAAGGCCAGCCGCAAGAAGCGCATCGCCGCGGGCTCCGGCACCACGCCCGAATCCATCAACAAGCTGCTCAAAATGCACCGCGGCATGGCCGACATGATGAAGGCAATGGGCTCAGGCAAGCGCGGTCCGCTCGCCGGCCTCGGCCAGATCATGGGCTTCGGCTCGGGCGGCGTGCCGACGCCGGAGCAGATGGCGGAGATCGCCAAGAAGATGCCGGGCGGCGCGCTGCCGCCGGGAATGCCGGGCAGCTCGCTGCCGCCGGCCATGCCGAATTTGCCGCGGAACATTCCTGGCCTGCCCGGACTCGGCAGCGGAAAATTTCCTGGATTGCCGGGCTTGCCCGGCGCGGGGAAGAAGAAGTGAGACGCACACCCCACCCTCTCCCCCGTCACCCTGAGGACGATGGATCACGATTAGCCGCGAACAACCAAAACTAACCTAGAAAGGAATACAAATGTCTCTCGTCATCCGCATGGCTCGCGCCGGAACCAAGAAGCGGCCGGTCTATCACATCGTCGTCGCCGACTCGCGAAGCCCACGCGACGGCCGCTTCATCGAGCGGCTCGGCCACTTCAATCCGCTGCTGCCGAAAGAGAAGACCGAGCGGCTCAAGCTCGATCTCGACAAGGTGCAATCGTGGATGAAGAAGGGCGCGCAGCCGTCCGATCGCGTCATGCGCTTCCTCGATGCCGCCGGCATCGCCAAGCGCGAGAAGCGCAACAACCCGGAAAAGGCCGTGCCGCGCAAGGAACGCAAGGCCAAGGCCGAAGAAGCCGCCAAGGCCAAGGAAGCCGCCGCGGCGGCGAAGCCCGCGGCTGCACCGGCACCGGCGGCGAGCTGACGCTAGCGCGCCGTGGCCGACCGCATCCGCGTCGCCCGCATCGGTGCCGCGCACGGCATTCGCGGCGAGGTAAAGCTGTGGTCGTTCACCGAGGATCCGCTGGCCGTTACGAATTACGGCCCGCTGGAGACCGCAGACGGCAAACGGCGGTTCGAGATCGAGGCGGCGCGGCCGGGCAAGGACTTCCTGGTCGCGCGCCTTGCCGGCGTCACCGACCGCAACGCGGCGGAAGCATTGCGCAACACCGACCTTTACGTGCCGCGCGAGCGCCTGCCGCCGATCAAGGACACCGACACGTTCTATCACGCCGACCTCGTCGGTCTTGCCGCGGTTGATGAAGACGGCGCGACGCTCGGCACTGTCGCCGCGATCCATAATTTCGGCGCCGGCGACCTGATCGAGATCGCGCCGGCCGGTGGCGGCGAGGCGCTGTTGATCGTCTTCAACGAGACCACGGTGCCGACCGTGGACATCGACGCCGGACGCATCGTCGTCGTGCGCCCGGCTGAAACCGAAGCGCGGGGCGAATGAGTATGTGGCGAGCATCGATCCTCACCATCTTCCCGGAGATGTTCCCCGGCCCGCTCGGCGCGAGCCTCGCCGGCAAGGCGCTCGGCAGCGGCATCTGGTCGCTCGATAGCCACGACATCCGCAACGCCGCGACCGACAAGCACCGCACCGTCGACGACACGCCGGCCGGCGGCGGACCGGGCATGGTGATGAAAGCCGACGTGCTGGCGCGCGCGCTTGATACCGTGCCGCACGACCAACGCCCGCGCCTGCTGATGAGCCCGCGCGGCAAGCCGCTGACGCAGCGGCGCGTCGCCCTTCTCGCTGGCGGCCTTGGCGTCGTGATCGTGTGCGCGCGCTTCGAGGGCGTCGACGAGCGGCTGATCAAGGCGCGCAAGCTCGAGGAGGTTTCGCTCGGCGATTTCGTGCTGTCGGGCGGCGAGCCGGCGGCGATCGCGCTCATCGATGCCTGCGTGCGGCTCTTGCCCGGCGTGATGGGCAAGGAGGCCTCGATCGCCGAGGAGAGTTTCGCCGACGGGCTCCTGGAGTACCCGCAATACACGCGGCCGCCGGTGTTCGAGGGCGAGCCGATCCCGGAGGTGCTTATTTCCGGCGACCACGGCAAGGTCGCGCAATGGCGGCGCGCCGAGGCCGAGCGGTTGACGGCCGAACGCCGGCCCGACCTCTGGGCGGCCTATCAGGCCCGTAAAATGCCCAAAAACGGGCCAAAAACCCGAGGGTGACAAGCCACAATCTTTAGTCTAGAAGCTCGCCCAACCCATTCAGACCAGACAAGACCGCGCGCCGGTTACTGGCGCTGCCGACGGAGACTTGAAGCCATGAACATCATCCAGCAGCTCGAAAAAGAGCAGGTCGAGAAACTCTCGGCCGGCCGCGAGATTCCCGACTTCCAGCCGGGCGACACCGTGCTGGTCAACGTCAAGGTCGTGGAAGGCGACAAGGCGCGCGTGCAGGCCTACGAGGGCGTCTGCATCGGCCGCTCCGGCCGCGGCATCAACGAGAACTTCACCGTGCGCAAGATTTCCTACGGCGAAGGCGTCGAGCGCGTGTTTCCGATCCACTCGCCGATGATCGACTCGATCAAGGTGGTGCGCCGCGGCAAGGTGCGCCGCGCCAAGCTCTATTACCTGCGTGGCTTGCGCGGCAAGAAGGCGCGCATCGAGGCGCAGGCGACCGGCGGGCCGGAAGCGGCCGAGGCCGCCGCCAAGGAATAAGCTACGGCTGTTCGGGGAATGCCGGAAAGGGGCCGCTGATGCGGCCCCTTTCTCTTTGGCCGTTCGTTGTCGGGACCGGAGCGACCGGCTATATAGCGTCCATGGTGTCCGAGGCTCAGCGCATCACGTTGTCCGACCACACCCGTCTGCCCTGGCGATTTTTCGGCCGGCTGACGGCGGTGCAAGCGGGACTCTGACCGGCTCAGCCGGCAATCGCCGGGTTGCAAGCCGCTTTCCCTTTCCCTCTGAGCAAGGCAATCGAGTCATGAAACCGCGCACGCTGTACGACAAGATCTGGGACGATCATCTGGTGGACGAGCAGCCGGACGGAACCGCGCTCATCTACATCGACCGTCATCTGGTGCACGAAGTGACCTCGCCGCAGGCGTTCGAGGGCCTGCGCGCGGCCGGCCGCCCGGTGCACGCGCCCGACAAGACGCTCGCCGTCGTCGACCACAACGTGCCCACCACCGACCGCAGCAAGCCCAATCCCGATCCGGAAAGCGCCGAGCAGATCGCAGCGCTAGCGCAGAACGCCAAGGACTTCGGCATCGAATATTTCAACGAATTCGACAAGCGCCAGGGCATCGTCCACATCATCGGCCCCGAGCAGGGCTTCACGCTGCCCGGCACGACCATCGTCTGCGGCGACAGTCACACCGCCACGCACGGCGCCTTCGGCGCGCTCGCTTACGGCATCGGCACCTCGGAAGTCGAGCACGTGCTGGCGACGCAGACGCTGATCCAGAAGAAATCGAAGAACATGCGCGCGACGGTCGACGGCAAATTGCCGGGCGGCGTCACCGCCAAGGACATCATCCTCGCCATCATAGGCGAGATCGGCACCGCCGGCGGCACCGGCTATGCGCTGGAATATGCCGGCGAGGCGATCCGCGCCTGCTCGATGGAAGGGCGCATGACCATCTGCAACATGTCGGTGGAAGGCGGCGCCAAGGCCGGCTTCATCGCGCCCGACGAAAAAGCCTACGCCTACCTCAAGGACAAGCCGAAGGCGCCGAAGGGCAAGGCCTGGGACGAGGCCATGCGCTATTGGGAAACGCTTGTCTCCGACGACGGCGCGCATTTCGACCGCGAGATCAGGCTCGATGCCGCCAAGCTGCCGCCGCTGGTCACTTGGGGCACCAGCCCCGAGCAAGTGGTGTCGGTCACCGGCCGCGTGCCGGTGGCGGCCGAGATCCAGGACGAAAAGAAGCGCGCCGCAGCCGAACGCTCGCTCGGCTACATGGGCCTCTCGGGCGGCGAGAAGATTTCCGACATCAAGCTCGACCGCGTGTTCATCGGCTCGTGCACCAATGCGCGCATCGAGGATCTGCGCGAGGTCGCCCGCGTCGCCGCCGGCAAGACGGTGAACGCCAACGTCTACGCCATGATCGTGCCCGGCTCCGGTCTGGTGAAGGAGCAGGCGGAGGCCGAAGGGCTCGACAAGATCTTCAAGGCGGCCGGCTTCGACTGGCGCGAGCCGGGCTGCTCGATGTGTCTGGCCATGAATCCGGACAAGCTCAAGCCGGGCGAGCGCTGCGCCTCGACCTCCAACCGCAACTTCGAAGGCCGCCAGGGCTACAAGGGACGGACACACTTAGTATCGCCAGCGATGGCGGCAGCGGCGGCGATCGCCGGGCATTTCGTTGACGTGCGCGAGTGGAAATAGCGCGCGATCGGAACTCAAGAATCAAAAAGGCCCGCCACTCGGCGGGCCCTTTTTCGTTTCCCGTGTAACACCTCACCAGCAACGCCAGGCGCGGCGGATTATCCAGTGCCCGTGGCGCCAAACGCGCACGCGCACCCAGCCACAGTCAGGCCCCGCAAAGTAAGGCCCGGGATAGTACCCGTAGGGATAGTCCCATCCCCACCCGGGGCCGAAGCCGAAGACAAAGCCCGGACCGAAGCCACCCCAGCCGCCGCCACGCCAGCCACCGCCATGCCAACCACCGCCGCCATGCCAGTGGCCGCCGCCACCGCCGTGATGATGTTGAGCTGCGGCAGGACCGGGCGTCATTGCGAAGGCGCCGCCAACCAAGGCCGCGATTGCGAAGAACTTCAGGAGTTTCGACATGGAAGTACCTCCGATGCCCCCAGAGAATGAACGGCAGTCTAGGAAGTTCCCTGCGCCTTGGCTATTGCCACCAGCACTGCTGCCGCGGGACGATCACCGGCCCACTAACCCGATACTGTTGGGCGAGCCAGAAGCGGCAATAGCGCCTGGAATTGGGGCCGGGCTCGAGCCGGCGCGGCCGGATGACAATGTGCGGACGGCGCGCGCCCTGCGCGGCGAATTCCTGCGAACCGCGCGCGCCTTGCGCGTTGGCTTGAACGCCAGCAAAAAGCGCAGCGGAAATGACTGCAACGGCCAAAAGGCTGCGGTTTTTCGGCATCATCATCACCCGACCGTCAACGGTTGCCCATTCCCGCCATTCCGTCAACTCGCGCCGGAATTGGTTTCACAACGCCCCGCCGCGGTCTAGAAAGCCCACATGCAGGCTTCCGCCAACGATCCCCTGGCCTGGCGCGGCAGCGCGGCGCCCTCGCTCGGCGAAATCGAGGCGCTGGCGGCGGAGGCCTATGCCCGCCTGCCCGGCCATTTCCGCGCGCTCTGCGACAATCTGGTCATTCAGGTCGCCGAATTTCCGACCGACGAAGTCCTCGACCAGATGAACCTCGAAACGGAATTCGACTTGCTCGGTCTCTTCCAGGGCGTCGGGCTGCCGTTTCAGTTAGCCAGCGTTCCCGAACCGATGCCCAACATGATCTGGCTCTACCGCCGCCCCATCCTCGACTACTGGGCCGAGCACGGCGACAGCCTCGGCGCCATCGTCACTCACGTGCTGGTGCACGAGATCGGCCACCATTTCGGCCTTTCCGACGCCGACATGGAAGCAATCGAGGCGAGCGCCGACTGAACAGGAGACGACGAATGCGATTGGACGGCCGCTGCCACTGCGGTTACCTCAGCTTCGAAGCCGAAGGCGATCCGGCGCAGGTTTCGATCTGCCACTGCACCGATTGCCAGACCGGCACCGGCTCGGCCTTCCGCGTCAGCATCCGCGCGCCTGGCAAGACCTTCAAATTGCTCAGCGGCGAGCCGACGCGCTACGTCAAGACCACGGCGGAGAGCGGCAAGCCGCGCGTGCAGGCCTTCTGCCCGCGCTGCGGCACACCGATCTACTCCACCTCGCCCGGCGACAACCCGGACAGCTACATGTTGCGCGTCGGAACCTTAAGCCAGCGCGACCAACTCATGCCGCGCCAACAGAACTGGTTCCGCTCGGCGCGCCCCTGGGTGACCGAACTGGCGTCGATCCCGCGCAACGAGAAGGGCCGCAGGTGACCGCATGCGCCGCAATCAGCCGCCTGCATGAGTCCAATCGAAAACCTGCATTGGATCGGCCGCTGCGCTCGGTGGAATAATTCGACAACCCGGCAAGGAAAGGCTGTCGCATGATCGTCACCGTTTTCCGCTCCCGTTTGAGGCCCGGCCTGCAGGAGGAATACGTCGCCCTCGTCGACCGCATGGTCGAGCTTGCCTCCGGTATGCCCGGCTATATTTCGCACAAGGGCTTCTTCGCCGAGGACGGCGAGCGCTGCACCATCGTCGAATTCGAGTCCGAGGAGGCGCAGCGCGCCTGGCGCATGCACCCGGAACACCGGGACGCGCAGCGCAAGGCGAAGGAAATCTACTACCAGGACTATTCCGTGCAGGTCTGCCAGGTCATGCGCGAGACCCACTTCAAGCGCCAGGGCGAAACCGCCGCCGCCGCGGACTTGACCTCGCGGCGGCAAGCCAGCAAGTAAAGGGCGCGGCCGGAAGCGGCTGGAACAGGAACAAGGCCATGGACAAATTCACCACGCTCGAAGGCGTCGCCGCGCCCTTGAAGATGATCAATATCGACACCGACATGGTCATCCCCAAGCAGTACCTGAAGACGATCAAGCGCACCGGGCTCGGCAAGGGCCTGTTCTCCGAGATGCGCTACAAGGACGACGGCAGCGAGAATCCGGACTTCGTGCTCAACAAGCCGGCCTATCGCAAGGCGAAGATCCTGGTCGCCGGCGACAATTTCGGCTGCGGCTCCTCGCGCGAGCACGCACCCTGGGCGCTGATGGATTTCGGTATCAAGTGCGTGATCTCCACCTCGTTCGGCGACATCTTCTACAACAACTGCTTTAAGAACGGCGTGCTGCCGATCCGCGTGTCGCCGGAAGACTTGGAAAAACTGTTCGACGACGCCGAGCGCGGCGCCAACGCCACGCTCACCATCGATCTGGAGAGGCAGGAAATTCGCGGGCCGGACGGCGGCGTCGTGAAGTTCGAGGTCGACGAGTTCCGCAGGCACTGCCTGCTCAATGGCCTCGATGACATCGGTCTGACCAAACAGAAGCAAGCCAAGATCGCTAGCTACGAGGACAAAGCCAAGGCGGCACGGCCGTGGGCGTAAGAATAGCCCTGCTCGCGGTGTTGTGCGCGCTCGTTGCAGCACCGGCGGTCGCGCAGAAATCGACCGAAGACGGCCTGCGCGATTGCGAGAAGCTTGCCGCGGTGAAATTCAAGCAGGAGAACCCTGCGTTCAAGTCATTTGCGATCGCGCGCGCCGACGTCGAGGAAGACAAGTTTACCGACAAGGTCGGCTCACAATTCGTCTCCACCGTCTATCACGGCAAGGCGACCTACCAGGCCGCCGGCGCGCCGGCCGAGGTGCGCTTCATCTGCCTGCATGCCGGGGTCGGCAAGGGCGCGGTGTTCGTTTACACGCTGCCGTGAGCGGCGCGCTGTATTGCGGTGTTTTTGTTCAATTTTTCCGACGCGGCCGCGCGATTTCTTTGCTTCATTTCGCGGCGCAGCAACTGTGCCGCCAATGCTTCTTGATCGAGATCAATGACCGCGCGCGGTTTTCGGTCTTTGCATCAACAATCACAACCATAGGCGGCGGCCATGTCCGTAGAAAACGAGCCGGTGAGCGCGGAAAAAATGCGCAAAAAGAAATTCGTGGCATTCCTCGGGCGATGCCAAGATTGCGGTCAGCCTGTGTTAGAGGGGCAGACGTTCTTCCGCTCGGAAACCGGCATCAGGCATGCGTTGTGCAGCTTCGATCCTGCATTTGCCAAGCGCGTGCGCGACGACCAAGCAAAGGTAAAGCAGTAAAACCGGCGGCGGCGCTTACGAGGCGGCTCACAGCGACTCTTGCGGCGTGCGAGCGCTGGCGTCAGCGCGGCGCACGGCATATAAGCTCAATGCCCCGCCCGTCTGGACGATCCTTGTGATCGCAACCATCAGAATCCTGAGCACGCACGCCGCGCTGGACGTACTCAACGTCCTCGGTCCCAAATTCGAGCGCGCGCACGGCTGCCGGCTGTCCTACGGCTACGACCCGGCCAAGGCGGTCAAACGCCAGGTCGAGACCGGCGCGGCTTTCGACGTTGCCATCGTCACGCGGCCGGTGTTCGACGACCTCGTTGCCCAGGGCAGGATGCTGGCCGAGCCGCGCGCTGACGTCGGCCGCTCCGGCTTGGGCCTGTCGGTGCGCGCGGGCGCGGCGAAACCCGACATCGGCACGACAGAAGCGTTCAAGCGCACGCTGCTCGCAGCCAAATCGGTGGCGCGCTCGACCGAAGGCACCAGCGGCATCTACTTCGACAGGCTCATCGAGCGGCTCGGCCTCGCCGAGACGATGCGCGACAAGATCGTGCTGGGACCGAGCGGGCGCGTCGCCGAACTGGTCGCGCGCGGCGAAGCCGAGATGGCGGTCCAGCAGGTGCCCGAGCTTTTACCGGTCGCCGGCGCGCAATATGTCGGACCGTTTCCGCCAGAGCTGCAGCTTTATTCCGACTTCACCGCCGGCATTGCCAGCGCCAGCCGGCATCGCGACGTTGCCGCAGCTTTCGTCAAAGCCCTGACTGCGCCGGAAGCCGCCGCGCTGTTCAAAGCGGCGGGCCTCGAGCCCACGTAGGCTTCACCTTCACGCCGACGACTGGCTATGCTGGCCGTCTTGTTGCCGGAAGGGGAGCACCATGCGGCCGTTCGAAGGAATCCGGGTAATCGACGTCACCCACGTGCTGGCGGGGCCGTTCGCCGCCTATCAGCTTGCCGTGCTCGGCGCCGACGTGATCAAGGTCGAGCATCCCGACGATCCGGACCAGAGCCGCGGCGCCGGCACCGACAAGGCGCTCAACCACACCAACATGGGCACCGCGTTCCTGACGCAGGCATCGAACAAGCGGTCGATCACGCTCGACCTCAAGCAGGAAAAGGACCGCGAGATTCTCAAGAAGTTAGTCAAGACCGCCGACGTGTTCGTGGAGAACTACCGGCCCGGCGCCTTCGAGGCGCTGGGCTTAGGCTATGAGGCGCTCAGTGCCATCAATCCGCGGCTGATCTACGCCTCGTTCTCGGCCTTCGGCCAGAATGGTCCGCGCGGCGAGCAGACTGCCTACGACCATGTGATCCAGGCCACTTCCGGCATCATGGCGATGACCGGGACGCCCGAGGTCAATCCGATCAAATTCGGCTCGCCGGCGGTCGATTACGCGACCGGCATGACCGGCGCTTTCGCGCTCTCCGCCGCGCTCTACCAGCGCCAGCGCACCGGCAAAAGCCAGCGCATCGACATGGCGATGCTCGACGTGGCGATGATCCTGATGAGCTCGCATCTCACCGGCTACCTGCGCAACGGCGTGCATCCGAAGCCGAAGGGCAACCGTCATCCGCACGCCACCAACGGCGCTTTCATGGCCAAGGACACGCTGTTGATGCTGGGCGCCAGCAACCTGCGCCAGCAGGCGCGGCTGTGGAAACTGCTCGGGCGGCCCGACATGGTGAAAAAGACGAACGACGAGCGCGACGCCGATCACGCGCGCGAGATCGCGGTGCTGGAGGAGATCATGTCGACGCGTAACGCCGACGAATGGGAGAGCTTCCTGCAGGCCAATCACGTGCCGGCAGCGCGCGTGCGCACCATGGGCGAAGCGGTCGCCGACGCGCAGCTCGCCACGCGCCGCATTATCCACCACCATGAAAGCGCGCCCGGCGTCGAGGGCGGCTTTGGCGTGCCGCTCGCGGCCTTTACCTTCGCGCACGGCGGCCCGCGCATCGATACGCCGCCGCCCACGCTCGGCCAGCACAACGAGGAGATCTTCAAGGAGCTCGCCGTCGCGCGCTGACTATTCGGCAGCGACCATTTCTTCGAGGCTGGTACCCTTGGTTTCCGGCGTGATCAGAATCGCCAGGATCGCGAGCACCGCGTAGACCATCACCAGGCCGCCGATATAGATGTAGGCCTCGTGAATGCCGTAAGCGCGCAGGATGAGCCCGGCCAGGATCGGGATCAGCCCGCCGCCGTAGATCTGCGCGATTTGATAGCCGGCATTCGCTCCAGAAGCGCGATAGCGGGTCGGGAAATTCTCCGTATAGAAAGTCGGGATCGCGCCGTAGCCGAAGCCGAACACAAAGCCGAAGCCGACGATCTCGGCGATAGTCGCCAGCAGGAAGCTGCCGGTGTTGATCAGATAAAAATAAGGGATGGCAAAGACCAGGAAGACGATCGCGGCGATCAACAGGATCGTGCGCCGGTTGATGATGTCGGCGAGCAGCGAGCCGATGATCATGAACACCAGCATGAACGCCGCCGCGATCAGCCCGATCTGCTCGGGCGTCGAGCCGGTGTAGCCGACCGCCTTCATGTAACTGGTGCCGAACACGAAATAGAGGAAGAACGCTCCGCCGAACATCGCATTGACCAGCGAGATGCGCAGGATGGTGAGCGGCATGTCGTGCCAGACCTGGCGCGCGGGATAGTCGAGAATTCGGCTGCGCGACTTATGCCGCTCGAACACAAAGCTGTCCTCGGTGCGCGTGCGGATGATGAGGCCGACGATCGCCACCAGGAAGCCGACAACGAACAAAATGCGCCAGCCCCAGGCCGTAAAGTCTTCAGACGTCATCAGCGATTTGACGAAGATCACCGAGCCGAAGCCGAGCAGCAGTCCGATCGGGATGGCGAAACCGACCCAGGCGCCCCAGAACGCGCGGTACTTCGAGCGCGCCGCCTGTTCGACCACCCAGGTCGAGGCGGTGCCGAACTCCGCGCCGAAACTGATTCCCTGCAGCAGCCGGAACCCGATCAGCAGCACCGGCGCGGCGATGCCGACGCGGTCATAGCCCGGCGTCAGCCCGATCAGCAGCGTGCTGACGCCCATCAGCACCAGGGCATAAACCAAGGCCTCCTTGCGGCCGCGCCGGTCCGCGATATTGCCGAAGATATAGGCGCCGATCGGACGGATGATGATGCCGATGCCGTAGACGCCGATCGCCGCTGCAACGGCGGCAATGGCCGGGAGCTTGAAGAAGACGCCGCCCCAGACGGTCGCTGCGATCACGCCGGTGACCAAGAAGTCGAATTGCTCGATCACAGAGCCGACGATGCTGGCCAACGCGACTTTATAGATTTGGCGATTGGTCGGCCCTGCGGCTGCCTGATCCATGGCCTGCAACCTTTCAAAATTTTGCAGAGTATCCTGTCGGTTGCCGCCCCCGAGGACTTCCGCTGACACCGCAACAACTCGCGGGCGCGGCCAAGAGTTCCGAACCCTCGGCCGGCGCCGCAACAAGCGGATATGTCACTTCGCTTTGAGGCCGGCCTTTTCCACCAGCGCCGACCATTTGGTCTCCTCGCGATCGATGTCGGCGGCGTATTCGTCCGGCGTGGTCGGCAGCGGCTCGGCACCCTCGGTGGCGATGCGCCTGTGCACCTCCTCGGTGTTGAGCGCGGAGCGCAACGCGGCGTTGAGCTTGTCGACGATGGGGCGTGGCGTGCCGGCCGGCGCGACGATGCCGTAGTGCAGCACGGCCTCGAAGCCGGGCAGCCCCTGCTCCGCCACCGTCGGCACATCGGGAAAGATCGGCGAACGCTTCAGACCGGTGACGCCCAGCGCGCGCAGCTTGCCTTCCTTGACTAGGCCGATCGCCGGCGGCAGCGACGAGAAATAGATCGCCACGTGGTTGCCGAGCAGATCGGTGAGCGCCGGGCCGGAGCCCTTGTAGGGAATATGCGTGAGCTCGATGCCAGCGGTGTTGGCGAACAGCACCGTGCCAAGATGGATGCCGCTGCCGCGGCCGGCCGAGGCATAGTTGAGCTTGCCCGGCTGGTTCTTGGCGAGCGCGATCAATTCCTGCACGTTGTGCGCGGGCAGTGACGGGTTGACCAGGACGATCAGCGGGCTGGTGGCGATCAGTCCGATCGGCGCGAAATCCTTGCGCGGGTCGTAGCCGACATTGGGATAAAGCGTCGGATCGATGGCGAGCGTGCCGGTGCCGCCGAGCCCGAGCGTGTAACCGTCGGCCGCCGACTTGGCGACCTGGCGCGTGCCGAGCGAGCCGCCGGCCCCGCCATGATTCTCGATCACCACCGCCTGGCCGAGCGTCTTACCCATGGGCTCGGCAACGCCGCGCGCCAGCACGTCGTTGCCGCCGCCGGCGGCGTATGGAACGATCAGCGTAATCGCGCGCACCGGATAATCGGCCTGCGCGCGTGCTCCGAGCGGCCAGGTCGCGGCCGCGCCGCCAATGAGTGTGATGAAGTCGCGTCGTCGCATGTGCTGCCCCCGGGTCAGGACCGCGCTTGGCGCGCGGCTATAGAATAGCACCCTGGCGCCGGACGGCGAGTGGGAAGTTGCGCAGATTACACGTGCGCTGCGATCGCGTCGGCGATCGCCACGATGCGGCGGGCCATGTCGGCATGCAGGCGTTCGACCATGCGGCCGTCGATCGAGACCACGCCCTTAGCCCTATTCTCCGGCAGGTCGAAGGCGGCGATCATCTTGCGCGCCTGCGCCACCTCCTCCGGCGAAGGCGAGAACGCCATGTTGCAGGGGCCGATCTGATTGGGATGGATCAGCGTCTTGCCGTCGAAGCCGAGCTCGACGCCCTGCCGGCATTCCATCTCGAACCCGTCGGCGTTGCCGATGTCGTTGTAGACGCCGTCGAGAATATCGATGCCGTAGATGCGCGCGGCGGCGACGCAGGTCGACAGCCAGGACAGCATCGGCGCGCGACCGGGCACCAGGCGCGCGCGCGTGTCCTTGGCGAGATCGTTGGTGCCCATGATGAAGCCCGACAGGCGCGATTCCGAATCCTTCGCCTCGGCGGCGATCGCCAGAATGTTGAAGATGGCGAGCGGCGTCTCGATCATCGCCCAGACCCGCGTCTTGTGATCGGTGCCCATGTCGAGCAGGCGGCGGCCGATCATCTCGAGCATGTCCGGGTTGACGATCTTCGGCACCAGGATGGCGTCCGGCGCGGCGTGGGCCGCGGCGGCCAGGTCGTCGGCGTGCCAGGGCGTGTCGACGCCGTTGACGCGGATGAACACCTCGCGCTTGCCGAAGCCGCCAGCCTTGACCGCATCGACGACCTGCTGGCGCGCGGTCTCCTTGGCGTCGGGGGCGACCGAATCCTCGAGATCGAGGATGACGCCATCGGCGTCCAGCACCTTCGCTTTTTCCAGGGCACGGGCATTGGAGCCCGGCATGTACAGGACGCTGCGGCGCGGACGGATGCTCATGCCGACAACTTTATCTGGCGTCGGCAAACTATCAAGCCGCGCGGCCGCTTATGTGTACCGCTCGCTGCCGATTATTTTTCCGCGGCGGTCTGCGGCTTGATGATGCGGTAAAGCTGGAAACGGTCGCCGTCGGCAACCAGTTTCAGCCGCGTCGGATCGGGGTTGGGCGCCTCGTCCTCGGTGAACAGCACGTAGAGATAATCGAATTTGGTCCAGTTCAGCCAGAATGCCGGCATCCAAGGCAACGGGTGATCGACCGCCTGGATGAGTTGCGCCACCGCCGGCGGCGTGCCATCGCGCAAATCGGCATAGTCGCGGAATTCAGGCCGCACGTGCAGGACCTGCTTGCCGGCGACGGTGAACACCGTGGTCACCAGCGCCGAGCGTTCGATGGTGGCGATGCAGGCGGCGTGCACCAGGCCGAGGTCGCGCACGTCCTCGCCGAGCGAGCGGTCGGTATAGGCGACGAAAACCTTCGAGCCTGGCGCGATGCGGCGCACGGAGGAGCGGAATTCGCTGGTCGAGTCCGACAGCTGCGACCAATTATAGTCGATCTCGATCAGCCGTGAGGTGATCAGCACGATCAGAACGACGAGGAATGCACGCCGCACCAGACGGCGACGCAGCTCGAGATCGCCGCAGGCGAACAGCATGAAGACGACGCCGAGCGGCACGCGCTGATCGGTCATGTAGGTGTCGAACATGATGCGCGGCAGGGCGAAGTAAACCACGGCGCCGACCCCGAGCAGCGCAAAGACCAGCGGGTGGAAGCGCAGGACGCGGTGACGCACCGCCCACACAATGCCGCCGACCGTCACGGTCACGATCAGGAAGGCGACGATGTCGGAATAGTCGCTCACCACGTACATCAGCCCGTCGATCTTGCCGCGCTGGTCCCAGTAGGTGGAGCCGACGAGCTGCATGGTTGGGCTGGCCGTCAGCAGCGGCGCGGCGACGAGAAACGGCAGGCCGCTGGCGACAAAATCAAAAATGCGCGCGGGCCAGCGTTCGAACCGGCGCTCCCACAGCCGCGCCAACTCGAACGACAGCACGCCGACCCCGTAAATGCCGAGCGCCGAGAGATGGCAAAAGAACAGCGCCGGCACGCAGACGGTCGACAGCGCAAAGCGCGCGGGCCAGCGACGCTCGCGCAGCGCGACCCAGCCGGCCAGCGCCCACAAGGCGACGCCGATGCCGAAGATGTAGTTCATCAACCCGACGAGGAAGACGTAATTGTAGAGCAGCGGAAACACGAACAGCGGGAACACCGACCAGCGGCCGATCAAGGCGCGGTTGAGCGCAAGGCAACCGGAAACGATCAGCGCGAACATGACGACGATGAACACCTGGCCGGCGAGATAAACGTTCATCACGTGCGCCAAGAGCGGTACGATCAGGTCCATGGTCAGGTTGGGGATCACCGTCCAGTCGATTTCGTAGAAACGCGCGAGCTGTGGATTGTTCGACAGCGTCGCGATCACATGCATGCGGGCCAGGTGATTGACGTAGTCGGACAGCGGCGGCAGCGGGTGCGTCCAGATCGGGATCGAAATGAGCAGCATGAAGGCCGCGAACAGCACGCCGATTTGCAGCGGCGAAAAGCCATATGCGCGTGACCGCGTTGGCGGCGGATTCGAGACGATGGGTTTATTCGGCTGCAACATGCGTAATCTTTTCGCCCTTCAGTCGTCGATTGCACCTGAACGGGCAATGAACATCCCGCCATTCCCGCGGTGGAATGGCACAAAACGGCAGCCTGCGCCCGTAAAAATTCCCGCTTCGTGCACGCCGGAACCCGGCGCCGGCAGGCCGGTTGCGACGATTCGGGCATGGCGTTTGCTTGCTTTGCTCGGGTAGATGATAAATTAGGCAGTGTGGAGCGAAGTCAGACGATGAGTTTTCCGCAGCGATTGATCGATGGCTACAGCGCCTTCGCCAAAGGCCGGTTGCCGCGCGAGCAGGACCGCTATCGCGAGTTGGCGGAGACCGGGCAGAAGCCGGAGATCATGGTGATCGGCTGCTGCGATTCGCGCGTTTCGCCGGAGGTGATTTTCGACGCCAGTCCCGGCGAATTGTTCGTCGCCCGCAACATCGCCAATCTGGTGCCGCCTTATACACCCGACGGCGCGCAACGCGCGGTGTCGGCGGCGCTGGAGTTCGCGGTGCAGGCGCTGCGGGTGAAGCACATCGTCGTCTTGGCGCACGCGCAATGCGGCGGCATCCGCGCCTTTGCCGAGGAAGCGGCGCCGCTGTCGCCGGGCGATTTCATCGGTCGCTGGATGGCATTGATCGCGCCGGCTGCGAAGAAGCTCGGCCCGCGCGGCGCGCGCTCCTTTGCCGAATACGTCACCGCGCTCGAGCAGCAAGCGGCGCTGACCACGCTCGACAACCTGATGACGTTTCCCTGCGTGAAGATCCTGGTCGAACGCGGCAAACTGAATTTGCACGCAGCCTACTTCGGCGTCGCCACCGGTGGCTTGTCTGTTTACGAGCCCGCAAGCGGCAAATTCGTGGCGGTCGCAGCGGACACGCAGGCCAAGGCGTTCGCCGCGCCGAGGTTTTAGTCCCGCCTCATGGTGAGGAGCGTCGCGCAAGCGACGCGTCACGAACCATGGGGCGGCCTCACCCTTCGAGACGCCCGCTTCGCGGGCTCCTCAGGATGGGGCCTAGGCCGCCTTCTTCTTCGCGCTGATCAGCTTGCGGTTGATCAGCACTTCCGCGATCTGCACGGCATTGAGGGCGGCGCCCTTGCGCAGATTGTCGGATACGACCCAGATCTGCAGGCCGTTGTCGACGGTCGGATCAATGCGGATGCGGCTGATATAGGTCGCATCCTCGCCGACGCATTCATAGGGCGTCGTGTAGCCGCCGGGCTCGTGCTTGTCGATTACCAGACAGCCGGGGGCGTTGCGCAAGACATCGCGCGCCTCGTCCGCGGTAATCGGCTTCTCGAATTCGAGGTCCACCGCTTCGGAATGACCGACGAAGACCGGCACGCGCACGCAGGTCGCGGTGACC
>Ga0335077_10002361_pt1 | contig 22512 bp, 13 predicted proteins | sample Lox_Sample_31_FD_207151 | JGI IMG/M metagenome (GOLD analysis project Ga0335077, IMG submission 207151) | Soil microbial communities from Loxahatchee National Wildlife Refuge, Florida, United States - Lox_Sample_3.1 | ecosystem: Environmental > Terrestrial > Soil > Wetlands | place: USA...
TCCGCGCCGCCCGCAGCGTTTGACGCCCGCAATTGGTGCATAGCGTCGACGTATTTTTGCGCGATAGGGGCTTGCCCGCTGTGCGGCTGATCGCGCAGAAATTTGTCGAACGATTCGGCCGAGCGCGCATAGTCGTGCTCGAAATATTCCGCCTCGCCCAGAGCGAGCAGAGCCGGAGCGTGGTTGGGAGCGAGGGCGACGGTTTTTTGCAGATAGGCTGCGGCGCTCTCGAATTGTTTCTGCCGGAGCAGCAGTATCCCCATTAGATAGTTTCCGTCGCCGAAGTTCGGGTCGATCGCCAGCGCGCGCGCCAAATGCTGCTGCGCGTCGGCGAGCTTGTTCAACTGCAGCGCATGCAGTGCCTTCTCGGTTTCCTTCACCGCTTTGGGGGAGACGAATATGGAGCCGGCCTTAACCTTTCCGCCAGCCGCGTTGGGCACCATTGAGACTACGATGTTCTGAACTTCGTTTATGGTCGAGATGACCACTTGTTCCTGAGCGGTGCGGTATCCAGGTGCGGCGATTTCGACCACGTATTGGCCAACCGGCAAGGCGGTGAAGAGAGCACGGCCACTCGGATCGGATTTTGCGAGCAGTTTCTCCGCGATGTTTTGCGTAAGAAGCGTGACCGTGGCGCCCTCGAAAAATGGTGCACCGGAGGTGTCTTGGACTTGCACGGCAATCTGGCCCGTGGGTGCGTAGTCTTTCAGGACGCGGGTGTCGGGAGTTGACTGGCTAACTGCTGCGGTGGGACTCGGCAAAAAAGCACCCCCCGCCACAGGTTGCGCCTGCACACAGGAAGTGGCGCAAAACTGCATCGCGGCGTACGCAACCACCGCTATCATTACCGTACTTCCCGGCGAGCCCGCGCACAGCGTCCGCTTAGCCATTCTGCTGATGATCATCAACTCCATGTTGATTCACCTGATTTTTCGGCTGCAGTGATGATAGTCACCGCATGTTGCGTTCGGTGGAACAGCCCTTGCCCCGCTAACGCGCCTTGGCTTGATAGCCGGCGCCTCGCACCGGTCGGCCTGGCCGCTCAGCGGTAATCGCTCCGTCCCACACCACGGGACGTCCATTCACAAAGACGTATCTCACGCCCACCGAGTAGTGCATGGGATCACTGAAAGTGGCGGTGTCGCGGATGGTCTTGGGATCGAACACCGCGATGTCCGCAAACGCTCCCGGACGCAGAATGCCGCGATCCAGCAATCCCACGCGACTCGCCGCCAGCGAGGTCATCTTGCGCACCGCCTCTTCCAGGCTCATGGTGTGTTGCTCGCGCGCATAAACTCCCAGGACGCGCGGGAACGTTCCGAACGCGCGCGGATGTGCCTTCGTTTTGCTCAGCGGACCGTCTTCCGCCTGAGCCTCGGAGTCCGAGCCGTACGTTACGATTGGATTCGCAACCGCCGTCCGCACGTCTCCTTCATCCATGATGGAAATGACCTGCCCGGTGTGGCCGTGATCCGCGATGACGATTTCCATGGCCACGTCTTTGGGATCCTTGTTCTGCTGGCGCCCAATTTCTTGCAGCGTCATTCCTTCATACTTTGCGAGTTCCGGATTCAGCAAGCCAACCAGCATAATGCCGGAGCCGTCTCCCCCCGAACCGAGCCACTCGTTTTCCCATGTCGTGCTGGGTTGATCCATTTCTTTCTTGATGCGCTCCCGTTGCACCGGATCCTTGAAGCGGGCGATCATCTGTTCGATCCCGCCTTCGGAAACCCACGGCGGGAAACTCGAAGTCAGTCCGTTGCTAGCGCGCGTGTAGGGATAAACGCTGGCCGCCACGTCGATGCCTTGTGCGCGAGCCTCCTCAATGCGCCGAAGCACTTCCGGCATCTTTCCGAAATTTTCGTGGTACGCGGTCTTCAAGTGCCAGATCGTTGTGGAGATGTTGGCGCGCCGGGCAATCGTAAAGACCTCGTCCAGCGAGCTGAAGATCGCGTCCGTTTCCGAGCGCTGATGCGTGAAATAGACGCCCCCATACTGGCGGGCGACTTTGGCCAGCTGCACAATTTCGTCCGTTGACGCAAACGTGTCCGGAACATACTCGAGCGCCGTGCTGATACCCATAGCGCCGTCTCGCATTGCTTGCGCCACGAGCTCCCGCATTTGCTCAAGCTCTGCCGGTGATGCAGGCCGATTGACCGTTCCCATCACGTAATTGCGCACGCCGCCCGCTCCCACGAAGGTGCCCAGGTTGATCGCCGATTTTGTCCGTTCAAAATGTTTGAAGTATTCGTCCAGCGTCGACCAATCCTCTGTCACCCCATATTTCTTCGCGACGTCTTCAGACTCCCTTCTCATGCGGTCATTGACGGGAGCGATCGAACTGCCTTCGCCGGTGATCTCGGTGGTCACGCCCTGCGTAATTTTGCTCGCCGCACGATTGTCGACCAGCACATTGAATTCCGACTGGCCCTGTACGTCGATAAATCCTGGCGATACGACGAGACCCTTTGCGTCCAGGCGTTTGCGCGCCGGTGCTTTGCTCAGGTCCCCGATGGCGACGATGCGGTCACCCGCAATGGCAATGTCCCCTGCAACCCACGGAGCGCCGGTGCCGTCAACGATGTGCGCTCCCGAGATAATGAAGTCATAGTCCGGCCGCTGCGCCGCGGCCGCGGTGGGAAGCAGCAGGAAAATCAAGCCGGCACAGCGAACGCAATGCTGGAATCTGCCTTTCATGGGGCACCTCAATTACGTTGGGATGAGCATCGCGAACCCTTTCCGCGCGGCCCGGGCAATCCATTCCGGGTAGGTATAGTCGCATTATCGCCTGCCGATCACTAGCCCGAAACCACCTTTTGCAACATCGATCGAATGCCCCAGGTCCTGCGCTTGCTGCCTCGAAGAGCTGATGAAGGCCGCTGCTACACGTAACGTGGCATCAAGCCACCCGATTGAGTATGCTGGGAGCACTAATCGCAGCTTTTTGCCATGCTGGAAATTCCTGACCGTGTTGGCCCTTATCGCGTCGTATGCAAAGTGGGCAAAGGCGCGATGGGTACTGTGTATAAAGCTCACGACGAGCGCCTCGAGCGAGGCGTCGCGCTGAAGGTTGTTCGCGCGTTCGATTCCCCGTCTTCTCGCCGCCGTTTTTGGCAAGAGGCGCGAACCGCTGCGCAAGTCGTCCACCCCAATATATGCCGGATCTACGACGTGGTCGAAGAACAAGACTGCCTCGTTCTTGTGATGGAGTTCCTTGACGGGGAATCACTCTCCCAGCGCCTCGCGCGAGGGCTGGTACCGGCCCAAGAAGCCGCCCACATTGTGCTGGCAACGCTTTCCGCGCTGGAAGCCCTGCACAACCTCGGAATCGTTCACCGCGATCTGAAGCCCAGCAACATCATGCTCTCCGCCAACGGAACGAAGCTGCTGGATTTCGGCATCGCCAAGCAAATGACGTCGGATGTTTCAAACGACGCCGGCGCAACTCTTGCCGACGGCACAATGCCGGGAATCTTCCTGGGTACCCCTAGGTATGCGTCCCCGGAACAATTCCAGGGGCAGGCGGTGGATGCACGCTCCGACCTGTTTTCACTGGGAGTGATTTTTTTTGAAATGCTGACCGGGCAGTCCGCCTTTCCAGGAAAATCCTTCGGCGAAGTTGCACACTCGGTTCTGCACGGGTCGCCGCCTGCCCTCAGCGGATCGCCAGCGATTTCTGCGATGGGAAGAGTTGTACATCGGGCGTTGGCGCGAGATCCGCAGGACCGGTACCCCAATGCACAAGCGATGGCGGCCGAGTTGCGCAGCACCCTGGTGATGGAGGGGATCGAAACCCAGGCGCGGGCGCACCGGCTACAGCGACTGATGGTTTTGCCTTTTCGGATGCTAAGGCCGAGTGAAGAGATTCAGTTTTTGGCATACAGTTTGCCCGAAGCTATCACCGTGTCCCTGGCTGGACTGGAAAACTTGGTTGTACGGTCGTCCATCATCGCCTCACGGTATTCGACGGAGGAACTGGATTTGCAAAGGATATCGCGGGAAGCGGAAGTGGACGTGGTACTGACGGGCGCGTTGCTCAGTGTGGGTGATCAACTGCGGATTACGACGCAGCTCGTAGAGGCTCCCAACGGCACGCTGCTCTGGTCGCACTCGTCGCAGGCAACGATTCGTGAACTGTTGCGGCTTCATGATGAGCTGGTATCCCGCGTGGTGCGGTCGGTCCTTCCATCGTTGACCGCGCAGGAGCACCAGTCGCTGCAACTGGACCGTCCCGCCAATCCCACGGTGTATCGCCTGTTTTTGGAGGCCAACGAGTTCAGTCGTAGCTGGGAAAATCTTCCGGCGGCAATTGACATGTATGAGCGTTGCGTGAAGATGGACGCCTCCTACGCGCCGGCATGGGCGAAACTTGGCCGGGCACGCTGGCTTTGGGATAAGTACAACCTGGGTTCGGTGGAGGGGTTGCGTGCTGCCGACGAAGCCTTTCAGGCAGCCCTACGGCTCCATCCGGATCTCACACTCGCGCATAATCTGTACACCAACCTGCAGGTGGACCAGGGCCGTTCCCTCGATGCCATGAAGAGGCTGCTGGATCGCGTTCGCCAGCGCAGGAGTGATGCAGAACTCTTTGCCGGGCTCGCCCACGTGTGCCGTTACTGCGGGTTACTGCAGGCGGCCCTCGCCGCGCATCACGAGGCGCGACGGCTGGATCCTTTGATACCGACCAGTGTCAGTCATACCTACTTTATGCTTGGGGAATACCAAAAGGCGCTGGAATCCGCTGGGGATGATTTCGGCTACTTTTTGGGACTGGCACTCGCACTACTCGGGCGGACGGATGAGGCGGTTTCGATACTTCGGGAGAAAGAGCAGCTGCATACCCCGCATCTCGGCAGGCTCTATCTGATCTCGTTGCGCGCACTTCTGGAGACCCAGCGTGAGGAGAGTTTGCAGGCCAGCCAGGAATTAATGAAGGCCACATTCCGCGATCCGGAGGGGATGTATTATCTGGCACGTCAACTCAGTTACCTTGGTCAGGAAGCTCCAGCGCTGGAAATGATGTCGCGCGCTATCGCGCAAGGCTTTTTCTGCTATCCCGCGATGGTTCGTGATCCATGGCTTGATCCTCTTCGCGGGCACCCGGACTTTACGGCCTTATTGGCCAGCGCGCACCGCCTATCGCGGGAAGCCGCGGCCTTATTTTTTGAAGCTGGCGGCGATTCAATTCTGGGGATAAGTGTGGAAGGCCGCTGACCAAGGCCCCGCTTCTAGGCGACGGCGCAATGGGTCCGACCTGCCCGGTAAAAGCCGTCACTACCCTAATGTCGCAAAGTGCGCAACGCGTCGTGTTTTCGCCAATTCGCTAAAAACAGAGCGGCGATGAGGAACGCGGGACCAGCTATCATCATCACCCAGCCAAGTCGCGTCGCCGCCGGAACCGGACGCCGCAGGGTCGTTACCCACATGATATAGAGTGCTCCCATCGCAGCGTAGACGACCGCTCCTATCCATTCCCGGCGCCACGCTAGGATGAGGGCCACAACCAAGACCAATGTTGGGATTAGATGAATCACGAGTGCCTGGAGGGTCGGCCAGAAACCCAGGTTCTCGTCGAAAACATCCATCGCAAACAGACTCAGAAACGCGACAAAGGCAATTGAGAGGGCGCGTGGAGCCCAAAGCAGTGTTCGCCTCAGTAAATCAGACATAATATCTCCTCCTCCAATCAAAGCATTTCCGCCGCGCTGTCTCTTCTTTTTTCTTTAAAAACTAGCACGTTTGCGAACAAAAATCTGTGATGGATGACACTCGAATTGAGCACCCCGCCAGTAAACTGCAGCAAGGTGTCGAATCGACCAGGTGAGCCGGCAGCGCTAGCCGGAAGTGTAGGTCCCGGCAGCGCTCACCGACGTTCACAATACTCCTGTTCCCGACGTCAGAGCGTCTGCCTATTGCGCTGCGGAAAGAATTCCGCGTCGGCCCAAATCTCTCCCTAACGTAAGAGCGCTGAGGCCGCCCATAGCACCGGCGCCTGTCCATGAAAATCGCCGGTGCGTCGCTTTCTCTCCAGGTAATACTCCAAATCGTTTTTCTTCGCGGTCCCTTCGCAGACGTTGGTTACATCGTCGTTCTGATCGATATATCCGGCTACCGCGATCCATCCCTTCCGTGCTGCGGCGCCGTAGGTTGTCGCGTCGAGCCAACCATTCTTCACGCCGGTAATCATGGCAAAGCTGAACATCGCCGAGCTCGAGCTCTCTGGCCAGCTCTCTTCATGATCAATCAACTGCCGCCACATCCCATCCTTTCCTTGATACTTCAGCAACGCGGCCATCATCGCCGTGTAGCCTTTCAAGATGCGCGCCCGCTGCGGATGATCCGCGGGCAGATCGCGCAACATCTCCGCCATGCCCGCGGCTACCCATCCATCTCCGCGCCCCCAGAAAAACGGCGCATCGGGAGCATGGTAGAAGAGTCCATTCGCCTGCTGAAGCTTATCCAGGTACGCCACCATCTCCAGCGCATCCCGGTCCAAATACTTTCTGTCACCGGTTGCCCGGTAGGCCTCCAACTGCAGGATCGTCAGCATGTACATATCGTCGATCCAATACCGCGTCTCCGCCGAGAGCCCATCCGGTTGCGGGTTCTCCCATTGCCGGTCCGCCCAGGACTGCCCATAGGCCAGATATTTCGCGTCTCTCGTCTCGATCCCGATCTCCAGGGGGATGATGCCGAAGATCGAGTCGTCCACGTGATGGCGCGTCGGTATCCTGGCGGCCTCGGCTCCGCCTGGCATCAGTGGCTCGAACTTATGGATCAGCCTCCCTCGCAGCCCGTCGTCGTGTGTAAGCTGCGCGAAAGTCAAGGCTCCATACCACGCTGCCGCCTCACCGTAAAAAATGGTCCCGTCGCCCTGATGGGGACTGGTGACAAAGTGCTCGGCCACCCGCTTGCCCACTTCTTGCGGAGAACTCCCTGCGGGCCAGTTGTTGAATAGATCCGTCTGGGCAGCAAGCGGGATAGCCCCGGCTAGCAGCAACCCAGGAAGAGAAACCTTCGACAGAAAGTGCACGACCTTGATTCTCCTGTGCTGTATCGTTCGGCGGCGCGATTCCTTGTAGGCAGCATCAGTTTACCTCGGAACCAGAAGCAGCCTCATTCCATGCCGGTTGTTGAGCGCTGTCGCTGTTCCCTAAAAGTGGTATTTCACCTTTCCCCGACAGGTGTAGCCAAAAACCATTCCATCTCGTGATGCTTCCGCCGCGATAATCCATACAAAGTCTACCCTCACGAGGTTCGCAGTGAACCGAGCCTCGGACATATTTCAAGACAGCGATGGGAAAGGCCGAAGAGGAGGATACCGTGACTCAAACCAGCGCTAAACAACAGCGCAGCGAGCAGGCACATGGCAACACCGCAATTCGTCCGTTTCAGGTAATGAGTGTTCCAGACGCAGAGCTTACCGAATTGCGGAGGCGCATCAACGCAACAAAGTGGCCGGAGCGGGAAACAGTCGCGGATGCCACGCAAGGCGTGCAGCTCGCGACCATGCAGAACCTCGCGCGCTACTGGGCGACCGACTATGACTGGCGCAAGTGTGAGGCAAAACTGCAGGCCCTGCCGAGCTTCATCACCGAGATCGACGGGCTGGACATTCATTTCATTCACGTTCGTTCGAAGCATCAGAATGCGTTGCCGCTCATCGTTACGCACGGATGGCCGGGCTCAATCGTCGAGCAACTGAAGATCATTGGGCCGCTCACCGATCCCACGGCCCATGGCGGGAGCCCTTCGGACGCTTTCGACATCGTGATTCCGTCGATGCCGGGCTACGGATACTCCGGCAAACCGACGACGACCGGTTGGAGCCCCGATCGCATCGCGCGCGCCTGGGTCACCTTGATGAAGCGCCTCGGATACACGAAATTCGTGGCGCAAGGTGGCGATTGGGGCGCGGTCGTCGTCGACATGATGGGCCTGCAGGCACCTCCGGAGTTGCTCGGCATTCACACCAACATGCCTGGCATCTTTCCAGCCGAGATTGACGCGGCGGCCTTCTCGGGCGCACCGGCACCGTCGGGTCTCTCCGCCGATGAAAAACTCGCTTACCAGCGCCTGCAGTTCGTCTATCAAAAGGGAATTGCCTACGGGTTCCAGATGGGGCTGCGCCCGCAGACGTTGTACGGAATCGCGGACTCACCCGTCGGCTTGGCGGCTTACTTCCTCGATCACGACGCGCGCAGCTACGAGCTGATCGCCCGCGTCTTTGCGGGAGCGTCCGAAGGCCTCACGCGCGACGACATCCTCGACAACATCACCATCACGTGGTTGACGAACACGGCGCTCTCAGGGGCCCGCCTCTATTGGGAGTATTTTGGCAAAGGGTATTTCAATGCCAAAGGCGTCTCCATCCCCGTTGCCGTGAGCGTTTTCCCTGACGAGCTCTATCCAGCCCCACAACGTTGGACGGAGCGGGCATATCCCAAGCTGATCCATTACAACAAGCTTCCCAAAGGCGGTCACTTTGCGGCCTGGGAACAGCCGAAGCTCTTTTCAGAAGAGGTTCGCGTGGGCTTCCGATCGCTGCGCTAATGAAAGCGGATTGGCGGCGCGTACGTCGTACGCGCCGCCTTCCTATCGCGCAGCACAGCAACCGCCAAAAACTGAACGAACGCCGGGTCACAGAGCATTTAAGAACGCGACTAGGTCTGATTCTTCCTGTGACGTCAAGGTCAAGCCAAAGCGTGCTTCGTAGAAATGCACGACGTCCAACAGGGTCTTGGCAGAACCGTTGTGGAAGTACGGAGCGCGCGCGGACAGTCCTCGCAGAATGGGCCCCTTGATCTTGCCAATATGGTCGAAATTTCCGTCGATCAGTGCCTGGCCGAGATCGCTCGTTGTCTTGCAATTGCTGGTCGGCAAGCCCGTCGCGGGATCCGTTTTGCAGACCGTGATGCGCGGCAGATAGCTCAGGTCCAATCCACCCAAGTTGACCTCTGCGTTCGATGGAGCAGGATCGCCCGTTCCAATGTCCAGTGGGGTCGGGAACGAGTGATTGCCCACGTTCGGAGTGTCGTGACACGTGCCGCATGTCCCCGTGAGTGACGGAATCCCGCCGGCCACCAGGCCGCCGGCCGCCACGTCATCGTTGATGCCCGCCACACCCGTAATGTTGATCGGCTTCGCATTGAAAATCGCCTGCCCGCGCGCCACGGCTGCCCGCGGGTCTGCCGCAGGAAGCCCATCCCAAGCGTTGAAGGTGTTGAATATCGCTGGTGTGAACTGTCCGTCTCCCGGCGTGACGAGCCCGCCAGGCTGCTCAAATTGCGGCAACAAGAAATGCACACTCGAATTGGCGCTGATGAAAAAGGCTTGATTGAGCAGCCCCAGCGGTCCGCCATTCCCTCCTTCTTGGTTGAATAGCCCCGTGCGGTATCCGAATGCCTGCGCCGTTGTCAGCCCCATCTCGAAATTCACGATTGGTGGAAGCCGGGGGTCTGAAAGACTCAGCGGTGGCGACGCCTGGGCGTGACCGTTGCTGGCGTCCATGGCTTGGTGCACCAGGTCGCTCTGCAGCGAGTCCGGGTAGTTGTTGAAGAGAATCTTCGTTGTGTCCGTTGCCGGTGACGATTCCCGCCCATCGAACATTACCGCGCTCAGGAAACGTAGGTTCGTCGCCGGCAGCGGCCGCCGGTACATCGAGATCGTGTCCGTCTCGTTGCAGCCATAGGGATTACTGGCGCTGGTCACCTGATAGTCCGCGTTCGCAGGCACGGCGAGCGCAATGCGAATCAATCCGCGCGTCCGCAGCAGACTGTACGCTGCGGCCCTCCCTTCCAGCGTCGCAACGTCGATGTTGTGGTTGCAGTTCGAACCATCCACAGTGCGAAAAATGGGGTCCGTGCCTTGCGTGAGCAGGAAGCGCAGCGCAACATTCGCCGCCGCCACCGACATGCCGTCACTCGGTTGGTGGCATGTCGCGCATGCTCGCCCATTCGTGCCCAGGCTTTGGAAGAACGGATTCGTGAGGTCAATCCCGCCGCCGTTTGAGCTGTATGTCTGCGACGCGCCATTGGGATTCGGGAAAAACGCCCCGTTGGGAATGAACGAAAAGAGTCCTGCGAAAGCCCCCTGGTCTCCGCTTGCTCCCTGAAGCGCCATGAATATCGCGCCACTCACCAGCGCTGCGACCGCTAAGCCGCGCCTGTGTCGTGCAATCGCCGAGAACTTGTGCAGGCAATGGATACCGCGAAACCGCTCAACAAGGCTCCACATGGAACAGACCCTCCTTCAAGATCGGCGCCGCCGGCGCCAAACCGGGGGACATTCTTGACTTCTACTTAGGTAATCGGAAACGGCAGGCAAAAGACGACAACCAGAAATAACAATTTCGAAACGCGGCCCGGGCAGGTCCACCGAATGGCACGTCCATGAGTGCCTGCAGCATCGAGTTCCGCCCGAGGCCCACCGCTTGTTGCGTCAGTGCCGTGCCGGTAGGAGGCTTGCCTCGATCATCTGGCGACTAACAAAATCGTTGTGCGGCAGCTTTCGATCCCATTCGCTCCAGAGGTCGACCCGACGCTCGCGCATGCGCTCGGCTTCGGCAGCTTTGCCCGTACGACCATACAGTTGCCCCATAGCCTCGTAAAGACGCGATAACGTTAAAGCATCCCTAAGGTCGAGAAGAACGTCCGGCTTAGTTGCCATAATCTTATCTAGTAGCAACTGATGAGTCTGCAGAGCGCGACCGGGCTCGCCTTCATCTCTATAATAGTCGGCCAAGGCGCTGAGCGCCGAGTAAACGGGCGTATTATCGAGCTTGACTCGCTCGGCAGGGTAGTCCTTCGTCTCCTTGAGGATAGCCAACGCTCTATCGATTCGTGCTTTAGCGTCTGCGGCCCGATGTAGTGCGCGCAGCGGATACGAAGAGTTTGCCAGAGCTTTTGCAAGGTCCTGGCGCGACCTCACATCATTCGGGACCTCGCCGAGTCGGCGAATCGCTAAGTCGTACACTTCGAGTGCCCGTTGAGGGTGCTGATGGCGCAGGATGTCGCCGAGGTAGGTTGCGTTCCCTCCGACCCTGATGCGGCTGGCCGCGTCCTTCGAATCTTTCCGGGCTAGCTCTTCGGCCAAATCGACACTGCTTTGAAGATCCTGTATAGCTTCGTCGGTCCGATTCAGACTGATGCCACCGTCCTCGCCCAAAATAAGACCCTCCGCCGCCAAAACGCCAACCATCGAGATCATTCGATATGTCTCGTCGGTATAATGAATCTCATCTGCGATCTTGCGCGCCTCCCGAATTGTCGCAAGAGCTGACTGCAAGTCCCCCTGGTAGTGCTGTGCCTCCGCCAAGACGCGAAGGCCTTGACTGAGGTTGCGGCGCCCGGAAGGTATGGGGCGCGCAATTTCCACTGACCGCTCTGCGTAGGCGACCGCGTCGGGGAACATATGCATGTTCTTGCAAACGAGGGAAAGGTTGACATACATTCCCGCCACTTCGTCCCGCTCGTAATCCCCAACGCCCGGCTGACGCAGCAGTGATTCCATGCGGTCTGCCGACTTCCGTGCCAAGGCGACAGCGTCTCCGTTCCGGTGGTCCTCCCAGGCCAATATCATCCGGTCGTGTGCTATCTCGCCAGATCGGAGCAGCGCGGTTCTGTCCTTAGGACGCGCTGACAGAACTGCATCGATCAACGAGTCCGCCTTCCTGAGGCTGTCCTCGGCCTTGGCGGGCTCACCTAGATTCAGTTCAGTAGGCACCCCTTGGATTCGACCGATGCGTAAGTATCCTTCTGCGGCCTCCTCCGCCAGATCGAGATCTCCGCGAGTGTCGGATCGCAGCCCCTCCAGATATTCGAGGGAGGCGGCAACAAGCTCTTGCCTGGCTTGAGTCGACCCGGGCAAGGTCTTTATGCTCTTATCGAGTTCAAAGACATTGTTCGAAAGTTTCCGAAGCTCCGTGAATCGCCGTTCAGAGGTGACGCGCGCGCGGTTAGATAAATAAAGACCAACCCCCAGACTTGCGATCACCAGGACGGCAGCCGCAATCGGAACGCGGTTGCGCCGCACGAATTTTGTCGTGCGATAAGCGATGCTGTCGGGGCGGGCGCTTATAGGTTCATGCTTCAGGTACCGTCTAAGATCCTCTCCAAATGGGCCAACCGAGGCGTATCGCTCAGCTGGATTCTTCTTTAGTGCTTTGTTGACGATTGTGTCCAAGTCCCCGCTAAGCTTCCGGCGGAGCTTTTCGGGTGTAGTGCCGCGATTCTGAGCTGAAGGTATGTCGTTGGCCAGCGCAACGGCTTGAGATGGGAGAGGGGGATCGGTTTCGGTGATGGACCGGACCAGATCAGCGGGGGAATGAGGGCCGAGACCTGCCGGATGGTTTCCGGTCAGCAGGACATAGAACAAGACGCCAAGGGCGTAAACGTCCGTTGCAGTAGTGGTTGCGCCACCACTCACTTGTTCAGGCGCCGCGAACATCGGCGTCATGGCACCAGCGCCTCCGAGCGTGAGCATGGTTGCCGCAGCTGAGGGTGTGTCGTCAGCAAGGAGCTTAGCGATGCCGAAATCGAGCAATTTCACTTCGCCGTTGCCGCTCACCAGCACGTTGGACGGCTTAATGTCTCTGTGAACCACCAGATTCGCGTGAGCGTGCGCAACGGCGCCGAGAACATCAAGAAAAAGCTTGATTCGCGCCTCCACTCCCAGCGTGCGCTCATCGCAATACTCGTCGATTTGTTTTCCCTCTACATACTCAAGAACCAGATAGGGTTCCCCCTTTGCGGCGACCCCGGCGTCAAGTAATCCTGCGATATGTGGGTGGGTCAACTGGCCGAGGATTCTGCCCTCACGCTTAAACCTTTCCGCAGCGCCTTGGGAAACCACCGCAAAATTGAGGAACTTGACGGCGACCTGCCGTTCGAAGCGGCCATCGATACGCTCGGCCAACCACACATGGCCCATTCCACCCTCGCCGATGCGCGAAATGAGCTTATATGGGCCAAGCATCTCCCCTGTTATGGCAGGGTTGTCGGCAGGCCGCAGTGGCTGCAGCTCCAAGAAATGATCCTTAGCTGCGGCACGATGCTCCTCAAGCAGTTTCTGTAGAACTTCCGCCAATTCTGGCTTGTTCTTCCGAAAAGTCTCCAGCCAAGAGGCGCGTTCCTCTTCGGACAGCGGGAGTACCTCGTCCAGGTAAGGACTGACTTCCTGCCACCGTTCTCGGCTCAGCGTGGACAACGTCTCGTCTCTCAAACTCCCAAGTCCGTCCGGATTGCGCGATGAAGATAAATACGTGCTTTCTCCCACCCGCGTTGCGCGGTCCGCTCGGAAATCCCTTTCATGGCCGCAATTTCGCCCAGCGTGAACCCGCAGAAAAACCTCAAATCAACGATTTCCGCGAGAGTTGCATCGACTTTAGCCAGTTCATCCAATGCTTCGCTGATCCGGCTCAGCTCGCGGTCATTGGCAGCATTCTCCACTTCCGCCCCAGCAGACGTAATCTCGAATTGCCCTCCACGTTTCTGGGCGCTCCGGCTCCGCGCATAGTCAATGATGAGCCCTCGCATCACCCGCGCCGCATACCCCATGAATCTCGCTTGATCGGCAAACGCTACTCCGTCTTTCCCTGCAATTTCAATATATGCTTGATGGAGAAGGGTCGTGGCGCCGAGGCTTATCGGAAATGCTTTCCGCGCCAATTCGCGTTTGGCTAGCCGGTGTAGCTCCAAGTAAAGCGCGCTGAACAAAGCGTCGGCAGCCGAGCTGTCCCCGCGTTCGGCGGCCGCCATCAGTGCAGTTAGGCTGGACGTGCTTTCCATCGCAGTCCTCGCGGCAGGCAATTTCCCCGGGGCCGGGATTGTCGCGCATTTTAGCGCAAATCCTCGTGATGCGGAGCAAGACGTGAGGCAGAAGCTCCGATTCAGCAACGAGGGCGAGGCCCCGAGCGGATGGTCTGGAATCCAGAGCTTATGATTAGGTCCTCGCAAACGCCGCAACCGGACAACTCCAGGAATGGCACCTGAAAGCCCGCGCCTCGGAGCTTCGACCATTCGCATACCGGATTCGCTATAATCCCCTCCGCACATCGCGGCGAAACGCTGTCTCTTTGCGCGCTCTGCAGCCGCTCTCTGCTAGGAAGTTGCATGGCTCAAAAAATGTGTACGTCATCTCCTCGCGCTCTCCACACACGTGTTCTTTACGGCGTCGCCGCCATCCTCACGACGTATCCCGGTAGGAACGTTGCGCTTTGAACGCATGATTGCCGCGGTGGACGCCCATGCCTGCGGCGAACCTGGCCGCGTGATTGTCGGCGGTGTGCTCGACGTGCCCGGCAGGACCATGTTCGAAAAAATGAAGTACCTCGAAACGCAGGCAGACGACTTGCGCAAGCTCATGCTGCGCGAGCCGCGCGGCTATCCCGCATCGAACTGCAATTTAATTCTGCCGCCCACGCGCCCCGACGCCGATGCCGGCTTCGTCATCATGGAGCAGACCGAATATCCCCCGATGTCTGGCACCAACACGATTTGCGTGGTCACCGTGCTCCTCGAAACCGGAGTGGTGAAGCCGCGCGGAGAAATCACGCGGCTGAAGCTGGACACTCCCGCGGGGCTCGTCGAAGTGGAAGCGCAGATGAGCGGCGGCAAGGTCACGCGCGTGACGTTTGAAAATGTTCCCGCGTTTGCTGCGCACCTGGACCGGCAGATCGAGGTGCCGCATCTCGGAACCGCAACAGTGGATGTCGCCTGGGGCGGGATGTATTACGTCATCGCTGACGCCGCGCAGTTCGGCTTGACGCTGCGGCCCGGCGAAGCACGCGACATTGTGCGCATCGGCGAAATGGTCAAAGCCGCCGCGCAGCAGCAACTGCCCGTGGTGCATCCGGGAAATCCCGGCATCTCGGGAATCACCATCGGCCAATTGTCCGCGCCTTCCGCCAATCCCGGCGTGCATCGCAGAAACACCGTCATCGTGTCCACAGGAACGTTGGATTGGCAGCGGCCCGCGACTTGGACCGGCGCGTTAGATCGCTCCCCTTGCGGCACTGGGACCTGCGCCAAGATGGCCGCGCTCCACGCTAAGGGAGCCTTGCCGCTTCACCAGGATTTCATCCACGAGGGCATTCTCGGCACTACCTTTACCGGAAGACTCATTCGCGAAACCCAGGTCGGACCCTACCGCGCCGTCGTGCCCACCCTGAGTGGCCAAGCCTGGATCACCGGCTTCGCCAACTACGTCCTCGACCCCGAAGACCCCTTCCCAACCGGCTTTACCGTCGGCGACATCTGGGGCGCCGTCGACTGACGAACTGCCAGGACTGCTGGTTTCCGCTTCCCTCCGTGCTCCGGCTGATCCCGTCGGCCTGACCTGCGTCCCAGACGCCGTAGCGCAGCGGCCCCAGCCCGCCTAAGTCCTTCATCAGCAACACTTACAGAATTGACGGGGGGCAAAGCGCACCAGCTTCCGGTGTGTGCTGCGAAGCGCGTACGTCGCCTTAGCCGTTCTCCAGCGCGCTTAAGTCTTTTATCAGCAACACTTACAGAATTGGCCGGGGGCCTCTGAACCAAGAGCGCAGCCTCCTGTACTTGGTCAGTCGCAAGTCATGCCGCCTCTACGGTGCTCTTAACTCCTTTATCAGCAACGCTTAAAGAATTCGCGGGGGGCAAAGCGCACGAGGTTCCCGGCGAGCTGACGCGTTGCGAGACGCATGTCTCTCGCCTGAGCCGCCTCTACAGCGCGCTTAAGTCTTTTATCAGCAACACTTACAAAATTCGGGGGGGCAAATGAAGCGCTGAGCTGCTCCCGTCGTCGTCGGAGCGAAGATGCGGCCGACGCTATTTTGCGGCTTGAGTTTTGGAGGCGGACGCAGGTTGGGCGGACGCAGGTTGGGCGGACGCGGGCTGGGCGGACGTGGGCTGGCGGGTGGTCGCTGAAGGTGGTTTGCTGAAGTCGGCGACGCCGATGCGCACGATGGTGTCGCGCGAGGTTTTGTCGGCGGGCTTTTCGGTCCAGACGCCGTAGACGCGGCCGTTGAGCGCGGTGACTCCGGTGTAATCGCCGATGAAAACATTTTGTGCGTCGAAGGGCGTGTCGGTCCAGGCGAAATTCTGGAAGGTGCCGCCCCCGTCGGTGGACCTCGCGAGCGTGATGGTGGACTGGCGATTTTTTTCGTCGCCGCGGCGGTCGTAGAACATCACGTACGCCGCGCCGTCGGAGGGATCGACCGCCATCCACTGGAAAAATTGGTCGGCGCCGTCGTGCAGCGGGTCGTCGTTGACGCGCACCGCTTTAGACCACGTTTGCCCGTGGTCAGCGGACGTGGAGCAAAAGACGTCCACGTCGCCGTTGCGATAGTCGCTCCAGGTGACGAAGAGGCGTCCGCCTTTTGCTCCGCCGCGCGGATCGATAGCGATTTGCGGGAAGCCATTGGAACGCGCCACGGCTTGAACCTGAAACATGATGGGCGCCGTGTCGAGAATATTGCGAGTGCGCGAAAAAGTTTTGCCGCCATCGGTGGAGATGGTCAAGACGAGATGGTTGCCGTCGCCCCAGACCGCGTAAAGCGTGCCGTCGGGACCGACGGTGGCGTCGAAGCCTTCGAGCGCGCCGTTGTCATCGCGCGGCAGGCCGGGGCCGTTATCGATTTCGATGGGAGTGGACCAGGTTTTGCCGTGGTCGGTGGAGCGTACGAACATCAGTTCAGAATCTTTGATTGTCCAGCGCGTCCAGCCAATATAGAGATTGCCGGCGAAGCGGCTGTGCGTTGCGTCGGCGACGATATACGGCTTGTCTTCCCACGGCGTGTTGATAGCCGTGGGTTGCTGCGACGCGGCGATGTCCTGCGCTTCCCAATTCGCGCCGCCGTCGAGCGAGCGGCGCACGAAGATGCCGTTGCGCGATTGGTCGCCGTTGTGGCCCCAGTAGCTGAAGGAGCCGAGCTTGTCGAACGCGATGTAGCAGATGTAGGCGCGGCCTTCGTTGTCGTAGGTGACGGAGACGTCGCCGGAGACGCGGTAATTGGTGGACTCGATGCCGGTGGCGAGTTGCCAATGCTGGCCAGCGTCAGTGGAAAAGGCGATCTTGGCGTTGTCCTGATAGGCGGCGACAACTTGTTGAGGATTGTTAGGATTTGCGGCGATAGAAGGTTCGGTAAAGAAGCCCGGCTTCGGTGTAACGGTAGTGACTTCGGCGTTGGGAGCTTTGGGGAGCGATTGCGCGCGGAGGCTGCTCGCGAGAAATAACAAGCAGAGAGAAAGTAAGAAAAAGCAGATTCCTCGCGCGAAAATCGCGCTTGGAATGACATGGCCAAGCCCAGCGCGTTCACGGTGCAGGACCTCCAAGCGATATGGCACTCCCGGACCCATTTGCATTCTCATTGGGGCCGTCCGAAGGTAGGAATCGGTTCGTCGTGAATTTCAAAACCGGCGGGCGGAGTGACGCCGAGGAGATATTTGGCGAAGTAGTCCCAGCGGCGGCGCACAAGATAAAGGTTGCCGCCTTCACCGTGATACATGTTGGGAACGATGAGCATGTCGAAATCCTTGTTGGCTTTCATGAGCGCGTCGGCGAAGCGCATCGTTTCGACGACGTGGACATTATCGTCGATATCGCCGTGTACAAGTAAGAGGTGGCCTTTGAGTTGGCCGGCGAGACTGACGTTGGATTGCTCTTCGTAGTCTTTGCCGACGGGATAGCCTTGATAAAGCTCGTTCCACCAGGCTTTGTCGAGGCGTGCGTCGTGGTCGCCGGAAATCGAGACGCATACTTTGTAGAAATCGGGAAAGACCAGCGTAGCGTGCGCTGCGCCGTAACCTCCGGCGGAGGTGCCAAAAATGCCGACGCGGTCGGCGTCCAGGTAGGGAAACTGCGCGGCCATTTGCTTGATCATGTTGACGTGATCTTCAAACGCGCCGCCGAGATTGTGATAGGAAAATTCGTGGAAGGCGCGCGAGCGGCCGGTGGTGCCACGGCCATCCACCATGACCACGATGAAGCCGAGTTCGGCGACGGGCGGAAGGCCGCGTAAAGCGGCAGAAAATGTTTTGGGGACGAAGAAGCCCTGCGGGCCGGTGTAGACGGACTCGATGATGGGATATTTTTTGCTGGGATCGAAGTTGGACGGCTTCCATATTAGGCCGTAGAGATCGAAGGCGCCGTCGGTGGACTTGCCGCGGAAGGCCTCGGGATATTTCCAGCCGCTGTTGAGCAATTCGCTGGCATCGGTTTGTTCGAGGACGCGGAGTTGCGAGCCGCCCTTGGTGCTGCGCAGGGTGGAATTGCCGGGCAGGTCCGGGCGGGAAGCGTTATCCACGAAATAGAGATGATCGGGCGAGATGCTAATGGAGTGGTTGGCGTTTTCCGGAGTGAGCAAAGTTAGATTTTTGCCGTCGAGATCCACGCTGTAGAGATGGGTCTGGTAGGGATCTTCATTTTTTTCGCGGCCGCCAGCAGTGAAGTAGACGCGGCGGGCTTTTTCGTCCACATCGAGAAGCTGGCGCACGAGCCACGGCCCCTGCGTTAGCTGTGCTTTCAGAGTGCCGGTTTTTCCATCGTAGAGATAGAGGTGATTCCAACCATCGCGTTCGGAAGTCCAGAGGACTTCGCCGGTGTCTCTGATGATGTGGGAAAAGGTTTCGCCGGGATCGACGTAGCGATCGGACTTTTCGCTCATGACAATTTTTTGTTCGCCGGTTTCGGCATCGACGACGCACAGTGCGATGGATTTCATTCCGCGCGCATCCACCTGGTACTGAAAACTCTTGTTATCCGGAAACCACGCGAAGCCGGGCCCGCCCTGAAACTGCATTTCGATGGGCGCGGCTTTGACGTCGGTGCGCTTGCCGGTGTGGACGTCGAAAATGATGGGTTGGGCGGTGGGCAGAACTTCGCCGGGAAGAGAGTAGACGACGGAGAAGGCTTTGGGACGAAGCTGGCCGGGCGGCACGAATTGAATGTTGGTGAAGCGGCCGGCGGTGCGCGTGTCCATGCGATAGGTCACGAGTTTGGAGGAATCCTCGGACCAGAAGACCGCGGGGCGCTGCCTTATTTCATCGGTGCCCTGCGCAACCATGGGGCGAAGGCCGGAAATGGGAGTGGCGTAGCTCCAGCCGCGCTCGCCGTCGCGCGTGAGTTGGACGACAGTGCCGGTTGGGATGTAGCGAAGGTAGAGATTGTAGTCGCTGAGGTAGGCGATCCAGTTTTTGTCCGGCGACATGCTCTCGAACTGGCCGGGCTCGACGCCGTGCTCGGGTTTGCATTTGTAGGCATCCAGGTCGCAGCGCCAGTCGGTGTCATCGACATGGAAGGTGATGGACTTGAGGTCGTTGGAAAAGTCAAAGGTGTCGAAGGGGAGTTCGGTGGATTTGAACTCGCGCTTGGCGGCTTCGGAAAGCGCGGAGGCGAGGCGGGCGTGGTCGAAGGCCGGCTTGACGGAGTTTTGCGCGGCATCGACGAGAATAAATTCGGTTTGTTTGGTGCCGGCTTTGCGGTACCAGAAGCGATTGGTTTTGGCGATCCAGTGCGGCGCGACTTCCGCGATGTAGATGCGGTGACGGAGATTGCCAGGGAGGAATTGCGTGGCGCGCTGATAGTCGTCGCGCGTGCCTTGCGCAAGGGCAGGCTGCGCCACGATGAGAGAAAGCGCCAAAATCCAGACGGTGCGTTCAAGTTTCATAAAGGTCAAATGCTCCTGGGCACGCTCTTGTACCTGAAAAATCTCTGGAAACATAGAAAGAGGAGAGGCCTGCGCCTCTCCTGTCGACGTTGGGCTGCTAGTCTCAAGTTGGAAGTGGTCTAACCGGCCGCCCTTGTCCGCGCGACTCAGGAAGAGATGGAAGAGGGCGGCGGGTTCGTATATAGCATATAGTATACGTTCTGAGCAACTGGTCGCAGCCGAGCAGATTGTCAGCGTAAAGAGCACTGTCCGTGGTCTGTTGCTTCTATCGGGCGAACCTGTCCTGCCTGGCGTCCAAGCCAACTCGTTTGAGCAGTCAAACGAGGCTTTGGACGATGTGAGTGTGTGGGGGAGAGTCGGGTACTTGCTCGCCGAGGAGTATATGTATACTGTATGCAGATGACGGGCAGGTTTGCGCCTGAGTGCTTGCTCTTCGTTGGCATCCAAAAACGGCGAGGTTGGCGAATGCTGAGGGTGGTGAAGTGCAGTCTTGCCGCCGACTTTGGGCGATTCTTCTCTGTGGCAGCAACCCACATCGCGCCAGGTGGGTGCGCAGTTTCTTAGTGAAGCGCGAGACGTGCGGCAAGATTGGGAAGAAGCGTAAGATCAAGCGCTTGAATCCGGGCGTGCGAAGATGTCGAATGAAATGACGCTGCGCTGCTGACGCGTGCGCTCGTGATTCGTGGTGTATTTTGCTGCGTCAATGGCGCAGCCGAAGGCGGAACGTTCATAGAATGTCGGGACTGCTCAAGCGAACGAGAGTGGTGGACTCGCACACGGGAGGCGAGCCGACGCGGATCATTGTCGAGGGCGGGCCGGAGTTGACCGCGGCGACGATGAGCTTGCGGCTGGAGGAGTTTCGCCGCGACTACGATTATCTGCGGCGGGCGTTGGTGAATGAGCCGCGCGGGTCGGACGTGGTGGTCGGCGCGATGATCACGGAGCCGGTGAATGAGGGAAGCACGGCAGGGGTGATTTACTTTAACAACGTGGGATATTTGGGAATGTGCGTGCACGGCACGATCGGGCTGATCGTGACGCTATCGCATTTGGGGCGAATCGGATTAGGAGAACACGGGATTGACACGCCGGTGGGGACAGTGAGGGCGACGCTGCATGAAAGTGGAGAAGTGACGGTCGCGAACGTACCGAGCCGCCGAACGGCGAAGCAGGTGGGGGTGCACGTGCCGGGATACGGCACCGTGCGCGGAGACATCGCCTGGGGTGGGAACTGGTTTTTCCTGGTGAACGAACACGCGTTCGAGCTGAACGTCAAAAGCATCGATGAGTTGACGCAATTTACGTGGGCGATACGGCAAGCGTTGGCAACGAAGGGGATCAAGGGAGCGGATGGAGGAGAGATCGATCACATCGAGCTGTTCAGCCCGTCGTCCACACCCGGAATCGACAGCAAGAATTTTGTGCTTTGTCCGGGAAAGGCGTATGACCGGTCACCCTGCGGGACGGGAACGAGCGCGAAGCTGGCGTGCTTGTATGCGGACGGAAAGCTGCAGCCCGGCGGAGTATGGCGGCAGGAGAGCATTGTGGGCAGCGTGTTTGAAGGACAGGTGCGGGTGGATAACGGGCACGTGATTCCGGTCATCAAGGGGTCTGCGTATATAACGTCGGAAAGTGAAGTGATTTTTGATCCGGCGGATCCGTTTCGCTACGGCATAGAGGATTGAGGGCTTCCGCCGATTTGTTGATGCGTGAATGGTAAGGGGCAGCGTGAGCGCTGATATTGAAGCGCAGGAATTCCATGGAGGAAGACCATGAAGTGGAGAGGCGTTATTCCGGCAATTACGACGTGCTTCAAAGCGGGTTCGGAAGTGGACCATGCGTTTGTGGCGAAGCATTGCGGGTGGCTCATCGAAAACGGGTGCACGGGCGTGGTGGCGCTGGGCTCGCTCGGAGAAGGAGCTACGCTCAGTTTTGATGAAAAGGTAGCGATTCTGAAAACGTGTGTTGCGGCGCTGAAAGGGAAGGCGCCGGTGGTGGCGGCGATTTCTTCGCTGACCACGGCGGAGTCGGTGCGGCTGGCGAAAGCGGCGCAGGCCGCGGGTTGCGACGGATTGATGGTGCTGCCGCCGTACGTCTACAAAGGCGACTGGCCGGAAATGAAGGCGCACGTAGCCGCGGTGTTTGAGGCCACGCCGCTTTCCTGCATGCTGTACAACAATCCGATTGCGTACGGAACGGACTTTCTTCCGGAGCAAATCCAGGAGCTGGCGCAGGAATACGCAAATTTCCAGGCGGTGAAAGAGTCCAGCGCGGATATTCGCCGGGTGTCCGCGATCCGGGCACTGGTCGGAGATCGTTTGGCCGTTTTGGTGGGAGTGGATGACGCGATTCTCGAGGGCATCGGGGTGGGAGCGGTGGGATGGATTGCGGGTTTGGCGAATGCGATGCCGCGCGAGTCGGTGGATCTGTTCAATTACGGAATGGACGGAAGATCCTCGCAGGCGTTTGAGCTGTATCGCTGGTTTCTGCCGTTGTTGCGGCTGGATACGGTGCCGAAGTTCGTGCAGCTCATCAAGCTGGTGCAGGAAGAGCTGGGCGTGGGAAATGCGGATGTGCGGGCGCCGAAGCTGCGGCTGGCGGGAGAGGAACTGCAAAAGACGAAGCAACTGATTCAGCAGGCGCTGCGCACGCGTCCCAAGAGCGCGAGCACGGAACTGCGGCAAGCGGCGCGACAGAGCGATTGAGCAGGCACATGGAAATTCTGGGCCATTCACTTGTTGGGTTTCGGGACATCGCGGGCTGCAGCGATTCGTTTCGCGCGTGGAATCCGGCGACGGGGAAGCAGATCGAGGAGAGCTTTCGTTCGGCGAGCGAAGCGGAAGTGGATCTGGCGGCGCGCCTGGCGAGCG